>OLQL01000072.1_pt1 | contig 102224 bp, 91 predicted proteins | sample 1672971 | NCBI WGS metagenome assembly OLQL01 (sample SAMEA3136742, study PRJEB25190) | human gut metagenome | biome: human gut; feature: human-associated habitat; material: faeces | place: Austria | collected 2013
CGTACAGCCCCAGCTCCTTCATCAGCACACAGATGCCGCACTTGGTAAAGCGTCCTTCGTAGCCGCTGCCATCCGGGTATTCGTAAAACTCCATGTTCCACGAATAGGGGTTGCGGTCGGCGGCTTTTAGGGCGGCAGTGGCTTTCATGGCGGCTATATCCTTTGCGGTGAACTTGCTTTTTCCGCTCTTACGGCAGAACCACTGCATGGGCGCTGTCATCATGGATTTTGCGTAGTAATCCGCCAGCCTGTCCACCTCCGGGTGCTGCGGCATGGAGAGAATGAATGCCCCGATCATAGCGCAGTTGACAAGATTCATCTTGAAGCGGTCGGCTTTTTCAAACTCCGGCAAACCAGCAATGATCTGCCGGTATTGCGGCTTTGCCTTTTTCGTGATGGCTTTTGCAGTGTCTGCATCATAGCCCAGCACAGTGGTCAGCTGCTTTTGAAAGGAACCGGCAAACAGCGCCCACATCCCAAAGGGCATTCCAGCGTATTTCATTGCAGATACCTCCCGGCTTCCGCTTCCAGTGCCTGCCACACCGGGTAGGCTGCGCCGTTCGCATCGAAAAATTTCTTGAGATCCCGGTTCAGCGCACTCATTTCATCGATGGCGTTCATGGCGTGGTCGGAGGCGCAGAGCTCGCCCAGCGAGGTAGCACACATCAGCTTGAAAAAGCGCAGGCAGGTCTTGTGGTACTTTTCCCCTTCAAAGTCTGCATCCTCCTTGGGCAGAATGGTGTGCCCGGCATCTCGGATGGCGCGGTATCCCTCGATGTTGGCATCCAGCACACGGTTCAGGTACGCGGTATCTCCCCTGAGCTTTTTCAGGTCGCCGTCTGTCTTATAGCAGGCGAAGGCCGCAGGCATCACAAACGCGGCATGGCAGAGCAGATAGTCCTCCATGTTCGGCTCGTAAACAACCTTATATTTTGTGCCGTGGAAGATGCGCCCGATCAACTGTTTATTGGAGGTTGCACCCGGCAGCTGCCCGATGGTGATCTTTTTCAGGTCGATGGAGACCACCCGGTCAACCTCCCGATGCCCCGCAGAAAGCGCAAAGGCAAACAAGACGTTCTTCCCCGGCAGCGCCGCCGCCAGCGCCCTCGCCTGCACATTGTTCCCCACAAAAACGATATTCTTCGTCCGGTTCGCCCGCAGCGTGTCCAGAACGGAATCCAGCTGTGTATAGCGCAGGACCACAAAGATCACATCGTACATTGCATCCGGTACAAGTTCAGTCACCACCGGAATGCGGCTGACCGAGGTGCGGAGCGAAAATTTGTCCTTGATTCGCAGCCCGTTCTGCCTGATCTCCGCAGCCCAGTTTCCCCGTGCAAGCAGAGTGACATTCTTTCCGGCGCGCAGCAGATTTCTTGCCAGATTGCACCCCAGAACGCCTGCACCATATACCAGAATTTTCATAGCTTGCCTCCAAATCCGATCTTCACGATCTGCATTTTCATCCCGTTGTCCCCGACCCTTGCGAGGAAGCGGAAAAAGCCGCTGACGGAAGGGTCTTTCAAATCGTTGTACCCCAGCATATAGCCCTTGCTGGATACTTGCAAACGGCTGTCCCACTCGCCTATCTCCTTGGGAGCATCCGAAACCGCGAAATACGCCCCCACATCCTTGATTTTTGCCGTCCTGAGCCACGTTTTTGCGATCATCTTCACCGCCGTCCGATTGGCGGCATCAAAGACCAGCACCCCGCCGGGGAAAGCGTCTGCCATCCCCTGCACCAGCGCCCGAACCTGCTCCGTCAGGAAGTAATAGAACACCCCGGAGGCAAAGAACACCGCCCCGCCGGAGGCATCGATCCTGTCAAACCATGCGGGGTCTTTCAGGTCGCAGGGGATGTTTTGCTCCCGCTCCCCGGCGGGCAGAAGCTGCTGCCGCAGGGCAATAACATCGGGGAAGTCCAGATTGTAGATCTTGCATCTGCCGTTGTCGCAAGCTCTGCCGGTGTTATCCAGCCCGCAGCCCAGATTGACCACTGCCGCGCAGGGGTGGTTTTTCAGGTACGCCTGCACCTCAAAGGCAAGGTCATTCTGCCGCATGGCGACCTCCAGCGCACCGAAACGCTGCATCAGGCTGCGAGAATTTTTCTCTGCCTCCGAAAAGTCGTAGTCGATTTCATCGATCAGGCGCACCGCTGTTTCGTCCCTGTAAAGGTTCGGGTACAGTTCCGAACACAGCTTTCGGGAATACAGCGGGAGGATCAACGTCTCCTGCACGGTATTTTTCTCGATTTTGTATTTCATGGGTTCCTCCTTAGTGAATAAAAACCATCATAATTGCGGCCAGCACCGCCGCTATGACCGCCATGCCTACCGTACCAAAAAGCCATTTTTTCTGCTTGTCTTTTGCGGTGATGTAGGGCTTCAGATCTTCTGTTCCGGGAATCGTCCATGCGTTCGTGTGCCCCACCCAGTAACCATCGATCAAAAAGCGGTCAATGAGATTCATAACGAACAAGATGACAAGCAGCTGCCAAAAGCCCGCCGCAAAGCCTTTCGCACCGTTTATCCCATAGACGCAAACCAGCACATAGCCAATATAGCCGGGAATGCAAACGGCTTTGAAAAGTAGAGAATTGCGCTTGATTTTCTCGTGTGTTGTAAGTCCCAGCTTCACGCACCGCTGCTGCACCGCCGGGCTATAAAGATGCACCATCCCAACAGCCCCTTTGCAGATGCCCACAGCGCAGACAAGCGCCAGCAGCGCCCCCAGTCCAAGGCCCTCCAGAATCGTTTGTAAAACCATCCCTGTTCTCCTCATTCTGCTTTCCGGCAGACGAACCATGCCATGCTCTTCACTGTTCCAAGTGTTACGGCTTCGTACAGTTTCCCCAGCCGTTTTTTCAAACTGATGGTCGTTTCGTAGGGCGGCGTGAAGAACCCCGTCTTTTCATAAACGTGCCGGACGAACCAATCCGACCGCTTCTGCTCACCCCTCACATAAAAGCAGCCGCAGAAGGTACCGCCGGGCTTCAGCACCCGAAAGACCTCCCGATAAGCGGTCTCTTTATCCGGGAACGCATGAAAGCCATTCAGCGACAACACAATATCAAACGCGCCGTCCGCAAAGGGCAGTGCGCCCACATCCCCCTGCCGGAAGGTTACATTTTTCAGGTGCAGGCGGTCAGCCTTGATCTCCTCATTTCCGCGCCGTGATGCAGAGCCAACTTTTCTTTTTGTGTATCTGCACATCGTGAAAGCCTGCCTGCTCCAGATACGCCTTTAATTCAATATCTTTATAGATGGTCATGCCGCCGATGATCTCCGTCCACTTTTCGTCCTTGTCCGTGTCACCGTTGCTTTCGTTGCAGATGAGAAAGGTCCCGCCGGGCTTCAACACCCGCCGGACTTCCCGAAGGCACTGCGGCAAATCCGACCAAAAGTAGACCGTTTCAAACGCGGTAACCACATCAAACCAATCCTTGGCAAAGATGATATGTTCCACGCTGCCCTGCCACACCGCACAGCGCCCTTTCTGAATGGCAGTCCGGTTCAAATTCCGGGCTTTCTCTACGCTGACAGCAGAATAATCCACACCCCTGACGATGCCTTGCGGGCATTTTTTCAGCAGCCTTTTGATATTGGCGCCTCCTCCGCAGCCGCAATCCAGCACTCTGGCATCCGGCGCAAGTTCTAAAAAGCGAAGCCCCCACCGCGCCACGGGACTGTGTCCCAGATTCATCATAGCAACCATAATTTTCCCGCCAAGCCCCACAGGCTTGCGGGTGTTTTCAAAGAATGACATATCACACCTCCGTTTTCTCACACTCGGCATAGGTCAGCGGGAATGAGGCTTTCAGAACAACGCTTTTCCGCACCGCCCAGCCGTTTTGCTGCAGGAAGCGCAGGTATTCCTCGCTCGTCCACTTGCTGTGGAGAGGAAAGCCCGCCAGCTTCATGAAAAATGCCCTGACCTTGCCGGAAAACGAGTTCCCCGCGTGGGTGAAGGTCGGCGCGATGAGCACGCCATCGTCCTTCAGCACCCGATGAATCTCGGCAAGGGCTTTCTCCGGCTGCGGCACAATGTGCAGCGCGTTGGACACGATCACCACGTCGAAGGACTTGTCTGCATAGGGCAGGCGGAACATATCCTGCACCGAAAAGTGCAGCTTTGCAGATTGATTATCCCGCTTTGCCTCGGCGATCATCTCCACGGAGGCGTCCGTCGCCTCGATGTGTGCCGCCGCGTTCACGATGCTTTTTACGATCAACCCCGTACCGGTGGCCAGCTCCAGCACCGTTTTGGCTTTCACCACCGGCCAGATCAGCGCATACATCTCCTCATACGCTGCCCGATCCTTTCGCATAAAGCGGTCGTACCGACCGGCATTTTTGTCCCAGAAGTTCTTGTGTTCCTGCATCGTTATCATTCCTTTCAATGTTAGGCTTGCCTAGCCGATACGTACAGCCACAAAGTTAGATGGTACTAACTACTGTATCTCAGAAAAGCCGCATCTCTGCGGCCTTCCGCTTATTTAAATAACTCCCTGCAAGCGCCGTACACTAACATTTCCAGCACCTGCGGGTACAGTTCTCCAATCTGCTCCTTGTGGGAAACAGTCAAGATCAGTCCCCGCACCGTGGCGGCAGCTAAAGAGATGCCGCGATTCGGCACAAGGTCATATTTCTCCAAAAGCTGGCGGATGTGCGTCTCGTCATCGTGGTAATGCACGTTTTTGACATCCTCCGGCAGTCTTTGCAAAAGCAGCTTTGCATCGTTTTCAATGAAAACCATGTCGCCGGTATCAGACAGTCGCCGACAAACGGCAAGAACCGCCTTTGCCGCGCGCTCCGGCGGCGGTAAGCTGTCAGCTTCGCTCAGTGCATGGTCAGCCACTCTGTAAAGCTCAGAGTGAATGTTCTCCAAAACCGCGAAGAAAAGCATTTCCTTGGATTCGAAGAATTTATAGAACGAGCCCTTCGCAATGCCGACCGCCTTCGTCAGCTGATCCACGGAGGTTTTCTTCATCCCCAGTGTAACAGCGCAATGTCTTGTTTCCTTCAGCAACGCCTTGCGGAGCTGCTCGGTCTCGTAATCGGTAAAAGCCAAGCTCTCGCCTCCTTAAATATGACCGTTTTAGTTCATTTGGTCATATTATACCGCGCTTCTTTCAGTTTTGCAAGAGGTGCGGGGAAAAACTCGCTCATAATAATCAATCTGCGCGTGAAAAAATCTGCCAAGAGCCGGACACTCTTGGCAGAAAAAATCCTGGTTTTGATATGTTCTCTTTCGAAGGCTTTAGGCCTACGTTAGAGATAATCAAATCAATCGTAGAAGATGCAGATCGTAACTAATAATTTGATGAGTGGCCGCTAAAGTTAATAATCAAAACACTGATGCTCGGGGAGCCTTTCGGCCCTCCGGGCATCGTTTACATTAGTGGCGGCGCTATACATAGCTGCGGCTGATGCCCAGCGCTTGCGCCGTCTGCTGCTGGGTGCGCGGCCCGCCCCCAAAGCCGTACCGCATCCGCATGACCGCCCGCTCCCGGGGCGGCAGGGCGTCCACCAGCCCGCGCAGCCGGGCAGCGTCGGCCCGCTGCTCGCAGTCGGCTTCCATCTCGGTGTCATCGGGCAGGGTGTCGGCCAGCGTCAGCTGCCCGCCAGCCTCCAGCGGCTCCTGCAAGCTGACCTGCACCCCTGCCTTGCGCACCCTCCGCAGCTCCATACGGAGTTCGTTTTCAATGCACCGGCTCGCATAGCTGGAAAAGCGCTTGCCTTTGTCCGGGTCAAAGGTGTCCACCGCCTTAATTAGGCCGATGGTGCCGATCGAGATCAAATCGTCCTGGGCAGCTGTGCCCGCGTAGTATTTTTTGCAGATATGCGCCACCAAGCGCAGGTTGTGGCGGATCAGCAGATCCCGGGCGCGGGCAGCCCCGGCCCCGCCGCCGCGCAGCTGCGCAAAGGCCGCACGTTCCTGATCCGGGGACAAGGGCCGCGGGAAGGACCCACTTTCCAGATGCAGTGCCAGGTACAAAATATGTCCCGCCGCCGCGCGCAAAAACAAACCCAAAATGCCCAGCATACACACCACCTCGCACCAATGTATGCCGGGCCGCGGGCCTTTATGCTTCGGCAACGGGCCGCAAGGTATTGCGCCGCAAGCACAAGCAAATATGACCCCCGGCACGCCGTGTGCCGGAAAAACCAAACGCCCTGCCGTGTGTACCGCGGCAGGGCGTTTCATTTTGGGCAAGATTTATTTTGTGGCGTAGGCCGGGTTAGCGGCGCGGGTGTCGGTGCCGTAGACGGTTTGCAGCTGGGCAAAGGCCGCCTGCACCTCGGCAGGGACCTCCACATGGGCCAGGAAGTTTTTACCCCGCGGGCCGCAGAACGCCCCCAGCGTGTTGATAGCGGCGGAAAGTTCTTGCAGGTTCATAGGGAACTACCTTCTACTATATTACAGAGTAAACTGCACTGCGCAAAAGGCGGCGTAGATGGCCAGCAACAGGATACCCTGGCCGCGGTTTAGCTTGCCCTTGACGAGGGCGGGCACGGTCAGAATCAGCATGACGGCCAGCATGACCGGCAGTTCCAACACAAGGCTGGAATTGATACCGAACAGCGTGGAGTTCTGCGGGATGGTGAAGGGTGCCAGCGAGACGGACACGCCGCTGACCAGCACAAGGTTGAACACGTTTGCGCCGACGACGTTGCCCAGCGACAGATCGCTGTGGCCCTTGGCCAGCGAGGTGATGGCCGTGACCAGCTCCGGCAGAGAGGTACCCAGCGCGACAAAGGTCAGTGCAATGACGCTCTCCGGCACACCGAGGGCCTGGGCAATCAGGGTACCGTTGTCCACCAGCAGGTTTGCGCCCACGGCGATCAGCACCGCGCCCAGCACCAGCAGGATCAGCGTCCTGGCCAGGGACATTTCCTCTTCTTCGGACGTCTCTGCGTCAACGGCGGGGGCTTTTTTCATCTGCAGCACGTTGACGACCATGTAGGCCACGAACATAGCCAGCATGATAAAGCCCATGACGCGGGTGAACTTGCCGAAAACATACGCCGCAATGCAGTAGATGGCCGCCGCCGCAAAGAAGAATGCGACCGGGGTTTTCAGCGTTTTGGGATCGACCTTGCCGGGGCGCACGGCGATGGTGATAGCCGCAATGAGCGCCGCGTTGCAGATGACTGAGCCGATGGCGTTGCCGTAGGCGATCTCGCCATGGCCGGACAGCGCGGACATGGTGGAGACCATGACCTCCGGCAAAGTCGTACCGATGGAAACGACGGTCGCACCGATGAGCAGTTCCGGCAGATGGAACCGCCGGGCCAGCGCAGAGGCACCGTCGACAAACCAGTCACCGCCTTTAATAAGGAACAGCAGACCGACGATAAACAGCAGTACAGGGATAAGCATAGGTGATTCCTCCGTAAAAAATGACGAGTGACGTCGGAATTTTTATTATAGCATAGAGAACGGTGCTGCGTCAAATGCGGTGGAGTTTAAATTGTAAATTTTGCAAAAGCTTCCCCCGAGGAAGCTGTCCGCGAAGTGGACTGAGGCGGGGCAAACCTCCCGCAGCAACCCATTTGCGGGCAATAGCGGTACACGCGCCCCTCATCCAGCCCTTTGGGTCATCTTCCCCCGAGGGGAAGGCTTTAGTTTGCTCCATATTTTGCACACATTGCCCGCATCTGTCCTATCCGTGCAAACACAAAGGCCCGCAGGAAATACCTGCGGGCCTTTGTGCATAGAGGGGTGGGAAAGTATATAAAGGTCAGTGAATGTCTTGGTTGATTACAAATATTATTATAGCAAGTTTTCTTAAATTGTCAAATGTCATACTTGCATTTTGGTTTTCAAAAGATTATAATAAAACCACGATAGCTTAATTTTATTTAGCAGGCGCAGAAAAAAGCATACTTTTTCAATTTTGTTAAAGATAACAATGACTGTATACTTCACTTTATTTTTTTGTGCGCATTATACAAAAGGAAAGCAAGGAGTCAACTCATGGATGATCTCGACCACAAAATTATACAGCTGCTGGCGGAAAATGCACGTATGCCAGTCAAAGACATTGCCCAGCAGGTCAATCTGACCAGCCCGGCTGTTTCCATCCGCATCCATCGGCTGGAACAGGAGGGCATCATCGGCGGGTACACCGTGGTGCTGCGCCACCCAGACGCCCCCGCCCGGGTCGAAGCGCTGATCTCGGTGCTGGTGGACGCCGCGACCCGCGTCAGCTTTCTGGCGATGATCGAGCAGGAATCCCAGGTGCTGCAATGCTTCCGCGTGACCGGCAGCTACAACTTTATCATAAAGGTCAGCTGCACCGACATTGACGCACTGGAACACCTGCTGACCAAGATGCAGAAGATGGGTTCCACCAACACGCAGATCATCCTGAACACCCAGCTGGACCGCAATCTGACGCTGGCCGAATAACGAGGTAAAGATGTTACGTTACTGCAAAAACTGCGGCCTGCTGCTGCCGCACGACGCTGACCGCTGCCCCCAGTGCGGTGCCCCGGCCCCGCTGGCGGTACGCCCCGCCGCCCAGCCCGGTCCCGCCGCGCCGCTGTATGGCGCGCCCGACGACCGCGAGGCCGAGCCGACGGCAGAAGCCATGAGCCAGAGCGCGACCACCGGCACAATGATTTTGTTTGCCATCCCGGTCGTGGGGTTCATCCTGGCGCTGGTGTGGAGCTTTGGCGGCACCCACAACGAGGCCCGCAAGCGGCTGGCCCGGGCGCAGGTCGTCCGCACGCTGGTCGTGGCGGCAGCCGCGGCGCTGCTGGTGCTGGTGGCCGCGCTGGTGTTCAGCGCCGTGGTGCACAGCCAGCTGGCCTACTACTACGCCACCCCTTACTACCGCTGAGGAGACGCCATGAAAGCATCTGTTATCATCCCGAATCTGAACGGCGCGGGCTGGCTGCGGGATTCCATCGAGTCGGTCTGGGCACAGACCGAGCAGGACTTTGAGCTGATCGTCATTGACAACGGCTCCAAAGACGAGAGCCTGGAAATTGCCCGCAGCTACTGCGGCCGTGACCGCTACACACTGATTGAGAACACCGAGAACACCGGATTTTCCCACGCAGTCAACCAGGGCATTGCGATTGCCAAGGGCGAGTACGCGGTGCTGTTCAACAACGACGCCTTTGCCGAGCCGGACTGGCTGGCGGAGCTTATCAGGACCGCTGACGCCGACCCGAAGATTTTTGCCGTCAGCAGCCTGATGCTGCGCTTTTATGAGCCGGAGCTGGCCGACGACGCGGGCGATTATGTGACGATTTTGGGTTTTGCCTGCAAGCGCGGCGACGGCCTGAAAGCCAGCCGCTACACCAAGCCCTGCCGCATTTTCAGTGCCTGCGGCGGTGCGGCGCTCTACCGCAAATCGATTTTGGACGAAATCGGCGTATTTGACGAACTGTTTTTCGCCTACTATGAGGATGTCGACCTGAGCTGGCGTGCGAACAGCCTGGGCTACAAGAACGTCTACTGCCCCACGGCCAAGTGCCGCCACATCTGCGGCGCAACGACCGGTGCGGTGCGGTACAATCCGTTCAAGAGCATCCAGAGCGGGCGCAACAGTATTTTGCTGCCCTACAAAAACCAGCCGCTTTTGATGCTGGTCATCAACTTTATCCCGATGCTGCTGGGGTATCTGCTGAAGGTTTTAATGTTCCGACTGCGTGGGTTCGGCAATGACTACGCCAAGGGTTTTCACGAAGCCTGGGTCGCCCTGCCGAAGATACAGAAGCCGAAGTTCCGCTGGCGCAACCTGCCCAACTATTTTTGGGTGGAGGGCAGTCTGATCGTCGGGCTGTTCCGATATATTGTGTATCGGGTGCAGCGGGCGCTGAAGATTACCTGACAGGGGGATTCAGGCTTTGCCCGCGGGGCGTCGAGGACGCCGACCCCTACAACGCCATACAACAAAACACCTGCTGACCGGTCACACGCATACCGGTCAGCAGGTGCTTATTTTTTACGCTTTAATCCTCATCCGCGAAGTTGCCCAGTGCCTTGGCCTTCTCGATGACTTTGCTCTCGAGCATCTGGGGCAGGGTCTCGTACCGCACGAACTCGAACGTGTAGTACCCGCGGCCCTGGGTCAGCTGACGCAGGAAGGTGGTGAAATCCTGCATCTCGGCCATGGGCACTTCCGCCTCAACGACCTGCAGGCCGTCGTCATCGGGGTTCATGCCCAGCACGCGGCCGCGGCGCTTCGTGACTTCGCCCATGATATCGCCGGTGTTGTCCGCCGGGACATGAGCTTTCAGTGTGCCGATGGGCTCCAGCAGGACAGGGCCGGCCTCGGGGATAGCAGTCTTGTAGGCCAGCTTAGCGGCCATGATGAACGCCATTTCGCTGGAATCGACCGGGTGATAGCTGCCATCCAGCAGGGTGGCCTTCATGCCGACCATCGGATAACCGGCCAGCACACCGTGCTCGGCCGCCTGGCGCACGCCCTTTTCAACAGCGGGGAAGAAGTTCTTCGGCACGCTGCCGCCGAACACGTTCTCGGCAAATTCAATGGCCTCGCCCTGCACAGGCTCGAACTGGATCCAGACGTCGCCGAACTGGCCGTGGCCGCCGGTCTGTTTCTTGTGGCGGCCCTGGGCCTTGCAGCTCTTGCGGATGGACTCGCGGTAAGGCACGCGCGGGGTCTCCAGCGTGATCTCCACGCCGAACTTATTCTTCAGCTTGGCAAGGGCCACTTCCAGATGCTGGGTGCCCAGGCCGCTGATAATCTGCTGCTTCGTCTCGGGATCGACCTCAAATTTGATAGACGGGTCCTCCTCGATGAGGCGGGTCAGCGCACCGCCGACCTTGCCCTCGTCGCCCTTCTTGGCGACCTTGACGGCCATGCGGTAGCAGCTGATGGGGTAGACCGGCGCGGGCAGCGCGACGACGCGGGCCGGGTCGCAAAGGGTATCGCCGGTCTTGGCGGTAGCCAGCTTGGCGACCGCGCCGATGTCACCGGCAGCGATTTCGGGGGTGTCGGTCTGCTTTTTGCCGCAGACAGTCAGCGTCTTGCCCAGGCGCTCCGGCTGGCCGGTGCGGGCGTTGATGGCGTTGCTGGTGGCGGTCAGCTTGCCGGACAGAACCTTGATAAAGCTCAGCTTGCCGACGAAGGGATCCGCCACAGTCTTGAACACGTAGGCGCACAGCGGGGCAGCGGGGTCGGCGGTGATCTCCACCGGTTCGCCGTTCGCCTCACCCACAGCGGAGGCGGTATCCGCGCCGGGCAGCAGCACGTTCATGTTATAAATCAGCATATCCAGTGCCTGGCCGTTGACGGCAGAGCCGCAGAACACAGGGGTAATTTGCCCGCTGCGCACGCCTGCGGCCATGCCCTGGACGATCTCCTCGGTGGTGAAGGCCTCGCCCTCGAAGAATTTCTCCATCAGGGCCTCGTCGGTTTCGGCGATGGCCTCGCTCATGGCCTGGATCAGGCCCTCAAAGCGGTGGCCGATATCAGGCACGTCGATCTGAATCTGCTTGCCGCCCTCGTACTTGAAGGCCTTCTGGCTGAACAGGTTGATGTAGGCGACAGTACCGTCGTCCAGACGGACCGGCACAACGCAGGGGCAGACACTGGGGCCGAACTTAATTTTCATCTGCTCCAGAATCTTGAAGTAGTCGGCGTTCTCTAAGTCGGTCTTGGTGACAAAAATCATCCGCGCCTTGTTGTTTTTCAGCGCCATCTGGTAGGCTTTCTCGGCACCGACGGTGACACCGGAACGGCCGGAAACACAAATCAGCACGCTCTCGGCAGCCATGATGCCCTCGGCAGCGCCGGTCTCAAAGTCAAACAGACCCGGTGCGTCGATCAGGTTGTACTTGACACCCTCGAACTCAACCGGCACGACGCTGGAATTCAGCGATGCCTTGCGGCGGATCTCCTCGGGGTCAAAGTCGCTGGCGGTGGTGCCGTCCTCGACGCGGCCCATACGCTCGGTCGCGCCGCTCATGTACAGCAGCGCCTCGGTCAGCGTCGTTTTGCCGCAGCCGGCGTGGCCGGCCACCAGAATGTTGCGGATGTCTTTGCTTGCGTAGCCCATGGATCGTCAAACCTCTTTTCGCGCCGGGGCATTTCCAACTGCCCTGCGGCGTAGATATTCTTTGCGGCGGAGCGATTTTTGAACACTCCCGCCTGTTTGATACTACTTTACCACATTATCATGGAAATTTAAACAGTTTTTTCGGATTTTTTGTAAAAAATTTTAGGCAAAAGATTGTGGAAGGTGTAAAAAATCAAAAAAACCGCCCAGCCGCGAAACTTTTTTGCGGCTGGGCGGAAATATTTTACTGTTTTTTGCTGCGCTTGCGGCGGGCACGGCCGCCGTCGGGCTTGACTTCGGGCACGTACAGGCTGTAGCTGAGCAGGTAACGGCCATGGGCGGGCACGCGGTAGAACGACGCCTTGATGCGTTCCAGCGGGCTGGACCCGGTCTCGGCGGCACTGCCGCACAGCATGATGACATACTGCGTCTCGGTATAGCGGGCGGCCACATCGCACTGGCGCAGGCTCGTGTGGATGAGCTCGCCCAGCTGATCCACCATCGTGGAGGTCTCGTCGGGTTCGGCATCCTGACCGGGGGCCACCGTCATGATTGCCAGGAACACCGGCAGACCGTAGCGGGCCTGCACGCCGCGCTGCACGCGGTAGGCTTCTTTGAATGTCTCGAAATCGCAGATGCAGGCCCCGGCGTTCTCGGTGTCGGGCAGAACAGCCACCAGCTTGGCGACCTCGCCTTCCATATTGCGGTCAGCCTGGCGCATCTGGCGGTAAGCTGAACCGGCGCGGCCCGGCTCAATGGCATGGTGCAGGCAGCCCATGGCAGTACCGCGGCGGGCCAGTTTCTGGGCTTCGTTATGGCGGCCCAGGGCTTCCAGCGCGACGATTTCTTCCAGATACAGGCGCTCCTCGTAGGGGTCCAGTTCCAGGGCGTGGTTGCACAGCGAGATGATGCGGGTGCTTTCGCCCCACTTTTTGCAGAGCTCCAGCAGGCTCAACATGGCGGTGCGGTACTGGCCATGCAGCCGCACGCTGACGCCCTCGACCCACTGCTCGGACGCAGACTGGGGCAGCAGGCGGCCGCGGTACAGATCAACGATCTGCTCATACAGCTTAGCGCGTTTTTCGGGGTCCTCCTCGCGGCGGGCCTGCTCGGACAGGTCGCCGACTCGGAACACATCCACGGTGCAGTCCAGGTGGGGGTTCCACTGGTAGCAGCCGCGGCTGGTCAGGATGCAGTTCCGCAGCTCGTCCAGGCCCTCGGCCTCGATCATATTGCGGAAACGGTGCAGGATGGCACGCAGCGCCATATCCGGGTTGCTGGACCGTTCCCCCGCCCACAGCGTATCGGTGAGGACTTTATGGGTTACGCGCTCGCCCCGCTGCAGCACCAGATACTGCACCAGCGCGGTAGTCTTACGCGACTGCCCCAGCACCGCCAATACCGGTTTGCCGTTGACGCGAATCTCGAAATCGCCCAACATTCTGATTTCAATGGTTGCCATCCTGTACCCCTCCTTATTTTGGCAGTGACCTGCTGCACGTCTCTATGTTTCATAGTATAACAAGCCGTCCGGCATTTGTCCAGTGGTTTGTCACATTTTGTTATAATATGGCAAAAAATCTCTTATCGTTCTGAGGATGCCTTCCCGTTCCAGGTGCCGGGCGCGTACAAAATCACCGGTTCGCCGGGCAGCGGCACAATGGCCTTTTGGGTACACAGGGGGACATCATTGCCGCTGCTGTCCCGCTTGGCTACTGTGATGACCACCGTCATCGCCGTGATACGCGGGGTGTCGGTGTCGTTTTCCTGTGCCCAGCTGCGGGCGTAAAAGTGCAGGTCGCTGATGTACAGCCCCATGTAGGATTCCTTCGGGTAGGCGGTGGTGTAGGCGTAGGCGATCTTCTCGCCGTCCTTCTCGTGCAGGGGGGCGAAATCACTCTGCTCCTGCTGGTAAAACCGCATATGCAGGTAGCCGTTCAGTTCCTCGGCCTGGGCCTGGGTCAACAAGTCCTTGCCCTTGCTGTTTTTCAGTGCGGGTACAAGGTCCTTGTCGATCAGCTCCACATGGTTCGGGTAGACGCTGAATTCCAGTGCCGTACCGTCGCTGTAACTGGTCTGGGCGTCAAACACGCTGTCCAGATTTGCGCTGTCCGTCGCGCCGTTTGTAAAGCGGATATAGCCGTTGGCGTCCAGCACCTCGCCGCGTATCGTCTCGATGAGGGCATCGGCCAGATTCTGGGCGCGGGTCTGCTGCTGGATATCCCGGTAGGCCTGGGCGCTGGGGCGTATCAGCGTGACCGCCGCCAGCGTCAGGATGGACAGCAGCACCATGCAGACGATCAGCTCCACCAGCGTGGTGCCGCGCTTGTTTTGCAGCTGCTTCATGGCGTTGCCTCCCCTGCCTCCTTGGCGTAACGGTGGAAGGTGTGCGTCTCGGTGGTGGGCGTGCCGCCGTTCTCGCTCACTTCGGCTTGGGTCTCCACCTGGTCCAGTTCCACACCGTCCACGGTGAACGCCCCGGCCCCCGCGCCCGCGCTGAAGGTAAAGCTCTGCCCGGTTTTTTCGGTCTGCCAGGCGGGGGCCTGTTTTTCCTGCGGGTACAGCCCGGCGCAGAAAGCGTAAGCCGTCTCCCGCAGCGTCTCGGCCTTTTGGGACATGGCCCGGGCGTACCGCAGCGACACCACAAACATGGCCGTGAACATCAACAGCAGCATAAAGGAGACGATGACCTCAACAATGGTCTCGCCGCGCTGATTTTGCAATTTGTGTTTCATGGCGGCTCACTCCTGTGCTGTGCTGGTGCTCTGGCGGGCACCGCGGGTGTAATGGATGGTGGACTTATCCGGGTTGGTGGTGTCAAAGTGGGGCACGATGATTCGCTCTGCGTCCTCCGGTTTAATATCGATACTCGACAAACCGGGGCTGGCAAAGGTGCTTGTGCCCTTGCTCCATGTGTAAACCGTCGTACTATCGTCAAATGTGTAGCCAGACACCGGGTAGTGTACCTGCCGGTCATAGGTCACGGTATAGGCGAAGCTCTCCCCCGCCTTGGTGGCGGTCACGGTCACGTCCAGCTGCAGATCGGTCAGCAGATAGTCGTTGCTCTGCCAACTGGTCAGTTGGTCGCGCCAGCCGCTTTTGGTGCTGACGGACTGGCCCACGCCGCTCAGGTTCAGCTTTTCAGCGTCCTCGCCCGGGCGGCGGCGCAGCGTGACGGTGATTTCCTCCGCACCGCTCGTGTCGGCATCGGCCGCTTTCCATGTGTAGGAGTAGGGCTGCGAGGGGCTGCCGTAGATATCGCCGCCGTAGGCCGTGGAGGTCATGAAGCTGTCATTCACGAACGCGGCGAAGGAGCTTGTGGGGGTGTTCAGTTCCCCTTCCAGCACGTCGGAAAAACTGGTGGCCAGCTGGTAGGCCTCCTGCTCCAAAAGCTGGCGGTTAGCGTTGGCCGTCAACACGGACGCCGCGTACACCAGTGCCGCAGACAGGGCCACAAACAAGGCACCGATGCAGAGCACCAGAATCATCGAAAGGCCCTGCTGGCCCCGCAGGATATCGCGTGCTTTTCGGCGCATGATGCCACCTCCTTTGTTGTAGTTTACCCGGCCTTGTCGGTCAGCTCCACGGGCTGGGGCGCGTTTTGCGGCTCTGCGGGCGTTTCGGTCGGTTGTGTGGTTTCGGTGTTTTCGTCGGGCGTCGGCTCTTCTGCAATCAGCTCGACGGTCTGGGTCTCGCCGCCGATGGTGACAGCCTCAGCGTCTGGCGTGCCCACGGTCTTGCCGTCGGCCTTGGAGTGAGCCATCGTCTCGACCTGGATGCTGGTGGTAAACTTTTGCAGGGCATCGCCGCTGGTGAGCACATTGGCCATATCGGGCAGCAATACGCGGTAAGCGGGTTCGCCGTTGTCGTTTTCCACGACCTCCAGCTCGGCCACAACGCTGACCTGATAGTACGGTTTCGCGTTGTCTTCCTGCGTTACACAGCCACGGAGCCATTCCGGCTTGCTTTCCCAGTGGTCAACATCCGTCGTGTCCTCTTGGAACACAGGCATCACGCTCAGGTCGTACCAGGTGCGGGTCACATTGCCGTCGGCGTCAGTCACGTTCTGCGGGGTAAGTTCGGTCGTGTACGCCGTGTTGTTTATCGTGACAGTCTTTTTTACCTGCCTGATTTCGCCGCGCGAGTGTAGCGTCGTGCTGCCGTCAGCGTCTTTCGTCTCGGTATCGGCATCATAGGTCCACATTTCAATCGTGTAGGCAGTGCTATTCACCGGTGTCACCGTGAACTTATAATAGTCGGTCAGGTTGCTGACTCTGCCATCGTCCGGCGTGCCTGTGGACGGATAACGGTTGGCCGCTTGCCATTGTACCGCAAAGCGATTCAGCGTTATTTCGTCAGTTTTTCCAGTAGTGCTCGTGTAGGCATCACTGTCGTACAAATCGACCGTATAATCCACCCCCACCGCGGTCAGGCCTGCATACGGGGCGTCCAACTTGATGGCGGGCAGCTGCATATCCTCCGGCTTGCCCGTATAGTCGCCCACGTAGTAGTACCAGTTGGAGGATTCCATGCCGCTGCTGGTCTCTGCCATAGCGCGCAGGGCGGGCAGCAGGTAGTAGCGGGAATACTCGGGCTTCATGGTAAAGCCGTTACTCAGGTTGTAGGTTGCGCTGCCGTCGCTTCCGCCGGCGGGCGTGCCGCCGCCGCTCTGCCGGTCACTTTCGGGGATGATGCAGATGGCGTCACCGTTTTTGAGCATGGTATCCAGCGCAGTCTGCAATGCAGCCAGCTTGTCTGCCTTATCCTTGCCCAAGGCAGCGGTAGTTTGCCAGTCATTTGCCAACACGGCAATCTTCTGATAGTTAGCCTTCTCTTTAAACAGATAGCCGGTAAAGAAGTAGCTGCTGGCCGTGCTGCCGCTGACCGTCATTTGCAGCGTTTCGCCATTCAGGAACTCCGCCTGGCTGGGCGCAGCCGGGGCAAAGGCCGCACTGCTCACCGTCGGGGCCGCCACGCGGGACTTCACAGCCTGCGGGTCGCAGAGTGCGCCGTCCGGGCTGTCAAAGCCGGTGGTGTCACCCGCCGCACGGTTGGCAATAACGTAGAAGCGCAGTTCCTGGCCCTGGTACTGCTCCATGTCGATTTCGGTCTGGGTGCCTGTGATATTTTCCCAGGTCTCCACGGTTTCCCAGGTGGTATCGGCGTTCTGGCGCTGGGCGTACAGGGTGTAATGATCCGCACCCACGACCGCAGGCCAGTTGATGCTGTATGTCAGTGCATCGGCGCTGTTTTCGTCATACAGGCGGGTAAATCCGCCGGGGGCGTCGGGGGCATCCAGCCGGGTCTTGACGGCGTAGCTCTGCTCGTCCGCCAGGCCGATCTGCGCGTTCGTGTCGGACACGCGGGCCACATGGAGAATGACGTTATTGTACTTCCAGCTCTTGCTGCCCTCGGCCAGGTCGTCGTCCACGCAGAGTTCCAGCGTGTAGCGGCCTGCATTGTCAAACTTGACTCTGTCAGCCAAATCCACGCCGCTTGCCAGGCGGATGGTCTCCTGCTTGCCGTCGGCCTGCACGCCGTACAGCTCGATGGTGTACTTTTGCACTGTTGTATCCAGTGTCGTGCCGTCGGTGGTCTGGGTCCAGCTAAAGGTATAGTACAGCTTGTTTTCGGCGGTACGCACTTCTTCCTTCGTCAGCTGCTCGTCCAGCTTCGGGGCTTGCAGGGTGGTTACGCCGGTCTGCAGTGTCTTGACCTGACTGGGGGCAAGGACATTGTTATAGGATTGGTCTTTGTCGTTGGTATTGTACGCCTTGCCTACAAAGTACAGCGCAGTCATATGGGCGTACTCGTAGCCGTCGCCGCCTGCCTTGCGCACGATTTCCAGGCCGTCATAGTAGGCGACCGGGTTTGTGCCGCGCTGGGCAATCGCCTCCGTGACTTCCTCCTCGGTAGCTGCCCAACGGCTGTACGAGGGGCCGATGCCGCTTTCGACAGGGGCCGCGACGATTTTCAAATCCTCGTAGTCGCTGGTGAATGCTTCCTTCGGCAGATTGCGGAAGGTCACGGTGGTGGCCGCATCCCCAACGCGGGTCTGCTGTGCGACCAGCGTGATATACTGGCCTGTCAGGCTTGTGCCGCTGGCCGTCGTCTCACTGTCGCCGACGTATTTGCCGACGAGCATGACGCGGTAGATGGGCTGGGCTTCCTGCATCTTGTTATCATCCCGCTTAAACGGTGCATAGGACAAATTCAGGCTGATAGTCAGGTCATTGACCGTCGTTCCTGTAACAGTCGGTTCTGTGACGGTCACATTGCCCTTAGCCGCCAGGCCGGTGTTCCACTCATCGTTCTTATCCGGATTTGTAAAGGGGCCTGCAATGGCGGTACGCTCGCTGAACTGTTCCGACCGCATGAACGGCGCTGTGCTGGTACTCGGGTTAGCAATAGCAGTCAGGGTTCTGATATTGTCCAAGCCGTTGGTGATGGTCTGCTCGCTCTTGCCTTTGCTAAAGCTGCCGGAGCTGCCGTCCACATAATTAAAATCAACTCTCCACTGGTCATTGGCGATTCTGACATATTCGTCATAGTTTGTCAGCACAACTGTCTGATAGTATATGTTGCCCGTGCCGGTACGCTTGAGCCGTACTTCAATTTCCGGCTTGGGCAGTGTCTGGGCGAAGGTCTGCACCGCAGAATCGCGGGATGTACCGCCGCCCTTGCTGTTCATGGGGGTAATGCGCACGACAAAGTTGCCGGTCCAGGCGTCGCGGTCCGGGTCGTTATCAAAGGTATACTTCGTCTCGTAGACCATGGCCGTGTGTATGGGGGTGGCATCGGTCACCTTGCCGCTTGCGTCGGTCTTGTACACTTCCAGCTTATAGTACATGGCCGGGCCGTGGGCGGCGTCCTGCTTGGGGGCAGTCCAGCTTACGAGATAGCGGCCATACACTGCACCGGTGCCGTCCTTAGTCTCCTCACTGCGCTGGATCGTGATGGATTCGGGGATCTGGTTCGGTTCATTGGCCTCCAACACATACTTATAATAATTTTGGATGACTTCATCGGTAATATCGCCATTGCTGGGGATGTTCTGGCCGCTTGAGCCCTTGATACTGTCGTTTGTCTCGGTAAAACGGAGCAGGATATTGCCCAACACATCGCCATCTTTTGTTTCCACTGTACGTTTCCATGTATCCGTTGCATCTACATGGATATAAGCCGTGTTGTAGACAACCCGGGACAGGTCATACGTTGTGTTATCATTCGTATTGTTTGGCACCGCCAGCATGGCAAAATAGCTGTCGTCTGTGGTGTCTTTGCCCAGGTTCAAACGACGACCGCCGCAGTTTTTGGTTTCCATGCTTTCCGTAAAGCGGCTGTCTGCACCAGACCATGTAAAGTTTGTCAAATTGGTACTTGTGTGACCCAACCAGCGTTCATTCCAGGCTTGCGCGTTCCAAGCGCTCTTGCCATCCTTACTATATGCGTCAATATAATAGTTATTTGAACCCTTGATGTTCTCTACGGCAGTAACGGGACTGTCATAGGCCAGCGGGTGCCAGTTATCACCGCCTACCAGCGAGAAGCAGTTGTTCAGCGTCGTAGGCTGCGTACTTCTGCCGCCGCCGCCACGGTTGCCGACGATGCCGACTTTGTAGCTGGCATTCATATTCGTACAATAGTTGCGGCAGCGGTCAATATTGACGATAACATTATCGATTGTAGAGCCGCGCGTATCCCACGGCCCCAGATAACCGAAAATACCAACCGCCATAGACTGTGCTTTGATTTCAACCGTACTGCCATTGACACAGTCGTATACATTGATGGTCATGGGGTCGGTCTTATCTGCCATCTGCACCTTGCCAAAGATACCGCCGATATCGTTCGCACTTTTATTATTCGTTCCCTTCATTGAGCCATGGTTCTGGCAGTGCAGGATATTGGCGGAGGTATTCTTGACAGGCGCATCAAAGTAGCCCGCGATACCGCCCATGGTGCCGCAGCTGTCCCAATTATCATTCATATTTGTCAGCAGGTCGCCGAAGTTGAAGCTGTACTCGATCGTGCCGCCATAGTCCGTCCAGTAGGAGACGATGCCGCCGATGTTGTTGGAACGGCTGTTGTAGACCGTGCCGTAGTTGACGCACTTGCTCAGCGCCCACAGGTCGTCGCGGTCGTTACCCTGGTGGCCGATGATGCCGCCGACATGGACCTCAATGCGCGTGGCCTTAGCGCCAGTATGTTCATTTGTCGTGTTATCATCATTTTTTTGGGAGCTGAGCCGTGTATACCGGCGCACCGCCGCGCAGTTGACCAGCGTGGTCAGGTCTTTGCTGGAAATATTGGTGCCGACAATGCCGCCGATGGTGGATGCCTTGCTGATGTTATCGCCGTAGACAAACCAACGGCCGGTAGCGCTGTCGGTGATTGCCCCCGTCACTGAGTTATAGCCGGTGATGCCGCCCAGGTAGCCGCTGCCGCGCTGGCTGTCATTGTTATCCACATTACTATTGCCGCGCAGCACGACGGTCAGGTCGTTGGCAGCCAGGCCCGCCTTGGTGGTGGTCGTCGTCCCCCACTGGCCGCCGGAGGTGGTCGTTTTGTTCTCGGTCAGGTACACACTGCCATAGCCGTAATCATGAGCGCCCACGGTATCCACACCTTTAAAGCCGGTGTAAGTACCGTCCGTCTTTGTCAGTTCGGCCACCATGGCGTTGATGCCTGTGTTGGCGTCGTCGGTGTTCAGGGGGAGCCACTCGTTGTTGACCTTGCTGACAAGCGCCTGCGCCTGCTGGCTGCCGCTGTTTGTGATGCTGCCGCTGTTGGAGCCTGCCACGCCGCCCACAAAGCCGTACCGCGCCGCAATGATGCTCTTGCCGTTTGCGTCGGTCGCCACATAGCTGGCGCTGATGGTGCCGTTGTTGCGGCCCGCAATGCCGCCTACGTGGGTGGCATTGTCCAGCTTCTGCGCGTCGGTCTGCAAAGAGCTTACGTTGTTGGAGCCGCGCGCCTGCAATACGATGGCCGGGACCGCGCAGTTCTGCACCGTGCCGTTGTTGACACCCGCAATGCCGCCGATGGTGTTGCCGTCCCTGCTGGCCGCACCCCAGGCAAAATCGCCGTCAGCCTTGGCGCTGGCCAGGCCCAGCGTGCCCTGATAGGTACACGTATCCAGGGTACCGTCGTTTTGGCCTGCGACGCCGCCCAAATTCTGATATCGTTCCAGTTTGTCGCCCTCGGTCACGCTGAGGGTGACGTTGGTGCCCTTGACCTTGCCCGCGTTGCTGCCCACTGCGCCGCCCAGGGTGACGAGGTTTGCGTTGACGGTCAGGCCGTTTAAGTCCAGTGCTCCCGCGTTGACGGCGGCGTTTTCAATCCATGCCGCGTCGGTCGTGCCCTCGCCCGGCTCATTGCGGCCCGCAATGCCGCCCACGATGGTGGCCGGGCCGTTGAGGTGCACCTTGGCGTTCTGCGCCACCGCCGTGCCGCGGATGGTGCCGCCCTTGCGGTTGTAGGTCGCCACCGCGCCGATGGTGCCGCCGGTAAAGTTGATGGTACCGCCGCGGACCGTGCCGTTCTCGATCAGGCCGCTGTTCTCCGACACAAAGCCGCCCGCCGCGCCGTTGGCGGCGGTGATGGTGGCCCCCGCCGTGATTTCCGCATTGCGGATGGCCGCACCCGCCGCGTTGGTGCCCGCGATGCCGCCCGCCACGCCGTTGGTGGCGTAGACTTCGCGGTTCGTATCCCGGCAGCCGTCAATGACGCCGCCCGCCGCGTTCTGGCCCGCAATGCCGCCCGCCAGCGTATCGTTGGCGCGCACCGGGGCCTGGTTGTTGACATTGCTGATATCGGCATAGTTGATGCCCGCAGCGCCGCCCGCGTAGGTCGCAGCCGTGACCTGGGCTATCGGCACGCCGCCGGTGATAAGGCCCCGCGTGCTGCCCCGGGCGTTGTTGCTGCCCGCGATGCCGCCCGCGTAGGTCGTAGCCGTGACGGTGAAGTTCAGCTGGGTAGTGCTGCCCAGCGTGATGGTGCCGCAGTTGACACCTGCCACACCGCCCGCGCAGTAGGTAGCGACCACCGACGCGGCGGGGGTAGCGGCCTGGTCATACGTGACCGCCGCGCCGCTCATGTTGATGCCCGCGATACCGCCGATGACCTGATTGCCGCGCAGCACAACGCCCTGATCCGGGGCCGCGTTGGCGATGCTGCGGGTGTTGACGCCCGCGATGCCGCCCAGGTACAGGTAGCCCGCCTGCTGGCTGCCCAGCGAAGCGCAGGTCATGCCGCCGCTGATCGTGCCGTCGTTCCAGCCGGTCAGGCCGCCCGCCGCGCAGGCGTGGGCAATGTTGCCGTAGCTCGTACAGTTTTCCAGCGTGGTATTTTGGGCGGCAAAACCGATGATGCCGCCCGCCAGGTAGCCGCGCGTCTCGCCGAACTCGTAGTTCTGGTTCAGGCTCAGCAGCTTGACGCCCTGGTACAGCCGGTGGGCTGTGTCGTCGGTGCCCATGCTCAGACCGCCGACGGCCAGCGCGTTGCTGCTGCTGCCGTTGACGGCATTGCGGATGGTCAGATTCGTCGCTGCATCGTTATAGCCAAGGATGCCGCCGACGTAGGCGTTGGCCTCGAGGTTGAAGGTATTGGTGAAGTTTTCAAGGCAGACCGCCGCTTCGCTGCTGGTCACGGCCGTGCTGTCGGTCAGCACATTGTCGTCGCTGAAGGTGGGCAGCATGGCCGCATGGGTCACGTCCTGCGGCAGGGCTGCCAGCAGGCGGTTGTAGCCGATGATGCCGCCCGCCACGCCGTCCGCGCGGACACGGCCCGCCGTGACCGTGGTGGTCAGTGCGCCCGCCTTGCCGAGGGTGTCCTGCACGGTGAAGCTGCCCACCGGCATATTTGCGCCGATGACGCCGCCGACAAAGTGGACGCCCTCGACGCGGGCAGCCGCCACGGTGGCGGTGGGCAGGACGGGTGCGGTGTTCAGACCGATCATGCCGCCCACGGCGTCACCGTCGGCCACGATCTGGCCGCGGATGATCAGGGGCTTGCCGCTGGTGTTGATGATGGCAGCGTTCCCATCGTTGCAGCCCGCCAGGCCGCCGACGAAGGTGTCGCCGTACAAGATCGCGCCCAGCGTCGGGGTGCCGTACTGATCCCAGGTCACGCTGCCCTTGGTGCCGTTATAGCCCACCAGGCCGCCCACATAATTGGCATACTCGGTGATGCCCGCGTGGGTGCTCAATGCCTGCAAAAGGCGGATGCGGCGGCTGTCGGTGGCATTGTCGCCGGACATACTGTTGGTGCAGTTGATAAGTTGCGCTTCTTCGGCCTGGGCGGCGCCGTCCGCGCCCCAGGTGGCGTCGTTGACACCGACGATGCCGCCGACGTAGGCTGCATTTTTGCCCAGGCCCGCAACGAGGCCGCTGTTGGTGCTGGTCTGGATGATGCTGCCGCTGCCGTTGACCGACACGATGCCGCCCACATAGCGGTTGCCGAACACATCACTGGTGTTGGCGGCGCTGTCTGCGTGGAGCGTGCTGCCGGTGAAGCCGCCCGCCAGGCCGCCGACAAAGCGGCTGCCCAGGACATAGCCTTTCTCGGTGCGGCTGTTCTGCAGCAGGATATTTTTGCCAAAGCCCACAAGGCCGCCGACGAAATCGCCCTTGAGGGGGCTGTTGTCGTTCAGCGTGCCGTCGCTGGCGTAGCCTGCATCCACCTGACTGCGCAGGTCGGTCTCGGTCATCGTACCGCGGGCGGTGCTGGTGCAGTTGGCCAGCACGACATCCTGGGTGTAGCCCGCAATGCCGCCGAAGAACTGGCCCAGCACCAGGCTGTGCTCGGTCTTAGTGTTGTCGCCCTGATAGTTCACGCCCGCGCTGACCGTGCCGGTGCTGGCGAGTCTGTTTACGATTGTCTTTATCGTGCCGTCGGCGGCGGTATCGGTGCTGTACAGGTTGCCCGCAACGCCGCCCACAAAGCCACTGCCGGTGACATTGGCTGCGTTGGCAATGACCGTTTTATCGTCGGTTTTCAGGTTGCCTGCATCCAGCGTGCCGAACACGCCGCCCACGCCGACACTGCGCCAGCGGGTGGGTGTTTTCGTGTCACCCGCGTCGGCGGCCACAGCGGTATAGCGGGCCTTTTCCCCTGCTTCGCCGGGTTCGTCGGTGGTGTCGGTGGTATCGTCGTCCACCAGCAGGCCCGCCACCGTAACGTTCTCGCCCACGGTCAGGTTTTCCAGCTTGGTGCCTGCATCGTTTTTGGGTATGGCAACGCCCACGAGGCCGCCAATGCCCTGCGGCTCGTGCTCGTAGTATTTGTTCGCAGCGTCAGGGATGCGGGTCTTTTCGGTCGTATCGTCGTCAAAATGCAGCGTGGCCAGCACCTGCGCCTTGTAGGCGTTGTTGGTGCCGTGGAGCAGCGTGCAGTCCTGCAGTGTGCCGGTGTTGACGCCGCACAGCGCACCCACGGCGCGCACACCGTCGCGGCGGGCGGTGTCGCCTTCCGGCAGTTCGGCCAAGTAGGTCGTGTTCGTCAGGCGGATACCGCCCTCGGGCACGCTCTGCCCGGTGGTCAGCGCCTTGATTTCGGTGTTGACCTGCACGTCGGCGTCGCGCAGCGTAATGTGGGAGATCGTGCCGTTGTTCTCGCCCACCAGGCCTACATAGCGGTCCAGCGGGTTCTCATTCGTCTTGTCAACTGCCGCGACCGAATTGCCGCGCAGCTGCAAGTTGAGAATCGGCACGCGGGCCGTGCCGGCCACAGTCGTTTCGCTTTGCAGGGTGATATTTTCCCCCAGCGCGGGGATGGTGGGCCAGGCCACCGGGCCGGTCTGGCTGGGAACCTTGGCCTCGGGGTTTTTGCCCACACCCGCCGCCGTGTAGACGGTGACGCCGCCGCCGGTCCAGTTCAGGCCGTTGGCGCCCATGCCCTGGGCTTTCAGGGTGTAGGTGGCTTTCGCATCGCCCCAGTTTTTGGCCCAGCGGACATTGTAAAAGTGGCGGAAATATTTCAGCTCTGCGTCGGTTTTGGTGCCGTCGATGGCAAACAGCGTGTTCTCGGCGTTGGAGTCCCCGCTCTTGCTGGCGGTGTAGCTGTCGGCATACTCGCCCCGCGGGGCAGCCTGCAAACGGATGATGATATTCTCCGGCTCGGCCAGCAAGCGGATGATGCTGTACAGGTCGTTGTCGGCGGTGCTGGTATCTTTCTCACAGGCGCGCAGCAACGAGGCATCGGCCATGGCGTCCAGCGTCAGGACAAAGTTGCCCTTGTTGTAGCTCAGCGGATAGCGCAGGGTGCGCTTGGTCTCGGTCCTTGTGCCGTCGGCGCTGTAGGTGTAGACGGTGGTTTCCAGTTCCGCCAGCACCTGCTGTTCGGTGTTGGGGCGCTTGATCTCGATGGAGAACAGCGGCTTCGATTCATCGGCAATTTTGTAGCCGGTCAGGCCGTTTTTCTCGGCCTGGTAGGCCACTGCCGTGTAGACCGTGTCCATGTCGGCCAGGTTGGAGTTGCCGCCCCAGCTCAGGGTCAGCGTCTCGCCGTTGGACAGGCGCGGGTTCTTGACTTTCAGCTTCGTCTGCTGCAATTCCACCACGTTGACGCGGTCCTCGGCCGAGTAGTAACCCACCAGGCTGTCATTGCGGCGGTGGTCATAGCTGCGGTCGGTGATATCGGTTGCGTCGGCCACGCCGTCCGCGGCAAAGCGCAGCTTGTCGGAGTTCGTGTCATAGAACACCGAGTACACCTGCCCGCTGGCCCGGTCGATCTCCACGCAGATGGCGGCGCTAAACATCGAATCATCGTAGATATAATCGTCCAGCAGCCGCCGGACCAGCTCGTTCTGGCCCGTGCCGTCGGTCTTATCATAGTACAGCGCGTAGATGCCGTTGTTCAGCTCACTGGCCGTGCGGCGGCGCACCTCATTCCCGGCGGCATCGGTGATGACAACATCATCGGTAAAGTGCGTGCCCGCCTTGCCCTGATCCTCGACATCGGCGCAGAATGCATCCAGTTCGCCCGCAGTATCCATGCGGGTCAGCGAGATTTGCGCCGCCTGGAACAGCGTGCGGGCGTTGGCCTCGTTTTTCTCAAACCGGGCCAGGCGAGTGTAGGCGATAAGGCCGCCGCCCACCAGCGCAGCCAATATGCCCATAATGGCCAGCACGACCATAAGCTCTACCATCGTAAAACCGCCGGTGCGCTTTTTGTTTTTGCGTTGATGCAGCATAGATGCTCCCTGCATATCTAAAAAAATCCTGACAGATAGACACAATAACAGACTATATATGATGTTATTATACTAAGCCTGTGACGTTTTCGCAACAAGGAAGTGCGATATTTCAAAAAAATCACACTAAATATTGTGGTCTGCGGCAATATCCGCATGGATTCGGCCCATCCAACGTTACTTTACAACAAAAAATGGGGAAATTTTGCGAATTTTCTTGCAAATAGTGTCCTTCCACGGTATACTGAATAGTGCGTTATTATATAAAAGTACAGGGGTGAAACGATGCTGGCAGCACGACTGGGCGCATGGCTGCGTAAAACCGGGGAACGGTGGGCCAAGGCCGCCTTCTCGGAAAAACTGGCTGTTGCGCTGGCATTGGCGGCGGTTATCTATACGGTCGTCACCGGCGCGGCAGAGCTGCGCTACCAGGCCCGCGCCCGGGAGGCGCTGGCCCAGGTCAAGGCGGCTCGGCTGGCGGCGGGGGCCGTATCGGCCCAGTATTACGCCACAGGCCGCCCCTATGCCGACCAGACCAGCCCTGACGGCTTTGCCGACGGTGTGGCCGATGCCATTGAGACACTGGGCGCACTGCCCGGTACCGTGACGCTTTTGCAGATCGGCGGCAACGGCTACACGGTGGAAAAACTGCTCTACTGCGAAAACGGTATGTACGCCATCTACGACGCCGCCGAGGGCTACCGCGTGTTCCGCGCGGAGGATCGGCTGCAATACAGCGCGGAGGTCGGCCATGCTGCTTCTTGAGTGCCTGCTGGGTCTGATCCGGTTTCTGCTGGGCGCGGCGCTGTTCAGTTTTATGAATGTTGTGGCCTGGCGGCTGCCCCGGAACATGGACCCGCTGAAAGGCCGCAGCATCTGCCCCCGGTGCGGCCGCACGCTGGACGCGCCGGATCTGGTCCCGGTGTTCAGCTGGCTGTTCCTGCGCGGGCGGTGCCGCCACTGCGGCGCACCTATTCCGGCGCGGTATCTGCTGGTGGAAGTTTTGGGCGGCGTGCTGGCGCTGGGGTGTACCCGGCAGTACGGCGCGGCCCTTGGTCTGCCCGACGGACTGTTCGGCATGAGCTGGGCGGCGTTGCTGGCGCTGGCGGTCTGCGGCATTCTTTTAAGCATTGCGCTCATCGATGCCGAGACGCAGACCATCCCTGATCGGCTGAATTTCGCGCTGGCGATCTGCGGCGTGGCAGGCACGGCGCTCTCCCCCGCCGGGTGGCGGGGGCATATCATCGGTGCAGTCTGCGTCAGCGTGCCGATGTTTTTGCTCTGCCTTGCCATTGACGGTGCGTTCGGCGGCGGCGATATCAAACTGATGGCAGCCGCCGGGCTGTTTTTGGGCTGGCAAAATACCCTGCTGGCGATGTTTTTCGGCATCCTGGGCGGCGGCGTGTACGGTATGTACCTGCTGGCCGCCAAAAAAGCCGATAAAAAAGACCATTTCGCCTTCGGCCCGTTTCTCTGCGCCGGCATCGTGCTTGCCATGCTGTTTGGTGAGCCGGTGCTGGGGTGGTATTGTCAATTTTTGTAATGCAGCGCAGGGGCGGGGCGTCGAGGACGCCGCCCCCTGCCACTCTATCCTTCGGAGGTTTCTCCCCTATGCCACGTTTCCGCTATACTGCCACCAATGCCCAGGGCAAGACCGTCCGCGGCGTGACCGACGCCCCCAGCGAGGAGGCGCTGTACACCAAGCTGCGCGACGACGGCCTGTACATGACCGACGCGCAAAAGGCCCAGAAAAGCCACTCCGCCTTCCGCCCGCTGAAAACCGCCATGCTGGCGGATTTCTGCCGCAACCTGGGCACGCTGCTGGCCGCCGGTGTGCCGCTGGTACGCGCTATCCGCATCATGGCGGATGAGCGCAACATCGACGCCCGCCAAAAAGCCCTGTATGAGGCGATTTTGGGCGAGCTGCGCAAGGGCGTCCCGCTGTCCGACGCGATGGAGTCCTGCGCCCCGGCGTTCCCGAACCTGCTGCTGGCGATGATCCGCAGCGCCGAGGGCACCGGCAGCATCGACCACGCCTGTATGCGTATGGCGACCTACTACGAGCGCGAGCACAAGATGAACCAGCAGGTAGGCAACAGCGTGATGTACCCCATCATTTTGGGCGTGCTTATCGTGGCAGTCATTGCAATTTTGATGACATTTGTGCTGCCGCAGTTCAAGCCGATGTTTGACCAGATGGAGACGCTGCCGTTTTTGACCCAGCTGCTGTTTGACATCAGCGACTTTGTGGGTGCGAACTGGCCGGTGCTTATCGTGGTCGTGCTGCTGCTGATTTTGGGCGGCCGCATTTTGCTGGCCCAGCCGAAGGTCCGCCGCCAGTGGGACCGCTTTATTCTGCACGCGCCGGTCGTGGGTGTGCTGAACCGCAAGATCTGCACGGCCCGTTTTGCCAGCACTTTGTCGAATCTTTACGGCAGCGGCGTCCCCATCATTACAACGTTGTGCGCGGCGCGGGACGCCATCGGCAACCGCTGGATCGAGAGCCAGTTCGGCGACGCGCTGGACAGCATCCGTGCGGGCCACAGCTTGTCCCAGGCAATCGCGGGCATTGACGGTTTTGAGACAAAGCTCTCGTCGTCCATCGCCGTCGGCGAGGAGACCGGCAGGCTGGACAGCCTGCTGGCGACCATCAGTGAGACGCTGGACTATGAGGCCGAAATGGCAACCAAGCGCCTGGTCACGCTGCTGGAGCCTGTGATGATCGTGATCATGGGCATTGTGGTCGGCGGCGTTGTGGCGGCCGTTATCGTGCCCATCTACCAGTCCTACGGCACCATCGGCGGCTCGTCCGGGGCGATTTAAACTAATTTTTTCGGAGGTCCACATGGCAACACTTACCTCTTTGTATCTTTGCAGCCGCACGGTGTATGCGGCGGTGGGCAGTCCTACGGCGGGCGGTGCGCGCATTACCGCCGCCGCGCAGATGCAGCTGCCCGAGGGCTGCCTGATCAACGGCGTTATCACCAACGAGGCTGACCTGGCCGACGCGCTGAAGGCGTTTTTCGCCCAGAACAAACTGCCTACAAGCCGCGTGGCGCTGATTGCGGGCGGCAGCCAGTTTATGCACCGCATCCTGTCGCTGCCCGCCATGAGCGAAAAAAAGCGAATGGCCGTGCTTTCCCACGAGCTTTCCACCGGCGGTGCCGAGACAAAAGCCCCGCTGGATGATTATATGCTGCTTTCCCGCGATGCCAAGACCCGCACCGATACCGTGCTGGCCGCCCGCGTGGAGCAGAGCGTCATTGCCGGGTACGATGCCCTTGCCAAGGCGGCGGGCTTCAAGCTGACCTGCATTGATCTGGGGCTGGCCGCACCCATCAAAGCCGTGCGCACGATTCCCGATTTGCAGCAAAAGACCTTTGTGCTGCTGCAATTTGACGATGATACGATCTCTGCAACCCTGTTTGTGCGGGGGCAATACAGCTACTCCACCCGCAGCCGCCTGTTCAACCCGCGCGGCTCGGCCGAGTCCGGCACCGAGATTGCCCAGAAGCTCTCGGGTATTCTGCAGTTCCACATCGCCAACAAGAGCGAGCACCAGATCGGCACGGTCTACTTTGCCGGTTCCACCGCGGAGGATTTTGCCGTCTGCCGCCCCGGGTGTGAGGCCCTGGGCCTGGCGGTGGAGATTTTCCCGGATTCGCCCGCTGTCAAGCTGCCAAGCGGCACCCACCTGGCCGACGTGCTGTACGCCGCCGGCAATCTCATCGCCCGCTGATACCTTATATAAATAGCCTTGGGGATTTATCGATTATGGCAATGAAACAAAACAACTTTTATCTGCGCTGGCAAAAAGCTGCCGGTGCCGCCAAGACGGAAAGCCGCAGCAAGGATCTGCGCGCCGTTGTGCCCGGCATCGCCGTGGTGGCGGTCTGCATGGCGGGCTGGGGCGTGATGGTACTGCACACCTCGATGCTGAAAAGCCGGCGGCAGAATATTCTGAACTGGTGCGCCGACAACTCCGCCACCTACCTTTCCTCGACCCTGGACGCCGAGGAGGCCGCGGAGTTCCGCAGCCTGACGGACTACGCCACTGGCATGACCAACCTGCTGAACAGCTACCCCGACGTGACCAGCACGCTGCTCCACCGCATCGAGGCGGCGGGCGGCGCGTCCATCACCATCCAGTTCACCAGCTACAATGCTTCCACCGGCGAGCTGCTGTTCAACGCCAATTCCAGCCAGGTCATTGACATCCCGACCTACATCCGCTCCCTGCAAAACTGCGGGGTCTTTTCCACCGTGAGCTACACCGGCTACACCGCCGATGACAACGGCTATTCCATCGACCTGCGCTGCATTCTGGCAGCGCCGCAGTAAGGAGGGGCGCGCCATGGAAATTGCACCGATGACAAAGCGCGACAAAATTTTACTGTATGTCGTGTCGATGTTCGCCTTTATCGTGCTGTTTGTGCGGTTTTTGCTGATCCCTGGCATCGAGAACCACCAGCAGGCCGCTGCTGATTTGACCGAGGCGCAGGATGCCCAGATCGCCATGCAGGATACCATCATGAAGGCCGGGTTCAACGCCAACACCAAAAACACCAACTGGGGCGAGCTGCAATCCGCCAATGCCCTGTATTACAGCATCCTGACCAGCGACGAGCTGGACACGCTGGTGACAGGCCTGGAACTGAGCCACAGCTTGCAGCCGACCTCCTTGAACATCGGCCAGCCCGCCACCCAGAATTTGAGCTGGTACATTGCCAGCGAGAGCGCGGGCCAGGGTGCCGCGCCGAGTGCCGGCACCACCGCCGCTGTGACGGCGGACGATGTGGGCACCACCGCCGAGGGCAACGCCATTTTGCAGCAGTTTCTGGCGGCGGACCTCATCCCTGACTATGACCAGCCCGGCTACTTTAAGACGGCAGCCGTGACCTTCAGCTGCACCGGCAGCGATACGGATTTCATCGCCATGCTGGACGATCTGGCCGCAGGGTATCCTTCGGTCCAGCTGCAGACCTTTACCATTTCCACCCGCAGCTACGCCAATCCCGACGGCACGTCGGAGGAAGGCTCTGTGTATACCGTTTCCCTGAATGTGATTCTCTGCGACAAAGGAGGGGTGCAGCCGTGAAGAACATCCGACTGGGCGATCTGCTGATCGAACTGGGCTACATCACGCCCGATCAGCTGACCGCCGCCCTGGCCTACCAGAAGGAGCACCGCGACCTGCGCGTCGGCCAGGCCCTGCAGGAGCTGGGCTATGTCAACGAGCGCCAGGTGCTGGAAGCCCTTGCCAAGCGTTTGCAGATTCAGCTTATCGACATTGAGCACACGACCGTCGATGTGACCGCCGTGGAAAAGGTCCCGCAGGAACTGGCGCAAAAGTACGATATGCTCCCCATTGCGCAGAGCGCCCGCGCCCTGACCGTGGCCGCCAACGACCCGCTGAACTACTACGCCATCGAGGATATCCGCCAGCTGACCGGCATGGAGCCGGAAATTGTACTGGCCGAGCTGGAGCCCCTGCGCCGCGCCATCCGCTACTATTACGCCGAGGTCCGCGCCCGCAAGGCCGCCCGCACCGCCAATGACAGCGACATGGCCGCCGCCCAGACCGAGGATTTAGCCATCGACATGACCGCCGAGGGCGGCGATTTGGACGCACCCATCATCCGCCTTCTGAACAGCCTGGTCCAGCGCGCCGTCACGACGACCGCATCGGATATCCACATTGAGCCGTTTGAGGGCGAAACAAAGGTTCGTATGCGCATCGACGGCGTCATCATCGATTATGTGACGTTACAGCGCGCATTGCATCAGCCGCTCATCGCGCGTATCAAGATCATGTCGAATCTCGACATTGCCGAGCACCGCATCCCGCAGGACGGCCACTTCCGCGCACGTCTCGAGACCGGCCCCGACGTCAACGTCCGTGTCTCGATTTTGCCGACGGTCTTTGGCGAAAAGGCTGTGCTGCGTATTTTGTCGTCGAACACCTACATTAAAAACGCCGACCACTTCGGCATGAACGACGCGACCTACAAGCGGTTCCAGCCTCTGCTCAACCGTCCCAACGGCATCGTCTACCTGACCGGGCCGACAGGTTCCGGCAAAACGACGACGCTGTACATGGTCTTGCAGGCCATCGCCGAACGACAGGTCAATATCTCGACGATTGAGGACCCCGTGGAACGCAACCTGGCCCGTATCAACCAGACGCAGGTCAACAACATTGCGGGCCTGACCTTTGAGAGCGGCCTGCGCGCCCTGCTGCGCCAGGACCCCGACGTTATCATGGTGGGCGAGACCCGCGATGCCGAGACGGCGTCCATCTCGGTCCGCGCGGCTATCACGGGCCACATGGTGTTCTCGACCCTGCACACAAATGACGCACTATCGTCCATTGTCCGTCTGGAGGATATGGGCGTGGAGCGCTACATGATAGCGAACTCCGTCGCGGGCCTCGTCGCCCAGCGTCTGATGCGCCGCGTCTGCCCGCACTGCGCCAAGCAGATGCCCGTCACCGAGGAGGAGCGCACCTATCTCGGCCCCGACATCCCCTTTGTGCGGCGCGGCACCGGCTGCACCCAGTGCAACGGCACGGGCTACCGCGGCCGTGTAGCGATCCACGAGCTGGTCATCATCAACCGTGAGCTGCGGGAGATGATATCCGCCGGGGCCACGCAGGAGGAACTGACCGCCGCCGCCCGCCGCAATCAGGGCATGACGAGCCTGCGCGAAGCCGCCCTGCAGCTGGTGCGTGAGGGTGAGACCACCCCGGAAGAGCTGCTGAAGATTACGTTCTATGAGGAATAAGTGATGCAAATCCACGAACTCACCGCGCTGGCGCGGCAGATGAAGGCCAGCGATATCCATATTTCCGAGGGGCTTCCCCTGATGTTTCGCATCGATGGCCGCCTGGTCAACGCGCCGGTGCAGATGAGCGCCGACGAGACCCGCTCGCTGATTCTGGGCCTGATGGATGAGGCCCACCGCGAGGCTGTCATCACCGAGCGCATCGACGCGGACTTTGCCCTCGTCGCGCCCGACGGCACCCGCAGCCGTGTGAACGTGTTCTACCAGCAGAACAAGGCCGCCGCGACCCTGCGTCTTTTGAACAACAGCATCCCGACACTGGCCGAGCTTTCGATGCCTCCGGTGCTGACGAAACTGGCCGACGAGCCGCGCGGGTTGATCCTCGTCACAGGCCCCACCGGCAGCGGCAAATCCACGACGCTGGCCGCCATGATCGACCACATCAACGAGACGCGCAGCGACCACATCATCACGATCGAGAACCCCATCGAGTATGTCTATCAGGGCAAGCAGGCGCTCATCCACCAGCGTGAAGTCGGGCAGGATGTGTCCAGCTTTGCCGCCGCCCTGCGCAGCGCTCTGCGTGAGGACCCGGACGTCATTCTGGTCGGCGAGATGCGCGACTATGAGACGATCTCCGCCGCCGTTACCGCCGCCGAGACCGGCCACCTGGTCATGAGCACACTGCACACCATCGGCGCGGCGCAGACCATTGACCGTATCATCGATGTCTGCCCGGCCGGGGCACAGAACCAGATTCGCGGTCAGCTGGCCGCCGTGCTGCGGGGCGTTATCACCCAGCAGCTGCTGCCGCTGGCAAGCGGCCAGGGCCGTTGCGCCGCCACGGAAATTCTTGTGGGCACTGACGCCGTGGCGAACCTGATCCGCGAGGGTAAGTGCTACCAGATCCCGAGCGTTTTGCAATCCGGCGCGGCGCTGGGTATGCACAGCCTGAACGCTGACCTGGCCCGCCTGGTCAGCCTGGGCCGCATCACCCGCGAAACCGCCGAGCGCTGCGCGACAGACAAGAGCGATCTGCGGAATTATTTGTAATAGTAACTGAAAAAGGGGTATCTGCCGATTCGACAGATACCCTTTTTGTTTTATTTCTCCACTTTCCCCTTCCCTTCCGCCAAGATCTTTACCAGGCAGCCTGGCACCGGGGCGCCCATGGCGGCGGCGTTCTCGGCAATGGAGCCTAGCTCGGTAAAAATATACCACACCAGCACTACCGGCAGCACAACGCCGTCAAAGGTCAGTTCCAGCCCCGGCAGGTTGGCGGCGGCCATGCCCAGCACCGCATCGGTCAACGCGCTGACCAGCACGACCACCAGCATTCCGGCCTTGTGCCAGATGCCCGCCCGCGCCGCTGCGCTGGACCACTGCCCCCGGCTGGCCGCAGCGGCACTGCCGCTGAGCCAATCCAGCGCCATGCAGGCCGCCCACGCTGCGATGAGCCACCCCAGCCAGCCGAAGGCCGCCGTAAACGCCCCGCAGGCGGCGCAGACCGCCGCCCTGCCCCACAAAAACACATTGCGTTCTTCCACTCCTTGCTCCTTTCCGGGCGTTACGCCCACTTGCTTGTGTACAGCCCCGCCGCCGTCAGACCCCGGGCGTCGCACAGGGCTTTCACCGCGTCGGCGTCACCCTGGCTGACGGGGCCGATCGTGATGGTTTGCAGCTTTGCCGCCGCGCCGTAGATTCCCACCGTGTTCTCACACCCGGCGTAGGCCGTGGGGTCCAGCCCGGTGCCGTCCGCCGTGGCCCGCACCTCCAGATGGCAGTGCTTGTAGCCGCCTGCCGCATTGCCGGTATTGCCCATCACAGCCAGCGCGTCGCCGCTGGTGACTGTTTGGCCCGCCTGCACCAGCAGTTTTTCACAGTGGGCAAAGTACAAAAAGTTCACGGCGTCGGGCGTCTGGGCGCTGTCCAGCTGCACGCAGACATACCTGCCCCACTCCCAGGTTTTGTCGCGGCGGTCGGTCACAATGCGCGCCCGCACCACGCGGCCGGTGATGCGCTTACCCTTATAATAGGGCATCCGCACGGTGGTGTCGTCCAGCCCCACCAGGTCCAGCCCGCCGTGCCAGACTTTGCCGCCGCCCCGGGTCCAGCCGTAGCGGCCATAGGGGTACACCACCTGGGCGCGGCCCGCAAAAATACCGGTCTGCCTCACGCCTTCGCCTCCAAAGCGGCAATGCGTTTTTCCAGGGCGCGGCGGGTGGCGCGGGGATCCTCGTACCCGGTCACGGTCAGGGTGCCCCCGCCCTGCACGGTACACAGGCCGTCGGCATCCGGTACGGCGCACAGCGGTTCGGCGGTGCGTTTTGTCACCGTCGGCGTTTCGGTGGCGGGCGTCAGCTTGTACACAAACGTCACCGGCGTGCCCGCGTCGGCCTGGGCTTTCAGGTATTCTTTGAACAGCGCCAGCGTCTTGAAGCCGTGGCGCAGGATGATCCGCGTTTTGCCCGGCTCGGCGGTTGTGTTGGTGCTGACCGTGTACAGCCCCGCGTCCGAGGACAGCGTGCCCGCCAGCGGGCTGTAATGGCTGCACAGGATGTCCCCCAGGCTGCCGATGGTGCCGGGCACGGTGATATCCGCCGTGTCCCGCGGGTTCGTCCAGGAGATCCAGTTCTCGCTGCCGTCCACGGTCAATTTTACTGCGCGGTGCGTCTCGGTCACGCTGCCGTCTGCCGCCAGCGCCACCATGTCCCCGGTGTACAGCGGTCCGGTCAGCGGGATTTCCACTTCCCGCGTCTCGCCGCCTGCGGCGGTCAGGGTCAGGCTGCCGTTCTCCCCCACGCCGCCCAACGCGCGGATGTTCCCGGGGGCGGCGGTGCCCCCGCCCGCCTGGGTCGTCGCGCCCGCCGCCGCCACGGTCAGGGCACGCCCGGCCAGTGGGCTGCAAACGACCGTCCCGCCGCTGGCGGTGAACGGCGCGCAGACAGCCTCGGCCCAGTCGCCGCCCGGGCCGCTTTGGCCGCCAAACAGCAGCGCGGCCTGTATCGCTTTCAAATCCATGTTACACACTCCTCTTCCTGGCTTTATTGGCCCACGAACCGGCCGGACTCGTCGGCCACGTAGAACTTATGCGCTGCCGCCGAGTCCACCACATACAAAACCGACATCGGTGCAAAGGTGTGGGCGTCGTTCATGCCGTCCACGTCCTTGCCGCTGGCGGGCAGTGCTGCCGGGGCCTTGTCGGCCACCAGCAGCACCTCATAGGCGGTGCCGGTTTTCCAGGTTTCTTCGATCAGTTTCATGCGTCTTCTCCTTTCCGCAGGGTGTAGATTACTTTCATCGTCTTATCGGCGGTTTTCTCCACCGCCTTGGGCAGGTCGTTGATGGTGGCCAGGTAGTTGGCCCGCAGCACCCGTTCCGTGCGGATGCGGTTGTCGCTCAAATAGCGGCGCAGCGGTGCGGCAGGCTCCCCCAGCACCGGCACGGTGGTCGAGAACCCCGAACTGGCCGTGTCATACCCCGCCGCCTCGCAGGAGAACAGCTCGTTCTTCTCGGTGTTCAGCACGACGCCGCGGGTGCGGTAGTAACAGTAGAGCCGCCCGTCGTGGGCGTCGCACAGCGGCTGCATATAATCGCTGTGCATCGTGACGGCCTGCACGTCGGTGGGATCGCTAAGCGGGAAGCGGTAGATCTGGTAGGTTGCCGGATCCGTCATGTACAGGCTGCCGCCGTAGACCGTACCGTTCAGCGGCGTGGCCCGGCTCTCGCTGACCAGGCCGCGCAGCGTGCCGCCGGTGTTGTTGGGCACGGTATAGTCCTTGGCGGCCAGCGTCTTTCGGTCGTACTCCCGCACTTTGATACTGGCCCCCACCGCAATGCTGCTGCCCGCCGGGATGGAGACAAGATACAGCTTGTCGGCCTCGACGTCAAAGCAAAGACGGCAGTACCGCCCGGCGTTGGCCGAAACATCCTGCAAAAAGTCGGTGATATCCAGCGTCTCGGTGCGCAGCAGGCTGTCCCAGGTGCCCGCCGTATCGCGGCGGAAGAGGTCCAGGGTATGCAGCCCCAGGCAGTGGTGGCGCAGTTCCAGCGCAGCGTTCTCCACATCCACCCGGCCCGCCACGGCCTCATCTGCCGCCGGGTCCGCGTAGAGCAGCACCCCCTTCTCGTTCGTGGGATAGCAATCGGTCGCCAGCAGCCCGGTCAGCAGCTGGTCGCCGCCCAGTGCCCCGCCGAAGGCCAGCCGATCAATGTTCGTCGGGCTGGCGTCGGGAGCCTCCGTCATCTCGGAGTAGAGCGCTCCCATCGGGTGGGTCAGGCAGACCGAGCGGATGATGCCGTTGGCCTGGTTCGTGGCAAACTCATAGACGTAGCTCACCACGCCGCCCGCCGGGTCGATGTTCGTCTCGGTCAGGTTGGCACTGCCGCGGGTCGTGTTTTTGGTGGTGTTGACGACATTGTACCGCGCCGTGCCCACCACGCCCGCAGCCGCCGGGGCAAACAGGGTGCCCGGCTCGGCCCCCAGCGCGGTATCGTACAAAAGCAGCCCGCCGTAAAACATCGAGACCAAATCCTTCGGCGCATCGGTGTAGCCGGTATCGCCGCGCCACAGCAGCATGGCCTTGTTCAGGCTGCCGCCGTAGCCATTGAAAATATCGCTCACCGCGTTCGTGATAAGGTTGTCGCTCTCCACCACCTCTACTTCCCCGGTGTGCACATCCGTCAGTTCCAGGCGGGCGTGGCCGTGCAGTTTCATTCCAAAATCACCTTTCTTTCTGTCAGTTGCAGCGGCATCAGCAGTTCCTCAAATTGCAGCGTGCCGTCCCAGGGCAGCTCGCTGGCCATGCCTTGGCCGGTCACGGTGGCCTTGATGCTGTAGGGCGCAATTTTTACCGTGCCGCCGGTGCAGACCAGCCGCACCGAAAGCCGCTTGGCCGCATTGGCTTCAACGCTGGCGAAGGGGTAAAACAGCGCCAGCGTGTGCGCCCCCGCCAAAAGCCGCTGCTGCGGGGTAAAGTTTTCCACCCGCACTTCATTTACATAGTACCGCACTTCCAGTGTCAGCGGGTCGTTGCCCTCCGGCTCGGCGGTCAGCAGCAGCTGGGCCAGGAACATGGCGCTCGTGTCCTCCACCGCCGCAAAAGCGATGGACACAGCCGGAGTCTCCGCTGTGCGCACGGTCAGCGCCGCCGTGTTCGTAAAACTATAATACACCAGCCGTTTGCTCTCGGCGCTGTTCTGCACTTTGCGCAGCAGCTTTTCCGTCGTACCATCGCTGTTGTTGGTCAAGTAAGGGTTGCGCCCCACGCTTTTCAGTGTCTGGCGGCCATGGTAGTGCCAGACAAAATGCGTCACCAGCATTTCGGGGGCCGTACCGTCAGCCCGGGGCAGCGCCACCCGGTCGCCCGGTTCCAGCGCCGGGTCGCCGGGCATCGTCACGGTGGCCGGGGTGTAGTCCAGCTGCCGCAGCTCGGCAAACAGGTTGTCGGTGATGCCCTGCCGCGTGTCGGGCAGGCCCTTCTCGGCCAGCGGCATATCGGCAATCGCCATCGTCAGGCCGGTGTCCTGCCCGCCGCCTGCGGCGTAACTGCCGCTCTGCGTTGCCACGGTCAGCGCCGCATAGTGGCAGCGGAAGTCCGACACGCCCGCCTCGCTGCGGGCATCAGCCCCCAGCGAAACGCAGCTTGTCTTGGCAAACTGCCGGATAACGAGCCGTCCGGCGCGGTCCACCGTGCCAAAGCCGCCCAACAGCTGGGCGATGGCCGCCACGCAGTCCCGCCAGGTCGTCAGGCCGTCGGCGGCGCTCAACTGGCAGGCCAGGGCAGCGTTGGGGTTCAGCGCGGCGATTTCCTCCGCCGTTTGGCCCAGTTCCAGCCCGCAGCCGTCGGCGATCTGCGCCAGCATTTCACAGGCATTGCCCTGGATGGCCGTGCCGTCCCAGCGGCTTTGCAGCGGCAGGATGTTGTCATACGCCTTGATGCTCACATACAGCGCCCTGCGTTCGGCCTCGGCCACCGTGTAGACGCCCAGAGGGACGGCCTCCCAGCTGCCGCCGGGCAGCTGCAATTCGTACCGCAGCACAAGCTTGGCACCGTAAAAGGCGTAACGGCTCAAACTCGTGCGCAGGCTGAACGCCGCCTGCCCCAGGTAGACGCAGCCGAAGGCCAGTTCCTCCCCGGTGACGCACTGGTTATCCAGCGTGAGCGACCCGCTCATGAAGTCCTGCACGCCCAGCGCCAGCACCGTGCCGTCGGTCAGGGTCAGCGTGCCGACCACCCGGTCCGTCCGCGCCCGCGCCCGGATGGCGGTTTTGTATCGTTCCGATACAGGGTACATGATGGTTCACCTCCCGTTTGGTTGCAGGGGCGGATGCTTGCATCCGCCCCTGCAAAATCAGTATTCGATCAGATTCACCGCCACCTCCCACACGGCCCGGCCCTCACGGGCGGCCTTCAGGTCGGCGGTGCGGTCGCCCGCGTACATCTTGGCGGTGCGCGTCCCGCCAAAAAAGTAGGCCACCTGCATACTGTCCGGGGCGGTGGCGTTCAGCACCCTGGCGCAGTCCGCCGTGCTCAATGCGGCCCAGCTGACGCTGATTTTCGCCACGCCGCCGCGCACCCGCTCGCGCACCAAAATTCCATCTTCTGTACGGCCGGTGCCGCTGCTGTCCAGGTCGGAGAGCTGCACCTTGTACTCGTTGGGCGTGGGCAGCGCCACGCCGTCAATGACCAGAATATCCATGAGTTACCTCCCACCGCTGCGCAGGGCACGGCGGTTCTGGCTGTTGGCGATGACGCTGTCCAGCAGCTCCTCGCCAATATAGATATTGATGGGCTGGCCGTCGCCGCCCTGCCACCCGGCCAGCGTTTCCGCCACGGCCTGCTTGATGGTGGACAGCGGCGCTTCGACGTTCGTGCCGCCGGTCTGGTCGCCCAGCATGGCGAGAAAGCGGCGGTTGGGCGGGATGACTGCGCCCTGCGCCAGCGCCGGGATGGGCATCGACGCAGCATACCCCAGCCCGGGCAATGCCGCCTGCGCCGTAAGCAGCTGCCCCGCACCGCTGAGCACACTGCCCGCCATCGACTTGGCGCGCCCGATGGCCGACAGCAGCCCATTGATGGCCGCCGCAATGGCGCTGACCATGCTGCGCACGACGCCCAGCACCGTGGAGACCGCCGTCTGCACAATGGAGACGATGCTTCCCCACACGGTCGAGACGGTCGCGGCCATGGCGTTCCAGGCAGCATCCCACTCGCCCCGCAGCACAGCGGTCAAAAAGTCGGCCAGGCCGCGCAGCACCGCCAGCGCAAGGGTGATGGCATCGGCAATGATACCCGCCGCGCCGGTCACGGCAATGCCCACCGCCGTGAACACCTGCACGGCTGCCGGGGCCAGCGTGGCAATAAGCCACTGCACCAGCGGGGCCAGGATCGTGTTCCAGACCGTCAGCAGCAGCGCTGCCACCGCACCTAGGCAAGCGGTCAGCTCGTTCCAAAGCGGCTGCAGATGCGCCGACCAGAGCGCCGCCAGCAGGTCAAACAGCTGCAAAAATACAGGCTGCACCACGCCGCCCCACAGCGCCGAGAGGATGCTCACCACGTTCTGCCACCCCTGGGTCAGCCCCTCCAAAATCGGCTGACCGTAAACGCTCCAGGCGTTTTGCACCCCCTGCCAAAGCCCCTGCCAGACTGTGTCCAGCAGTTCCACCGCAGGCGTGACCACGGTGGAAAGCTCGGCCCAGAGCGGCTCCCAAACGCTGCTCACCGCCGCGCCAAGGCCCGCCCACACCGTCTGCCAGGCTGTGACGAACGGCGCGAAAAAGCCTTGCAGGTAGGCCCAAAAATCTGCCCAGATGCCGCGCAGCTGGGCGAGTACCTGCTGCCACACGGCGGAAAACTCGGCTGCATCCGTTCCAGCCTTACCGCTGCGGCGGGTGCTGCCCGCCGTGGTGCCGGCGGTGGATTTTGCCGCTTTGGCGGCGGCTTGGGCCGCCTGTTTTTCTTTGGCGGAAGCGGCGGTCTTTTCCGCCGCCGGGGCGGACAGGCGGTTGATCTCATCAAATTTGGCAAGGCTGCGGGCGGACTTTACGCCCTGCACGGCGGCTGCCTGCAAGGATGCCCGCAGCTCGTCCACTACCTGCCGCGCCTGCTGCCCGGCATCCCCCACGCTGCCCAGCGCCGCGGCCACCTTATCCAGCGCCGTCTGCAAGCTGCCGGACGGCAGCCGCAGCGTCGATAGTTCGTCAAAAATTATGTTTGTCGTTTTGTTCACTCCTTTCACCCCAACATTGCCAACAGCCGCTGCTTCTCGGCCTGCGCCTCGGCGGTTTCGGGGGCACGCAATTCCACCATGGCGCGGTGGGTGCGGTAAAAATCCAGCTCCCAGTTTTCCAGCCGCCTGCCGCGCCGCAGCTTGTCCCGGATGGCCACCACCGTGGCAAAGCTCCCCTCGCCGATGGCGTCAAACAGTGCAAGGAAGCTCCACCAGTGCAGGTAGGGCAGCGTGCGCACATCCTGCCCCGCCGCCCGGCCAATGCCGGCCGCAATCAGCGGCGCGTCCTGCTGCCAGTCCATCAGCGCGGGGCCGGGGCGGGGTTCCTCTCTGCGGCCCGCCGCCAGGAACTCCGCTAAAAAGCGCGTTGCCTCCGGCCAAACATCCTGCGTCATGGCGTCAAATTCCGGGTAGAACAGCCCCATCGCCACGTACCACCGCTCGGCCTGATCCAGCGCCGGGTCGGCCTGGCCGCCCAGCCAGCGCAGCAATTCCAAAATGTCCCGGTAGTCGGTGCGGATGGCATATGCCCCGCCGCCCAGCGCGGCCTGCGTCGGCAGCGTCCAGGGGCCTGTCATACCGCGCCCCGGGCCGCGCGGGCGGCAGCGGCCTCACGTTCTGCAGTGTCGGCGGCGGCTTTCAGGCGGCGTTCAGCCCCCTCACGCAGAATCGGCGTCAGGGCTTCCAGCAGGTTTTGCACCACGCGCTTGCCATTGGCCCCCACGCCCGCCAGGTTCACACCGCCCAGAATCGCGTCAAAGTCGTTCTCTGGGCCAAAGATGCCGGTCAGCAGCGCCTTGATTTTGCCGTCGTACTCGTTCAGCAGGCGCAGCCCCGCCGCGGCGCAGGCCTGCTCGTCGCCCTCGACAGTCTGCAAGGCCTTCGTCAGGGCGGCATCGTAGTCGTTCAGCGTCCGGCCCGCCGCAAAAAAGCGGTGGTAGAGGTTCGGGTCAGCCGGGTTGAACCGCAGTACGCCCTGCCCATTGACGGAAAATTCCTCCACGCCGGTGTCAATGTTCAGCTTTTTCATTTATCATGCCTCCGTAAATTTCTTGCTTGCCGGGTCAAACGTGCCCTTGGTCTTGACGCCGGTGTAATGGATGTTGAAGGGGATCTGGTAGCCGGTGGTATCGCCGCCGTAGCTGACGATCTCGATGTAGCATTCCTCGCGCACGGCGGGGTAGGCCCCGGCCGTGTCCTTGCTCCAGAGCTTGACCTCGACGATGTCGGTTTTCAGGTCGTCCAGTACCAGGTCGCCGTCGATGATCCCCTGCAATTTTTCAAACAGCGGGTCGCCCTCCTCGGCGTAGTAGGGGCTGACCTCACCCTGCTTCTGGTAGCCGTCGATGACCACCGACGTCTGGCCCAGGATGTTGGACTTTTTCTCAACGTTGGCAGTCAGTTCGGGGGCGTTCTCTTCCAGGTCCTGCCCCAGGCGGGTGTAGTCGGCCTCGCCCTTGCCAAAGGCGGCGTTCAGGTAGTGGGCCATGTATTTTCGTTCAATTTTCATGGGGTTTCCTCCGTATAAAGTTGTGTGTATTCGGCGCGGATGCGCAGGCTGTACACGGCGGTGCCGCCTGCGTCGGCGCGTTCCAGTTTGCCCTGCTCGGCCCGCAGGGTCTCCCGGGCCGGGTCGGCATTGCCAAAAACCGGGGCACGGCCCGCCGCACACTCGGCGGCCACCCAGGTCTGCAAAGCCAGCAGGTGGGCGGCGTTTTCGGCAGCGGTGGCACTGTCCCCGGGCGGCAGCGGCAGGCAGAGGCGCAGCGTGAACTCGGCGCGGCAGCGCTGGCGCACAGTGCCCAGCAGGTTTTCCCTCTGTTCCATCACCGTGACGCCCTTGCACCACAGCCCCGCCGTACTTGGCGCGGGACCTGCATCCCCCACCGCCAGCGTGATCCCGGTCAGGGCCGGTGCCCGGGCCAGAAATGCGTAGAGTTTTTGCAGCATGGTAGTCCTCCTATCTCTAAGCCTCCCCCCTTTGGGGGAAGGTGGCCCCGCAGGGCCGGATGAGGGGCAGCCTGCCACCCGGCGTCCCTTTCCCGTGCAGCAGCGGCCGGCTCGCCCCTCATCAGCCGCCTGCGGGCGGCAGCTTCTCCCCCGAGGGAGAAGCCAAAGGTTTTTTCACCTCGTCAAGCTGTGGGCCCCGGTGCCGCTGGCGTTCCACCAGGCCCCGGCCTCCACATGATGCACCCGTCCGCGCAGGCGCAGCGGCAGCACATAGGCCACAACCGCCAGCCCCGCCACAGCAGCGGGCACAAAGCCGGGCCAATCGGCCCAGGCCACGCCCGGCCCCTCGCCCAAAAGCACCCGGTCGCCGGGGTCCAGCGTGTAGTCCGCGCCGTACTGCCCCGCCGCTTCGGGGATGACCAGCAGCAGCGCCGTGCCTTGCTTTGTCCCGGCAGCATCGGGCTTTTCGCGCCGGCCCTGCTGCCAGCTCACGCCCCGCAGCACCCGGCGGCAAACGGTCTGCGCCGCCGGATCCGGGTGGTAGAGCGTCACGGTCTCGCCGCAGAGCCGGTTTTTACGCATGGGGCAGCCACCGTCCGATCTCGTAGTAATAGCCCGCTTCGTGACGGTAGTGGCCCGCCCGCAGGGCCAGCGTGGCGGCGCACAGCTGGGGCGGTGCGGTGTAGGTCTCGCTCACGCTGCCCACGCTGACCTTCGCCAGGCCCCGGGCCTCGTCCTCCTGCGCGAACTCATACATCGCATCCGCGATGCTGCACACCGCCATGGCGTAGGCCGTGTCCGGCTCGATGCCCTTGCACGGGGCCATGGGGTAGATGTTCTGCATTCGGGCCAGTTCTTCCGCCGCACGGCGGGCGAACCGCGGGAAGGCAGCCTCAGGGATATCCTCGCCCAGGTATTTCTCGGTGTAATAGGTGTAATCCGGCACGCTCCCGCCCCCTTACGCCTTGAACTTTGCCAGCACCACCTTGGCCTCGTTGGAGAGCACAGCGACGTAGAATTCATCAGCCGTGATCTCGGTGGTGCGAGTCTTGGGCTTGCGCTCGGTCTCGATGTTGACTTCACGCTTGCGGTAGATGGTCAGGGCCGGAATCTCGTCATCGACCTCGGGGTCGGCCTCCAGCTTGACGATGGGGCAGGCGTAGACGCCGCCGGTGAGCGGGACCTTCTTGCTGGGCACCAGGCGGCAGCCTGCAATCATACCGATCTCGCCGGTCAGGCTGACGCCCGGGGTGTACTTGTCGGCGCTCAAAAAGTCGGGATTCTTGCGCAGCTGAGTCACCTGCTTGGGGTGGATGAACAGCACCTTGTCGGAACAGCCCATCTCCTCCTCAAACAGATCCACGGCGTCCACAATGGCGTTGTAGCTGATGTTCTCCTTGCTGCCGTCGTAGACAAGGCTCGCGGTCTGCAAAGCGTCCATGCAGTCGCTGTCGATTTTCGCAGCGATGGCCAGCGCCAGCTGGGTATTGGCCTCGCCCACCGGGTTGCCATAGCCGGACAGCACCGCCTCGTCGGTCAGACCGATGCCCTTCATGGCCTTCTTGATGGTAGCCTTGCGGGTGGAGGTCGTCATCTTCTCGATGGCGACCTCGCCGCCCTCGGCCACGTCGGCAGCATCGCCGATGTAGGTGTAGGCGGGCACGGTGATGGTATCGCCGGGCACGCCCGCCAACGTATCGTCAATTTTAGCAAAGGGTGCGACGCGCAGCTTCTTCGGGATGCGCGCGGACACCATATCCCCCATGACTTCCGGGTCGATCATATCGGACAATTTGGTAATAAAATCAGACATAAAATTTTCTCCTTTTTGATAATCACATGGTAGGGGCCGGGCATGCCCGGCCCTCACCTTTTTGATAGCTGCCTCATTTTCGGTCGCATTGTAGGGGGGGTCTTGCCCCCCTCCGCGGCAGGGGGGATGGCCCCCTACTTCTTCAATTCCTGATACACCTCCGGGTTTTCCCGCTTCAGTGCCAAGCGCTCGCGGTATCCCATCCGGTCAAACGCGGCACGGTCGGGGGCTACCGGCACACTGCCGGTGCCTGCCGCATAGGGCGCGGGGGTCTGCCTGCTCTGCTCGTCCATCTTGTCTCACCTCCCTCTTCTTTCTTCTCTCTTCTCTCACTTCGGCATAAACTTCTCCCTCACCTCCTTCAGCTCTGCCTCGCTGCCGCAGGGCAGGTCAAAATACCAGGCCAGCGCCAGCTCGGGGCGCAAAAGTCCGGCGTCCACCATCTCCCGCTGTTCGGCCCAGATGCGCGCCCGGTCATACAAAACGCCGTCGCCCCAGTCGATAGCCGGGACAACGGCGTCGGTATGAAATTCCAGCCCATACAGGGTTCCCAGCGTGCCGCACAGCACCATGGCGTCCTGCACCGCAGCACCCCACGCGCCCTGCAAATCGCGGATGGTCAAATCGTAGTCCACCGACGTTGCGGCAATTTCGGTGGCCGTGCGCGGGTCGGCGTTGGCTTCGGTCTCGCTCAAAATACCGCGCCGCAGCCCCAGCAGACTCTCACACCCGCGCAAAAGGTCCTGCTTGCGGGCCAGGTAGCTTTGCTCCCGCAGGGCGGGGCTGTACACGGTCACGCCCACATTGGCCGGGTCGTCCGGCAGGCCGATGAACAGATCATCTCGCAGCGTGCGCCGCCCCTGGGCATCGGGCCGCAGCAGGTCCTCCGACGCAAACACCCGGGACGCGCCGTTGGCGAACTCGGTGTTCAGCTGTTCCTCGCAGCGGGCCAGGGCGTGCAGCAGGCCCGCCGCCGGAGCGTAGATGCTCACCGCGTCGGCGCTGCCGTCCACGCAGTTCATCAGCGGGGTGCGCAGCACAGCCAGCCCCACGCCCTGCACGCCGGGCAGCATCAGCTGGGGGACCAGGTCGGCACAGGCGGGCAGTGTGGCCAGCGGCACGCAGCGGCCCAGCGCCTGACCGTTCAGCTCAAACAGCCGCGTCTCGATGGTCAGACCCTCAGCCCCGGCCGTGCGGCGTTCCAGAAGCGCATATTGGCGGCCGTCGCAGCTGTGGCGCTCCATCGTGCCCACGGCCAGAATGCGCCCGTGGGCATCCCGCGCCAGTGGCACATAGCAGTCGCGCCGGATGGGTACAAAGTCGAATGCGCCGTCCTTCGGTACAGGTTTCAGCAGGCATTCACCGCCCACCAGTGCGTACTGCATGGCGGGCTTTGCGATGGCGTTCAGTGCAGTCAGGCTGCACCGCATAGGCTGCCCGGCGTTTTCGGGCAGCCGGGTCTCGTACTCGGCAAAAACGGTGCGGCATAATTTGCCCACGATCAGCGCCGCCAGCCGGGGCGCAGCGTCCTCGCCTGCGCGGGGCGTGCCGTAGTACAAGTCCAGCCACTCCCGCAGTGCCGCCCGCATCTTCACCGATGTAACGTCACTTTTTCCAAACGCTTGTTCCAGATACGATTGCAATTCATCCTCTCCTCTCAAATCTCTTTGCCTCCCCTTCCCTGCTTCGTAGGGGCCGGGCATGCCCGGCCCTCCGCTTTCCCATAAGCGGTCGTCTGCCTTACACTTGTGGGCCGCACATGTGCGGCCCCTACATTCTCTGCGCCTTTTCACGCCCCTCTCCGCCTCCACACCCCTTCCACTGCGTACCGCACCGCGTCAATGTGGTGGTTGTTCACATCCGGGTAGCCCGCCAGCACCTCGCCGGTGCGGGGGTCGCGGTCGTACTCGTACTCGCTGAACTCCGCCGCCGTGGCCGGGCAGCGCACCGGGTCAATGACGATAGCCGTCAGCCCTTGCAGCCATTTCATGCTTTGCCGCACACTGCCGGGGCCTTTCTGGGCCGCACGGCAGGGCAGTCCGGCGGCGCGGTAGTCGGCGCAGGATTTCGGCTCGGCGGCGTCCGCCGTCAGTGTGCCGCTGTCCGGGTCGGTCAGGCCGCGCTCCACCAGCAGCTGGGCCGTCTCGCGGTTGGGCGTGCGGTTCCGCGTCAGTTCGTCAAAAATCACCAGCGTGCGCCGCGCGGCGTCATAATACACCGCATTGTAGGCCCAGGGGTCGGGGTACCAGCCCCAGTCCACGCCGTGGTACACCCGGTCGAACCGCTCGATCTCGGCATCCGTCACGGCCCGCAGCTGCAAGTTCTCAAACACCGCCGCGCCGCTGCCCACGACCTCGCCGCCGTACTCGTGGCGATAGGCCGCCGGGTTCGTCCTTTGCAGGTGCTCGGCGTCGGCCCAGAACCGTGCGCCCAGCATTTCCTGCGGCAGATCGCGGTAGGTGGAGTGGTGGACCAGCTTGCCGGGGCGCTGCTCCAGCGCGTAGCGGTTGGCCCAGTTCCGGGCCATGGCAGGCGGATTGAAGCTTTTCAGCGTCAGGGTCCAACTGCCGCCGCGCAGGACAGTCTGCTCGACGTTGCGCACTTCCTCGGGACCGTCGAACTGGTCAAGCTCCTCAAACCAACAAAGCCCGACAGCGCCAAACGGCAGCTTGAGACTTTTGAGCTTGCCCGGGTCATCCAACCCGAAGAACAAAATCTTCTGCCCGGTGGGCAGATAGGTACACTCCATCGGGCTGACCGTACAGCGGAAATATCCCGCGCAGCCCAGCTCACCGATGGCCCATACGATCTGGTTGTACACGCTGTTGCGCAGTGTGCCGCCCACTTTGCGCAGCACCACGGCGTGGCAGTCCGGGTGGCGCAGCAGCTGCCATACCAGCTCCATCGAAAGATAGCTTGACTTGCCCGACCCGCGCCCACCCTTGGCCACGACCTCCGTCACCTCGCCGCGCCGTATCGCCTGATGCACCGGCCAGAACACCGCCGGTATCTTCTCTTTCAGCCGGATCTTCACCCCCGCGCCCCCTCTCTTTTCTTTCTTCTCTCTTTACTCATCCACAATGACCACCCCCTCATCCTTCGCGCCGTCGCCCAGACCCAGATGCTTGTACAGCATCTCCAGCGCCCGCAGCTTGTCGGCCACCTTGACCGGCAGGCCGCCCTCCTCGCCGGGGGTGGCAAAGGCGATCTCCGCCAGCTCGTCCAGGACGTGCTCTTCATTGATTTCGCACAACGGCATCCCTCCTTTTGGGTATAAAAAAACTCGCGGGAGGATTTGGTTCCTCTCACGAGTTTCGATGCTACCATGTTACCACTGTTAGTTGTGAAATGCAATGAAATTCCGCGAAACCTTTGCGAAATTTACTGAAATGTTTTCAGCTCCGCAGCTCCACCTTCTCCACACCCGCCTTGTGCAGCTGGTAGACCCGGCGCTGCACTACGCCCATCGCATTGGCAATGTCGGTGTAGCTCTGGCCCATCACATAGCGGCGGCGCAGTACTTCCTGCTCGGCGGTATCGCCCAGGGCCATGATGCTGTGCATGACTTCCATCCGCGTTTCCAGGCAGCTGTCCAGCTGCTGCGCCAGCTTTTTCTGCGCCTTTTCGATGCGTTCCACCGCCCGCGGCAGCCGGTCGACGTTCGGCCCGCCGCGCCCGGGCATCCCGCTCATGCAGGTAGTCACACGCTCGGCATCACTGCGCAGGACCTCGATCTCATCCTCCAGCATATGCTGGTAGCTCAGCGCCGCCTGATACCGCCCCAGCCACTTCATCTTTTCTTGGTATGTCATTGTCCGTCCTCCCTTATTTGCACATTTCGCTTCCCTGCCAGGCTTTGTTGGTTATCTCCATCCTATATCAACAACTATCAGTTGTCAATAGCTTTTCCGCATTTTCTTTTTGGCAGTACCAAAAAAAGGACTTCCACTCCATGTTTCATTTCCCGTGCTTGACACCCGCTCCTATCCATGCTACGATGACGATACTACGAGAAAAAGGAGTGTTCCAACATGAAGTGTGCAAAAGGTATTTGGCTCCGCTGCGGTCTGCTCCCATACCGCCTCCGGGGGCAGCAGCTCGCCCTGGCCCTCCTGCTCAGGGATAAGCCGCGCACCGCCGCTCAGCTCGCGGCGGCCCTCACCGAAAAGGGCTATCCCTGCGACTCACAGATGCTGGAAAAATCGCTGGCCCGCCTGACAAAGCGTGGTATCCTCTCGGTCTCCGACGGCGTCTACCGCTGCACGTCCCCTAAGCTGGACGCTGTCCCTTACACGGAAAACCAGCTGCTCAACCTCGTCGGCATGACACAGAGCACCATAAACGGCACCGCCTTTTACACCGCCGCCCCGCCTGCAAGCGTCAGTTCCCGCGGCCCCAGCGGCTCCTGACCTTTTTATAGCGAGGGATCTTTCCATGAAACGCTTTTTCCTCCTCACCGCCTGTCTGCTGGCGCTGACTGCCTGCACGGCCGCGCAAACTGCCGCCCCCGCGGCCTCGCCTGCGCCGACCGAAGCACCCGCAGCGACACCCACCACGGTGCCCTTCTCCGTCCCGGCCCCGTACAGCGACCTATCCTACCTGCCGGAACTGTCTTGGGACGCCGCGCATCAAAAGCAGACCTACCAACCGGGCGAATACGATCGCCTCAGCCTCAACACCTACTCTTTCAATGACCGCACCGTCCTTGCCGGGGCCGAGGAGGAAACCGCCGCATTACTGGAAGCGGGCAGAGACCCCGGCCTCGGTGTGCGGTCGCTGCAGGCCCGCAGCATCACCGGGCAGGGCGTCAATGTTGCCATCATCGACCAGCCACTGCTGACGGACCATCCCGAAATTTCCGACGCCATCGTTGACTATTACGACGCAGGCGGCTACACGGACGCGGGCACCATGCACGGCCCCGCCGTGGCCAGCATTCTGGCGGGAAAAACGATCGGCGTTGCGCCGGGCGCACATATCTATTACGCGGTCACGCCCGGCACAGCCGACAGCCGCCCCTACGCCGACGCCCTTCATTACATCCTTGCCTTAAATGATACCCTGCCGGAGAGCGAAAAGATTCGTGCCGTGTCGGTGTCTGCCAATCCGGGGAATGCCAATTTTTTTGAAAATGCCGGCCTCTGGAAGGCGGCTCTTTCCGACGCCGAGGACGCGGGCCTTCTGGTACTGACCGTGCAAGGCGCAAGCGCAGGCTCCGCGCGTCTCGTGCCGGGTCTTGCCGCCTTCGACCCAGCCCAGCGGGATAACCCCGCAGCCTGCCGGATGGGCCAGCCCGGGGCTTTCCTTATCACACCCCTCGCCAGGAAAAATCCAAACTATGTGGGCGTGCCCTGCGCCTACCGCACCGTAGCCGAGGAATACATTTCCGGGCAGTGCGGCTACCGATATGACGTGCAGGGCGGCTTGAGCTGGGGCATTCCCTACTGCGTCGGAGTAATGGCGCTGGGCTGGCAGGTCGCCCCCGCCCTCACCAATGAGGAAATGCTTACCCTGCTTGTCTCTACTGCCGTCCCAACCGCCGACGGTGCCCGCATGATCGACCCCGTAAAATTTATAGAAGCCGTAGAAAGCCGATACACGTAAAAAATTGCAGGGGCGAACATTGTTCGCCCCTGCAAAGCGTTCTTCCTCAGCACAACGGTGCCACCAACCTCAGCACCGCACTATACATTGTCCCCACAAACCCGGTGCGGCAATCCCCCAGCGTCACCTCTTTGCTCTCCCGCTCAATTTCCGCCAAATCTTTCCGCACATCTTCCAGCACAGCCCCGCCGTAGATCAGCACACTGTTCTCAAAGTGTAAATACAAACTGCGATAATCCAGGTTCACGGTACCCACTGCCGCAATGCGGTCGTCCACCAGCCAGGTTTTGGCGTGCAAAAAGCCCGGCGTGTAGCTGTAAATCTTTACCCCCGCCCGCAAAAGATGCGGGAAATAACTCCGCGTCAGCTGATAAATTGTCGGCTTGTCGGGCACGCCGGGCGTGTAGATGCGCACATCCACGCCGCGCTTGGCTGCCAGCCGCAGGCAGGTCAGCAGGTCGTTATCCAGTATCAGGTACGGCGTGCAGATGTACAGCCGCCGCTGCGCCTGGTTGATAAGTTCCAGGTAGACGTTTTTCGCCACGGCCTCGCGGTCCACCGGGCTGTCGGCGAAGGGCTGCACCAGGCAGTCCGTTTTGACCGGCGCGGCCAGCGGCAGGTCGCGGTCCATGTCGATTTCCTCGTCGGGGTACTGCGCCTTCCAGAACGTCAAAAAGATGTTCGCCAGCGCAGTCGCACCGGGGCCTTCCAGCCGCACGCCGCTGTCCTTCCAGTAACCGAACCGTTCCAATTTGTTGATATACTCGTCCGCCAGGTTCACGCCGCCGGTAAAGCCGATTTTGCCGTCAATGACCATGATCTTTCGGTGGTCGCGGTTGTTCATGACCAAATTCAGCAGCGGCACGCAGCGGTTGAAGCTGAACGCCCGGATGCCGTCGGCCCGCATCATTTCAGCGTAGTTGTGGGGCAGCAGGCTCAGGCAGCCCGCATCGTCGTAGATGACCCGCACGTCCAGCCCTGCGGCGGCTTTCTGGCGCAGGATCTCGTGAATTTGCCCCCACATCTCACCCATGCCGATGATAAAGCTCTCCACATAGATGCTGTGCTCGGCACTTTGCAGCGCGGGCAGCATATCGGCAAACATACTCTGGCCATCGGGGTAGTATTTCACCGCCGTGTCCCCGCACAGCGGCGCGGGGGCGTAGTCGTGCAGATAGCGCGCTGTCTCGGCCGCGCGGGGATTCTGCTTCCGCAGGGCGGCCACAGCGGCAGGGTCCTCGCGCCGGGTGTGGGCCATGGCGGCCTCGGCGCGTTCCAGCCGGTGGCGCAGGCCCAGCGCCGGGCGCTTGTTGCCCCACAGCAGGTAGAGCACCCCGCCCTGTACCGGCATAAGCATGAAAATGATCATCCAGCTGATTTTAAACTCCGGCGCGGTGGAATCCTGCCGGATAAGCGCCAGGCACATAATGACGCTGAGCGCCAGCCCCACGCCGTTGAGCCAAGTCGAATAGGCGTCGAGCCAGTGGAACACCGAGAACAGCCAGAACACTTGCAGCAGCACCAGTGTTACCGTGATGACCAGGCGGCTGAACACCAGGTTCAGCACCCTGCGCAGCATCAGCCGCCAATTCCGTTTTTTCATAAGCACACCTCAATAGCAAAAAAGGCCGCACCCATCCCACAGGGGGACGGCGTGCGGCCTTGCATTCAGAATTTCTTACAGACGGTCAATGGCAGCCATGCAGTCCGTCATAGACAGAAACGTCACGGCGCAGTTGGAGCCGATAAACCAGCGCTCGTCCCCATTACAGACGATTTTGCGGATAAGTTTGCCGTGGTACTCAGTCTGGATATAAATTCCATTGGGCACGCTCTTTCCCTCCCAGATATAGTAGTGTGGGCCGGGCGGATGTGCCACATCATGGCGTCCCGCACCGCGGCTGTATTCCAATTATGCCATAAAATCCGGCCGGGTGCAAGGTATTTTTCGCCGTAGTTTATGTACGATTCGCCCCATTTTTTGGCACAACGCACAAAGACCGCATAACAAAAGGCTTTGCTGTCCCTCACTTTTTGCACTTTGGATGCAAAGGGGCTGATTTTCCACGAAATTTGTAAAAAAATGTTGCGAGATTTTACGAAACGTGTATAATATATAGTAGTATATTGTGTAGCAGTATCTTTCAATACTGCCCAATTTCAGCATTAGTGACCGGAGGAGCTTAGCTATGACAAAACTGGAAACGCTGCAGTTGAAACTGACTGCGACCCGCGTGCGCATGGGTGTGATCGAAGCCACCCACGGTGCCGGGTGCGGTCATCCGGGCGGCAGCCTGTCCGCGGCGGACGTCCTTACTTACCTGTATTTCCGTGAGATGCGCATTGACCCCGAACAGCCCCAGGATCCCAACCGGGATCGTTTTGTGCTGAGCAAGGGCCACTGCGCCCCCGGCCTGTATGCCACGCTGGCGGAGCGCGGCTTCTTCCCGGTCGCTGACCTGCCCACGCTGCGCCATTCCAACAGCTATCTGCAGGGCCACCCCAACATGAACACCGTGCCCGGCGTCGATATGAGCACCGGCAGCCTGGGCCAGGGCGTTTCCGCCGCCTGCGGCATGGCGCTGGCCGCCAAGCAGAGCGGCTCCGACATCAACGTCTACACCCTGCTGGGTGACGGCGAGATCGAGGAAGGCGAGTGCTGGGAGGCTTTCATGTTTGCCAACCACTACAAGCTGGATAACCTGTGCATCATGGTCGATGTCAACGGCTTGCAGATCGACGGCGCGACCCGCGACGTCATGAACTCTGAGCCGCTGGACAAGAAGATGGATGCCTTCGGCTTCAACACCATCGTCTGCAACGGCAATTCCTTTTCCGATTTGGAGCAGGCTTTCAAGATGTTTGACCTGTCCCACGGCAGCGGCAAACCCACCTGCTTCCTGCTGCGCACCACCAAAGGTCTGGGCGTCAGCTACATGGAGAATGCCGTTGACTGGCACGGTAAAGCCCCCAACGACGAGGAATATGCACAGGCAATGACTGAGCTGCGCGCCGCTCACGCTTCGCTGGAAAAGGAGATCGAGTTCAACAATGGCTGATATCAAGAAAATTGCTACCCGCGTCAGCTACGGCAATACGCTGGTAGAGCTGGCCCAGCAGGGCGCTGACAATCTGGTGGTTTTTGACGCCGACCTGGCCGCCGCCACCAAGACCGAGATTTTCCGCAAGGCTTACCCCGAGCGCCACTTTGACTGCGGCATTGCCGAGCAGAACATGGTGGGCGTCGCCGCCGGTATGTCCACGATGGGCTATGTGCCCTTTGTTTCCAGCTTCGCCATGTTCGTGGCGGGCCGCGGCTTTGAGCAGATTCGCAACTCCATCGGCTACCCGCACCTGAACGTGAAGATTGCCGCCACCCACGCCGGCCTGTCTGTCGGTGAGGACGGTGCCTCCCACCAGTGCTGCGAGGATATCGCCCTGATGCGCTCCATCCCCGGAATGGTCGTCCTCAGCCCGGCCGACGATGTCGAGGCCCGCGCCGCCGTCATCGCCGCCTACAACTACCAGGGCCCTGTCTACCTGCGCTTTTCCCGCCTGGCCACGCCGGTTTTCCATGACCCGGAGACTTATGAGTTCGAGATCGGCAAGGGCGAGAAGCTGACCGACGGTTACGACATCGCCGTCATCTCCACCGGCCTGATGACCAACGAGGCACTGCGCGCCGCCGTGCTGGCCAAGCGCCAGGGCATGAACGTCCGCGTCATCAATATGCCCACCATCAAGCCCATCGATGAGGAGATCATCCTGACCGCCGCCCGCGAGTGCGGCCGCATCATCACCGTCGAGGAGCACAGCGTCATCGGCGGCCTGGGCGAGGCTGTCTGCGCTGTCGTCAGCGAGAAGCTGCCCTGCGTCGTGCGCCGCATCGGCGTCCAGGATCAGTTCGGCCACTCCGGCCCCGCGAACGAGGTCCTGCGTGACTACGGCCTCTCCGCTGAGAACATTGTCAACGTCATCCGCGAGATGGTTCGCCCCGAAAACAAGTAATTTCCCCAAAATAACCCAACAGCCCTTGAGGATAAGTTCCTCAAGGGCTGTTTTTTGTTGTAGGTGGCGGCGTCCTTGACGCCCCCCAGGGGAGATGCCGAGCGAAGTGAAGGCGGAGGGGCTTTGCCGGGCCTTTCCGCAGCCGCCCTCTTGCCTTCCACGCGCGGGGCGGGCATACCCGGCCCCTGCAATGCTGCTTCTTAGAACTGCTCCACCCTAAATACGGTCGCTCCGCTGGCCTTGGCTGCTTCCAGCCCAATGCCCGAATCCTCAAAAATCATCGTCTCGGCAGGTGTCACGCGGAAATGTGCCATCGCCTTGCAATATCCTTCCGGGTCGGGCTTCTGCTTTTCCACATCCTCGCCGGTCACGATCAGCCCAAACAGTTCCCGCACACCGAAATGCTCCAGCACCTCGGTGGCGTTCTGCTTGCTTCCGGTGGTCACACAGGCCAGGTCATGCCCTGCGGCCTGCATCGTGCGCAGTATCTCCATCAACGCCGTATTAGGCCGCACCACGTCCAAAAAGTCACTGTACAGCGCCTTTTTGCGGTCGTGTACCCGCTCTACATCGGCGGTGCTGGGTGTACCGCCCATCAGCGGCGGCAAAAACCGCGTGTAGTGCCCGCCGTTGCAGCGCTCGGCGTAGTATTCATCGGTCACGGTAAAGCCCAGCTCTTCCAGCGCCGCGCGGTAGGACGCCGCGTTGGCGGGTACGGTGTCCAGCAGCGTGCCGTCCAGGTCCACACAGATCAGCATAGTTTTCCCTCTCCCTGTACAAAATCGGCCACATCGTTGGCCACCATCACCAGCCCGGCGTAGAACATCGGCGCGCGTTTGCGGTCTTTCGCCAGCTTGTAGGGCATCAGCCGCAGCCAGTGGACAACCTCGTGCATCAGGATGCTCTCCACCTGCTCCCGCGGGTAGCGGGCTTTCAGGTCGTCCAGCATGGCCGTCAGCAGCGCGTCATAGGCCGCCGACCGCGTCAGCTGGAAGTCGATGCGGTCATCCTGCACCGTCACCCGGGGTGTTTTCATCATGAACTCATAGCTGCCGTGCAGGCTTTGCAGCAGTTTGCCATAATCCAGGAACGGACTTTCGTGCAAGTTGCCAGTGTTCGGGTCGATGAGGTACCATCCGTCCGTGTCAGTGCGGCAGATGATGTTTTCAATGGTCAAATCGCCGTGGATGGTGCCCACCGGATCTCTCGCAAACAGCTTGCGCAGCCGCTCATGGTCGAACATCCACCCCAGCTGGTTCAGGTTGCGGTAGGTCGTGCCGTTGATGCGCAGCGTGTCATAGCCTATCAATTCCCGCAAGATGCGGTCGTCGTGCAGTTTTTTCAGGTTTCCGTCCACTTTTGTTTCGATGTACCGCTCAATTTTTTCCGCATCTGCCGGGCAGGCCGTGGGCTTGTAGAGCTTTTCTTCCAGCGTGTCCAGTACTTCCCGCAAAATGCGCTGGCTGTTCGCCACGGGGTTGGAGTGCAGGTAGCGGAACATCCCCACCGCCTGCGGGCTGTATGTCATGTCGTACCAGCAATAACCGTCGTCCTCGCCGCTGCGCAGGATATCACACAGCGGCAGGCGGCTCTGCTGCGCCCGCAGCCAATCCAGCTGCTCAGCCAGCTTGTCGCCGTCCTTGCCAAAGGCATATTTGCGGTAGAACGTCGTTTGCTTGTCCATGCAGAGCATCGTCGTGGCGTTGGACCCCGCCGAATAGTCCTGCAAAATCGTGATATCCCGGTTCATCTGCAAGAACCGCTTGACATAATCCTTGTTTTCCAGGCCGAAATACTTGCTCAAAAACGCCGCGCGGTCGTGCTCGTCGGCCTGGGGCAGCAGGTTTAAGTAATTTTCCCCCACCGGGGCCGCCTGGGTAGCGTGGTTCACTGCGCCGCGCACCGTTTCGGGCAGCAGCGTCGCCGCCCACATGATGACCAGCGGCAGCACCGACCACAGCACCAACAGGCCGCGCACCATCGGGGCCGCACCGCCCAGCATCCCGCCGGGCAGCAGCGCCGCCAAATCCGCCGCGTTGCGGCCAAACAGCAGGTCAAACACATCCACCAGCTGCATCGGCTGGCCCGCCGCCGTCAGCGCCGCCGCCAGCGCCCCATAGGAACCCAGGTACGCCGCCCACATGACCAGTGTGTTCACCACAAGCCGTCCGATCTTGACGCGGCCCAGGTCCTTGAAGGTGTTGATGAGGCTCCAAAAGAACATCATGCCATCCAATTTCAGCGTATCGTTGAAGATACCGCAGAACGCCAGGCAGATTTTTTTCAGCCAGTCGCGCAGCAGCACCACCAGCACCAGCCCCACGGCCAGCACCAGCGAAAACACCAAGTAATACCGCGCCGCGCGGCGTACGACCTCGCCGCCAAACCCGGCAGCCCAGAAACCGATGAACCCCAGCGCCACGAACCACACATCCAGAAAACGGTCCATAATGACGGTAGCCAGGCTGAACCCGATGCCGCTCTTCATCCTCCGCCCGGTGAACACCGCGCGGAACACATCGCCCAGGTGGAACGGCAGCACAAAGTTCAGCGCATAGCCGCCCGCCATGCCGCGCAGCATCCGCCCACGCATCGGCCGCTCATAAATGCGGATGAACTGCTCCCACCGCAGCAGGCGGAAGGTATGGCCCACCAGCACCAGCGCCAGTGCCAACACAAAATATAGTCCGATCATCAGTCCGTGACCCTCTCCCGCTTCTTTTTATCTTTCATCACCGCATAGATGATCCCCGCCGCAGGCAGGATCACAACCGGACAGCAGACTTTCATTGTCACCCCAGCTCGTCAAACCCGGCGCGATTTTCAGGCGCTTCGGCGGTGCGGTACTCGTCCGGCGTGCCGAAAGGCAGGTGCAGGTCGCAGGCAAAGCCCGCGATTTTTGCGCCCCGCGCCGCCAGCACATTGTAGATGCCGGAGACAAAAAACTCCTTGTATTCGCAGTTTTTCAGGTACTCGGCGCAGGCGCCGGCGTAGGTTTTCTTGTCTTTGAAATAGTACGCTCCACAAATCGCGTCGTGGCTGACGACCTGTTTTTCCACCGTGTGGCAGACATTGCCGTCCGCGCCGTACTGCAAGTAGCTGTATGCCGGGGAATCGCTCTCAAACGTCAGCAGCGCCCCCGCCGGGCCGTCGACAAAGTCGCCCTTTTCGCAGAACGCATTGAACGCGCTGCAGATAAACAGGTGGTCGCAGTCATTGAACAGGATCGGCTCATCGTCGGGAAGCCCCTCGCAGCCCTTCAGTGCCGTGATCGCCGCGCCCTCGGTCACTTCTGGCAGGGCAATGATGCGTGCCTCGGGCCAATACTGTTTAATTTTGGCGTCGATGCCAAAGTCGCGGATGTGTTCTTCCAGCACAACAAAGGTGATATCGGCGCAGTCCACATATTTTTCCACGCTTCGCGTCGCCCAGTAAAAGAATGGCTTTCCGCCAATTTCAATCAGCGGTTTCGGGCAGACGAACCCATTTTCAAAAAATCGGCTTCCCCGCCCGGCCATGGGTAAAATCAAATGTAATTTTTCCATCGGTATCTCCCGTAGGGGCGAGGCATGCCTCGCCCTCAGCCTTTCCTTTGTTTGCACGTCACGGTCACACAGAGAATCGGGTATGCCGACCCCTACGTGCTTACTTGTTTTCCAGCCCCGCCAGCATCTTCGTCTCAGCCTCAACGACCCTGCTCAGTCCCGTCTCAATATCCACCTTCGGCTCCCAGCCGTAGGCTTCGCGAGCGTGGGTGTTGTCGCACTGGCTGAACTTGTTGACCTCGTGATCCAGAATCTCCGGTTTGATGCCGTAAGCCCCACCATACAGCTCGGGGTACTTGGCCCAGTAATGGCTGCTGGGGCAGTATTTGGCCTCGATGCTCTTGCCCATCAGGCGGCTGGCAATGGCATACAGTTCCTTAACGGAATAGCTGCGGTTGCTGGAGACATTCACCGCGTCAAAGCCCTTCTGGGGGCGCTCCACCACGCGCAGCGCCAGCGCGATCAGGTCATCCACATAAATATAATCCCGGCGCTGGTTGCCGTCGGAGTGGAACTCCGGCGTGCGGTCATAGTACAGCTCGCGGATCATGTAGCCCACAAACGGCGGCTGCTTGCGCAGGCAGTCGATGTGCGGGCCGTAGACGTTGGCAAAGCGCAGGCAGGTCACGGTCATGCCGTAGGTATCGGCAAAGCTCTGGGCAAAGCGCTCGCCACAGTACTTCGTGTTGGGGTAGATCAGCGTCGGCGGGTTGAATTTACTCTCCACCGTCGGGAACTCCGTCTCATTCTCGTACATGGCGTTGGTGGACGCCTGCACCAGCTGCCTGATGCCGGTGCGGCGGCCTGCTTCCAGCAGATTGACCAGGCCCAGGGTGTTGACCTCGATGGCCTGCACCGGGTCGCTCTGGCAGTCGGGCAGCGGCGCAATGCCCGCAATATTGTACACAACATCGAATTTCTCCGCCTCAAACAGGGCCAACATCCCGGCCTTGTCGCGGATGTCCATTTTCCGCACTTCACCGCCGAAATCATGGTCGTCGAACTTCAGATTGTCCATGCTGCCGTAGGAGAAGTTGTCGATGCCGACGACCTCGTCCCCGCGCTTCCACAGCGTATGCCACAGCTGACCGCCGATAAAACCGGCTGCACCCGTTACCAGAACTTTCATACTTATGACCCTCCTTACAGGTTGGACGCTACGACCTCGTAGCTGTAATTCTCAATGATGTTGTCGCGCCACTCGCGCTCTACAAACGCCTTCGGCCCGGCCAGATACTTACCGCAGAGCTTGAGCAGGCTGACGCCGAAGCTGGTCAGCTTGTTGTTGCTGACCTGATCCTCCTCGCGCCAGCTGATGGGGAAGAACAGCACCCGCTGTTTCATCTGGCAGAGCGCCAGGATCATGCAGTCGTTAAAATACAGCGTATCCGGGAACTTTTTGTAGTATTCGGTTTTCAGCGGCTCGACTGCGTACAGGTTCAGCCCGCTGCCCAGATCGGTAATTTTCTTGCGGGCCACTACACTGAACAGCCAGTTGAAGCCGTGGTTGCCCACAACGCGCAGGGCGCTGTACCCGCCAATCTTGCTGCCCTTCATAAAGCGGGAGCCGAGGCAGCAGTCGTATTTTTTGTAGGTTCCATCTACCAAAATCGGGAGCAGGTCCGCAATGGCCCCCTGGTCGTCGCCGTGCAGCACCACCAGATGCTCATACCCATGGGCCACCGCATAGCCGAAGGCCACCTTATGGCTGCCGCCCAGGCCGTAGTTCTGGTCGTTGCGCAGCAAACGCACCGGGGCGTCAGGGTGGCGGGCCATCCAGTCCTGCACGGCGCTCTCGGTGCCGTCGGTGGCGCGGTTGTTCACCACGATGCACTCCCCCACCCAGGGGGCAATGCGCTTATCCAACAGCTGGGAAAGCACACGCGTGACCTGCTTTTCGCAGTTGTAGGCAGGGATAAATACCAGCAGTTTTTCCATGTTCTGCTCCTTTGCATCATTATCGGGGCGGGCATACCGCTCTGCATTATTATACATCACACCGGGCACAACTACAACCCATCACCCGCAGACCAGCACCTGCAAACTCGCGGTGCCATGCTGCACGGCATAGCGCTGTGTGATGGTAAAATTCGTTTCAATCCACTCGTGGAACTCCGTCATATCCCGCACCTCGGCGTCATCGTACAAAATGACGTCGGGCTGTTTATCGGGCAGTTCGGTGTAATACTGTTCAAACCGCGGGTCGCTGTCGGTGCCGGAAATGACCGACGCCTGCGCCACGGTCAGCGTGCCGTCCGCCATCAAAAAGCCCAGGCCGTGCTGCTCGCCGATGGCCTGCAATACGGCCTGCCCTGCGTAGGGTTCCAGCGCCTCAACCAGGCACTCCTGCATATCGGCGGCCTTCTCGTCGGCGTAAATGCCCTTTGCTGGGCCGCTCTCAATGCGCACCAGCGGCGTGTCGGCCACGCTGGCGGGCTTCCAGCCGGTCACCTCCACGCACCAGACGCGGCAGACCAGCAAAAACGCCAGTGCCGCCGCCAGGCAAATAGCCCCCTGCGCACGGCGGGCCGCGCCGCGCTTATCTCTCGCGTTCAGCATTGCCAGCGCACCGCAGACAGCGGGCCACATCAGGTACATAAAGGTCGGGGCCAGGCCCAGCAGCGTCGAGCGCAGGATCATTGCGTAGGCCGCCAACCCGGGCAGGTAACCCAGCCAGAACAGCGCCGCGCTGCCCGGTGTGCCGCGGCCTTTCCGGAACGCTGCCGCGCCCGCCAGCACCAGCACCGGCACAAACTGTCGTTCGTCAAGGCTGCGGTCCGCCACCGCACGCACCAGACATTGCAACGCCGCCAGTGCCGCCCACAGGCTCAGCACCCGGCACAAAGCATCCCCTTTGTCATAGAGGGCGGCGTCCCCGACGCCCCGCAAGCGGAGCGCCCACATCAAAGCACAGACGAGTGCCGCTGCCGCCAACGGCCACACCAGCGATTTTGCCACGCTCCACGCCTGGGCGGCCAGCGCCGCCAGCCGCGCACCGGTGGTAAAATCATACTGCGGGTCGTGTAAAATCAGCTGCAAACGCGCCGCCAGCAGCGCCGGGTCAAACCCGACACCCCACAGCGCATAGAGCAAAAACGCCGCGCCGCACCCGGCGCAGCTGCCGGTCAGCAGCCAGACGCCGCGGGGAATGCCCCAGCGGCAGCGCTCGCCGCCGCGCCGCCCCAGCACAAACAGCCCCACCCACAGCACCGCAAACACCGCAATACTCTGGGGGAACGCCAGATAGCCGAAGCAGGCGCAGACCGCTCCCACCGCCACGAGCCACGGTTTTTGAAACCCGCGGCTCACATAATGGTGCAGGCACAAAAACGCCGCCACCGTCCAATGGAACTGCTGGCCGGTGTAATCCGGCCCCAAAAACCACTTGGGCACAAAGGCAAACAGCACCAGCGCCGCCAGCAGCGCCCCGCGCCCGCCTAGATCCCGGCGGAACTCCCGGTAAAACGCATAGCTCATCGCGGCCTTGCACACCAGCACCACAAGCCGGAAAAACAGCAGCACGCCGGTCGTGCCGCCGGTCACAGCCATAAACGCCGCCAGCAGCGCCGCCGACGGCAGGCTGGAAAGCTGGTGCGGCTCCCACATCGAGTAGAACAGCCTGTCCCCGCTGACGAGCCGGAACCCCAGCGACAGCGCGTACTCTTCGTCGATTTCCAGCCCCACAAAGGCGCTGCGCACCATGACCGCCGCACACACCAGGCAGAGCAGGGCCGCACCGCACCGGCGCAGCCGCGCGTTCTGCGCCGTCATCGGCCGGCCCCCAGCGTTTTGTGCAGCAGGGTATCCCGCAGGCAGTACCAGCAGGGCAGGTAATTTTCGCAGAAAGCGCCCCATTTTCGCGCCAGGAATCCGCGCTGCTTCGTTTCTTTGTTTTTCACCGCCGCCACATCAAAGTAGCGGGCCTTGTCCCGCACCGATATCTTTTCCTCAAACGGCATATCCCAGCCCTCGGGATACCAGTAGGCCGGGGTCAGCAGGCGGTAATCGCTGCGCTCAGCCGCGTAGCGGTTCAGCTGGCTTTCGTCATGCCACAGGGCGATCACACCGTTCTGCAAGTCCTGCTCGGTGCGGCGTTCCAGCTCATGGCACAGCACCAGAAACGCCTCCGCCGTGCCGCCGTTCAGCCCGCCGGAGACGTAGTCCTTCCCGCAGTTGTAGGGGATGTAGGCCGTGCTCTTGGGGTTGCGGTCGTAGGTATAAAACGGCGGCTTTTTGTTCCAGAAGCCCGGCTGCTGCACGAGCAGCAGATTTTCGCCCTTCTCGGGCCGGGGCAGAAATTCCTCCGCTGTAACGGTCTTTTTGCAGGTAAGATTCGCATTAAAGAAAAAGAGATAATCCATCCCCCGCAGCGCGTCCTCCTGCGTCAGAAAGATGGAGAACCGCTTCAGTGTGCTGTACGGCCAGGGGTAGACCTCCTGGTAAATGCGGTGTACGCGGGGCGCGTCCTCATACTCAATGGCGGGGGCATCCGTAAAGACAAAGTATTCCTTCTCGCACCCGGGCAGGAACTTTTCCTCAAAGCTGCGGTAAAACTCCGGCCAGAACACCGTGTACTTGCCGGTACAGATGTACAGCATCCCGATTTTTGTCATGCGGCATCCCCCTTTCGTTTCAGCTTGCGCAGCACTTTCGCGCCGTACTGGCGCAGGTAGGCGGCGTCTTTACCCCAGCCGTAGACGGCCAGGTTCAGCAGGTTGGGCACCACCAGCACCACCAGCACCCGGGGCGCCAGGCCCAGCCAGCCGCCGGGCATTCTGGCGCACAGCGCGTAGCTGCCGCCCATGCAGGCTGCCAGCGTGACCAGATGCAGCGCCTGTACGGCCAGGTAATGCCCCAGCCCGCCGCACATATACTGGCGGAACACGACCCGGATGCGCCCGGCCCACATGATGCAGTGGGCCACCACCGTGGCGATCAGTGCGCCAGTGATATCATACAGCGGGAACAGAATAAAGCTCAGCGCCAGGTTCACCGTGGCCGACGCCACCATGAACCACTGGTCCTCCTCAAAATGGCCAAGCACCGCGCGGTAGGACCCCAGCATCCGGTGGTTCCAGCCGACGTACTCATTCAGGCAGAACACCAGCACAAAGCTCAGGGGCAGAAGCCATTTTTCGCCCATCCACGCGCCCATAAACGGCTGGAACAGGCAGAAATACGCGGTTGCCACAAAGCTGCCGAACAGGTAGCTGAACAGATCCATGCCCCAGAACACCTGCTTGTCGTGGTCGTTGGCGGCGGCGGATTTGTCGTAGACAATGTTGCCGATGGCCGCCGCAAAGCTGTCCATGACCTTGTTGCCCAGGTCGGTGGCGGAGGTGGAAATGGTATTGTAGTTGCCCAAAAACGTCGTCTGGGTCGAGCCGCCCATGCGGGACGTCACGATGGTATCCGACGAGCCGTAGATCGTGTTGGAGAGACGGTGTACCAAAAAATACCGCAAATCGTGGAAAATACCCAGCTCTTTAAAGTCGTTGACCGTGACTTTTACGTCATGCACATAGGGGAAGTCCTTTTTGAACCGCCGCGCAATGATCAGGTTTGCCATGACGTTAAAGAAGATCGTCACGCTGAAATACAGCACATAGTTCGGGAACCACAGCGAGACGGCAATTTTCGCCAGACTCGTCGCCACGTTGCAGCAAAAGTCAATCTGGGTGCAGCGGTAGCCCTGCTGGGTGCAGGTGTACATCAGGCGGCGGGTTATCAAAAAGTAGCTGCACAGCGTCGAAACCACGTTCAGTCCGTACACGGTGTAGGCCGTGGCGGCGGGCACATCGGGCATGATCCACCGCAGCACAGCCGCGCCGATGAGTGCCAGCCCCGCAATGACCATGCCGACGACGCGGTACGCCCATTTGTACATCGACATGTACTTGCTGATTTTTTCCTCATTTTTCGCGGCGATCTGCTCATACAGCCGATAGCTGATAACGCTGCCGACGCCGAACTCTGCGATCGAGAAAAAGTTGAACAGCTGGCTGACGACCTGGGACGCCGTGGTGATCTGCGGGCCGAAGTTATCGACCAGCAGCCGCCGTGTGACCAGCCCCAGCAGCAACAGCAGCAGGCTGGAGCCAAGGGCGTAAGCCATATTTAATAAGGTACGTTTGGTACGCAAGGCAGTTCCTTTCACAAAAGCCTTCCCCCGAGGGGGAAGGTGGCCCGGAGGGCCGGATGAGGGGAGAGTATGAGTTGTAAGCCGTTAATGGGCGGTGATGGCGAGGTTAGCCCTCATCAGTCGCCTACGGCGACAGCTTCAGTCTCCGCGTCAAGAGCCGCCTACGGCGGTTACGCTTCGACACGCGCCTGCGGGCGCAGCCCCTTGGGGGAAGCCTTTAGCGGCGGCTCGCCGCCCACAGGGTAAATTTCGGGCCGAAGGTCTGCATCAGCTTTTGGAACACCCGCCAGTCCCGGCGTGTCTTTACCTCGGTGCCGCAGGCATACAATGGCCGCAGCTGCTGGATGTAGGGCAGGCAAGCCTTGCGGATGGCGGCATCCTTCACCGCCGCCGTGCGGGCCTGCGGCCAGAACACATCGGCCGCCGCGTTCTCCATGACGGCATAGGTCTCGGCATCCACCGCGCCGCTGGCCGAGAGTTTCGCCAGCCGCCGCTGGGCCGCCGCCAGCCCCTTGAACCGCTTGGGCAGGTTTTTCGCGTCAGTCAGCAGGCTGCCCTGCCGCCCCACGCGGTAATGGGTGAACACCACATCCAAAAAGTACAGCCGTTCGCACTTTGTCAGCAATTCCAAATCAAAAGGCCAGTCCTCGGCCCAAACGCAGTCGGGCCAAAATTTCACGCCGCTTTCGGTCAAAAACGACCGCCGGATGCAGTATTTCCACACCGACCAGTGCCCCGCGCCGTACAGCGCTTTCAATCGGGCGGCGTAGTCGCTGCTGTCAAACAGCCCGGGCACCAGATGCAGCCCCGCGTGTTCGGTCAGGCTGCCGTCGGGCTGCCATTCCAGATGCTTGCCGATGAACCAATCGTACTCCGGGTGGGAGGCCAGCTCGGTGCGCAGCGCCGCCAGCAGCCCGGGGGCCATGGCGTCGTCACTGTCCAAAAACAGCACCCACTCGCCCTGGGCGTGCTTTAGTCCGGTGTTGCGGGCAGCGGCCAGGCCTCCGTTTTTCCGGTGGACGACCTGCATACCGGGAATCTCGGCGGCGAACGCGTCGCACATTGTCCCGCTCATATCGGTGGATCCATCGTCCACAAGGATGCACTCCCAATCGCGCTCCCCCGCCTGCTCCGCCACGCTCTTGACACACGCCGCGAGGTAATTCTGCACATTATACACCGGTACAATAATAGAAAATCGCGGCATAACGTTCTCCTTCTCTATGCCTTCCCCCGCCGGGGGAAGGTGGCCCCGCAGGGCCGGATGAGGGGCAGCCTTGCCCCGGCAGCCCCCATGCCTTGTTGTAGGGGCCGATGCTCACATCGGCCCGCGCAGCACTGTCCCAACAGCGGCCAAATGCGGTTCACGCGCCCCTCATCAGTCCGCTTCGCGGCCAGCTTCCCCCAAGGGGGAAGCCTTTATAAGTTTCCACCCATCCAGATACAGCGCACTATCCTTCGTGTGCGCGTACCACCTGTCCGGGGCCCAGACCTGCTTATCCGGGGCCTCAGCCAGGTATTGCGCCCACCAGCTGTATGTAGAGTTGCTCACCACAAACCCATGGCAGAGCTGCATCAGCGCCAGGTCGTCCACCGCCGCGCCCTGGGGCATAAACACCGCGGGCAACCCCGCCGTGTCCAGATGCTCCTGCGCCCAGGCGATATCGTCCGAGAACACGAACAGCTCTGCCTCGGGGCGGGCCGCTTTCACCTGCGCCGCTGCCCGGGCGTAATACGCGGGCGTGCAGACCTGCAAGATGGCGTTCTCCGGCTTCTGGTAGTCGCCGCGCCGCAGATGTACACAGACCGGCCAGGCCGCGGCGCGTATCCTGTCGGCGCACTCCCCCGCCGGGACTGCTTTGCTGCGCAGCTCGGTTTTTACAACATCAGCAAAATCGTCAAAATATTTCTCACTCTGGAAATACCCCCACGCGAGGAAATCTTTGCTTTTTCCCCGCCGCGCCGGCGTGTAGCCGTCGGTGGCAAAGTGCAGGCCCAGCGCGTTCAGCAGCGGTGCGGCGGCGGCCTCAAAGCCGTGCCAATCCCGGGCCAGCAGGCCGCGGCGCTGCTCATACTTTATCATCAGGGCCTTGGCCGTGTTCTGCCGGGGCAGATGGGCCTTGGCAAAGCCGGAGTCGGCCAAAATCCGTACCTCGGGGCTAATGTTCAGTGCCCCCAGCGCGCAGACCGTGTGGGCGGGCGCACCGTCGCGCCAGTCCTGCCGGTCCAGCAGGGTCACACCCTCGCCGCAGCGCAGGCCCAGCGCCCGCGCAAAGGCATAAATGAACATCTGATTGCCCAGGCCCCCGGCCAGCTCCGCGTAAATCATGCTCGGCCTCCCAGCTTGTCGTACAGCTGCTCCATGCGGCGGGCAGCGGTCTTTAGCTCATAGCCCGCCGCCGCCAGCGTCTGCCAGTGGTCGGCGTGGTCGCCGCCCACGGCAATTTCATCGGCCTTGGCCGCCCACTCGGTCAGGGGCGCGGCCAGCGGCAGAAAATGCACCAGCTCCGTCACCGAGCCGTCATCCGGCACATTGGTCGATGCCAGACACGGCACGCCGCAGCCCTGGGCCTCTACCAGCGTGACCGGGCTGCCCTCAAAATTGCTGGGCAGCAAAAACAGGTCAAAAGCGTTCATAAAAGCGGGCACATCGCTCTGCACGCCCGCAAAAATCACGCGGTCGGCCAGGCCGTGAGCCTCGGCGGCGGCGCGCATTTCCGGCTCTTTCTCGCCGGTGCCGACAAGCATCAGCTTCCACCGCACATCCTGCGCGGCCATAGCCGCAAAAACCTCCATCAAAAACAGCGGGTTTTTCTGGTGGTTCAGCCGCCCCACAAACCCGGCCAGGCGGTCGGTGTCGGCAATGCCGTAGTTGGCCCGCATGGCAGCCCGCGCGGCGGCGTCCGGGTGGAACCGCCCGGCATCCACGGCGTTGCAGGCCACGGAAAAGTTTGGTTTTTCGTCGATATGGTCGCCAAACACAAATCGCCCTGCCGCCACGCCGCAGCCGAGGAAATAATCCGCAAACAGCTGGTAGACGCCGTGGGCGGCCCGCCAGGTCAGCGTCAGCGGCGGGTAGACAATGTGGCTGTGTACCACGATCTTGGCACGGGGGCAGAGCAGCCGCATCATGCCGCAGACCGGTGCGCCGATCTTGCTGGCCGTGTGGTAGTGGATGATATCGTAGTCCTTGTGGGTGCGCAGGTGCGCCGCCAGTGCCCGGATGCGGTCCTTTTTATTGTCCGGCACCGCAATGATATGCACGCCGTGCGCTTCCAGCATGGGGGCGGTGCTGGCCTGGTCCGCCGGGCACTGCCCCACGAACAGGTCGATATGGTATTTCGCTGTATCGAGGTTCAGCAGCAGATTTTGCACATACCGCTGCACCCCGCTCTGCACCCCAAGGTGGTTGCTGATCATTAAGATACGCATAAAATTCTCCGATTACCAGTAGCTCCCGCCTTCGACCTTTTCTTTATGGGTGATGCCCTCCGTCTCGTCGGGGCGCACCCAGGCATCGTTGTACAGCTTGCCAATGATGGGGTGGCTGTCCCACCGTTTGCCCTTGATGCCAAACAAAAGCTGCGTGGCACCGCTCATTTGGATGGCGGCGTGGCCGGTGTCCCGGGCGTGGGCCGCCAGCGGCAGGCCGTAGGCTCCCGCGCCGACGATGGCCACATCGTAGTCGGCGGCGTCCATCTCGCGCTCCATGGCGGCCAGGGCGTCAAACCAGCTGGCATAGCCGGTGTCCTGCCCACCCAGGCCCTGCACGGCCTGCACCACGGTCAGTGACGCGAACTCCGGCAGGACATTCTTGCCGGGGAACAGCTGCGCCCGCCGGGCATACTGCGCTACAATCGTCTTGCGGAAGGGATGCACCACCAACACCCGCTTGCCCGCCAGTGCCGCGCTCCACGGCTTGGCGTGGTAGTAGGGTTCCAGTGCGCGCAGTTCTGTAAAGCGGGTGGCATCGCAGCCGCGGATGACCTCCCGCTCGGCCCCCACGTTCCACAGGGCCAGCAACTCCGCATTCTGGGCGCATTTGACGTAGAGACGGCAGAATTTTTCCAGCGTCGCATCATCCGTGGGGAACACGCCAGACAAATTGCGGATATCCTCCCGCGTGCGGTCGTCAAAATCTTTGCCGCCGTTCTGCAAATAGTCGGCCACGGTGCGCATTTCGGTCGCGCCGCAGCGGCCAAACAAAAACGGCTGGCCGCTTTCCAGCAGTTCCCGCGCCAGGTCGTTGCCGGCCCCGGCGGGTAAGATATCCACGCCGCGGTACTTCATCTTGAACCGCAGACCGCGGTAAATGTCGGCGGCCTTTTGCAGCAGAATGTTGTCGTTATCCATTGGTTTTCCCCTTTTTCGGCAGCAGGGTCAGGGCCAGTTCGGCGCTGTTCTGCCACAAAAAGTGTTCGTTCACGCGGTTCTGCGCCGCATGGCCCATGGCGTCTGTCGTCTTGTCCAGCGCGGCGGCCATCTCAGCGACAGTATCACACAGATACCCGCTGATGCCGTTTTCAATAATTAAATCCGGCCCCGGCGCATGGCGGGCCACCGGCGGGCAGCCCGCGTACATAGCCTCCAACAGGCTCATGCCGAAAATTTCGTTTTCGTTCAGGTTCACAAAAGCGTTGCAGGCATGATAATAAATATGCACCTGCGCGTTGGGCAGCTGGGGGATCAGGCGGCAGCGGCCCATCAACCCGGCCTCGGTCAGGCGGCGGGCCAGCTCATCGCTCTGCGCCCCCTGCCCAATAATGACTGCGTACCAGTCGGGCGCGGCCTGCAGCAGCGGTACCAGGTCGAGCGGTTGCTTGTAGGCGTCCAGCCGCCCCACAAAGACCAGCACCTTTACCTGCTCGTTGATGTTCAGCTCCCGGCGTATCATGGCCTTGCTGCCCGGTATCGTCGGGATGATGGCCGTGTCCAGCCCCACCGGCATCAGCCCGCGGCAGGGCACGCCCAGGCTTTCCAGCTCGGCGGCCACAGCCGGGGTCTTGGCATAGGTGGGCGTCTTGCGGTACACCGTTAAATTCCGGTGCAGCAGCAGGTCCATCACCCCGCGCACAATAGCGTGGTTGGAGGTACTTTTCAGCGCCCCCAGCTGGCTGTAAAACACGATGCCGTGCTTCTCGCAAAAGCGGTACAGCCCCGGCACACCCAGGGAGTTATCCCCCATGACGTGTACGGCATCGGCCTGTTCGTCCAGCAAGATCTGCCAGCTTTTGTATAATGCCTGGGTGCCGAAGGCCACGGCGGGCAGGTAGCAGATTTTCACGTTCGGCTCGGGTGTCTCCACCTTGGGCGCTTTTGCACCCGGTTCGGGGTAGAGCACCACGGCGCGGCAGCCCAGCGCGGCAAACGCCCGGGCCAGGCCAACCTCCTGTCGGTTGTACAGCCCTTTCTGGCCGGAGGGGCCGCGGTAAAACTGCGGTATGACAATGGTTTTCATTTACGTTTCTGCCTCCGGCTTTGCGGGCTTGGGGATGCGCGCCAGATACCGCGCATCGATGACTTCCAGCACATCATCCCGGCAATAGGTGTGTACGCCGATGACATCCGCCGCGTTCAGTCCGGTGATCTCCACATTCTGGGGCGTTGCCGCGCAGAGCGGCACCTCGGAGCTGCCGCGCCGCGCGAGAAATTGCAGGTAAACGCCGTAGTCCACGCTGGTGCTGACCTGCGTGGGGTGGATGACCTGCTCACCCAGCACAAACAGCGGCCCTGCATTGCGGCTGACAAAATCAAAATCTCGGTGCTGCAAATTGTATGTCTCGTCGGGCAAAAGTTCAAAGGGGCCTGCGGGCGCGGCAGCGGGCAGGGTGTCTGCCTCAGCCAACGGCAGGGCGGCAGTCTCCTGCACGGCATGGCACAGCGTGTAGCGGCGGTAGCGCACATACAGCTGATTGTCGGGCTTTGTCTCGCTGCACAAAATCGTCAGTGCCTCGGCTCGACGATTCACCAAAATCGCGTCGCACAGTTCCTCATCGGTGGCAAACCGCTGGACCAGCTCCCATTTTGTGGGGAACACCCGGCAGCGGTAAAGCCGCAGGCTGTGGTCGTGCCCGGTCTCGGGGATCATCCAGACCTCGCCGTTCCAGTCAAACACCATCGGGAAGGAAAGGTGGAAATCCTCCTCCAGTGCCACACGCCAGCCGTCAATGCTGCCGTCGTCGTGCAGTTCGCACACTTCCAGCCGGCCCTTGCCGGTGGAAAGGTCCATCGCCTCGGCAAACAGCCAGCGCTTGCCGCCCCGGTGGCAGAGCAGCGGGTCGGCGAACCACCAGCCCTCGCGGCCGGGCAGCATCTTGTAGGGGCCGGCGCCCAGGGCGGGCAGCGGCTCGGTGCCCTCGGCCGTGGGGCGGGGGCGCACTGCGATCGTATACACTTCTTTTTCGCCCATCACTTTGCGCAGCAGCCGTTTCGGCGGCATATGCAGGGCGCGGTAAAACTGGTTCATGTCATTCCTCGGCGGCGCTGCGGCCGTACAATCTCATCAACGTCTTGTAATTTTCTTCCTCGCCAAAGCGGCGGCGGGTGGCGGCGGCGATGGCCGCGCAGTCAAACTGCATGGCACTCATGGCCCGCACGGCCCCGGCCAGCGCGGCGGCATCCCCCGGCGCAAAACACAGGCCGTCAAACCCGGGCCGCACCGACGCCCCCATATTGCCGATGCCGCTTGCCAGCACCGGCGTACCCAGGGCGTGGGCCTCGGCGGGCACCAGGGCAAAGCTCTCATAGCACAAGCTGGCACCCACCACAGCGCGGCTCTCGCCGATGATGCGGTGCAGCTCGTCCCGGGGCAGCTGGCCCAGAAAACGCACCTTCGGCAGCTTCTGCGCCTTCGCCCAGTCGGCCAGCGGGCCGTTGCCCGCCACCAGCAGTTCCGGCGCGTTTTTATCGAGGATACGCCACGCTTCGATAACGGTGCGGATGCCCTTCAATTCTTCCAGCCGCCCGGCAAACACAAACTGCCGTTTGCGCTCGTCCCAGGGCGTCACCGGGCCGTTCGGCACGCAGACCGGGTTCGGCTTGACGACCAGGCGGTTTGCGTCGAACATCGGGTAGATTTTGTTGAATTCCAGCAGCTTTTCGCGGTCGAACTCGGTGGGGGCGGCCATCGTCACGCCGCGCCAGGTCCCCAGAATCCGGTGCAGCCAGTAGGCTGCCACGACCACCAGCGTCTGCGCCTTGCTGCCCCGGTAGCAGCTGTGCTTCAAAGCGCAGTGCAGGCCGTGGTGGGGGCACTCCTCGCAGACCTGACCGTCCCGCAGTAAAATCCCGTTGGGGCAGAACAGGCGGAAATTGTGCAGCGTCTGCACCACCGGCACGCCGCAGCTTTTGGCGGCCCGCACCACAGCGGGGCTGAGCAGCAAGAGCGTGTTGTGGATATGCACGGCCTCGACGCCCTCGCGTTTTATCAGGTCTTTCACCTCGCGGGCAGCGCGACGGTTCCAGACGGCGTGCAGCGGCAGCAGCGCCTTGGCCGCGCCGTGGGCGGCTTCCTCGTTGCTGCGCTCATACACCAGCACGGTATGGCCGTGGCGTTCCAGCAATTCCCGCTCCGCCGCAAAAACGGCATCCTCGCCGCCGGGCAGCCGGTAATGGCAGTGTACCAGCAGAATTTTCACGCTGTCGCCTCCTTTTCCGCATAATAAGCCTATTATGTCATTATACCCTTTTTATAAAGAAGGTGCAAGATGTTCCCGCCGCTTTCGCAGCCCGCCGTCCATGTAGGGGCCGGGCACACCCGACCCTCAGCCTTCCCATAACCGCCCCTACAAACAAGCAAGGGGAACGCGTCCCCGCGTTCCCCTTGCAATTTTTTATTTGTCCTCATTCTCGCTGTTCAGCTGTGCGTCCCGCATGGCCTTGATGGTTTTCTCCAAATCAAAGCTCTTATCCAGCGCGGGGTAAATCGCCATCAAGTTCAAAAGGCAGGGCAGCCACAGGCTGCACAGGATCACCGCAAAGCTGCTGACAGGCCAGAACAGCGCCACCACTGCCCAGTAAATGCCCTGCCATAGAACGCCCAGAGCACTGCGGGGCAGGTAGCCCAAAAACAGCATCAGCGCGTTTTTCAGCAGGCCGCCAAAGCCGACCTCGACCAGCGCCACCTGGGCATAGATGTACTGTGCAATGCCCGCCAGCAGAATCAGCGCCACCAGCACGGCCACCGCAGGCACAACGCTCTGGGAGGTATCCAGGTGGAACGCCGTGAAAATTTCCATCGCCAGCAGCAGCCCGCAGACAGCGCCCGGCAGCAGCGACGCCTTGACGTTGCGCTTCCAGGCGCGGCGGTAGGTCGCCCACCAGAAACCCGGCTCATCGCGCAGGCTGCGCAGAATCGTGTCGTTCAGGCCGACGATCTGCGGTGCGGCGATCATGCCGCCCAGAATGCCCGCCGCCAGCATCGGGATCAGGGAGTGGGTGGACACGGCGAGCCACAGCAGCAGCGCGAAGGGCAGGCTGCTGATAAGCGCCAGCAGACCCGCCATCCATATGGTGGAAAAGTCGCGGCCCAGAATCTCAAAGAAGCGGGCAGCACCCTTTTTTCGCGGTGCATCGGGCGAAACGCCCGGCCCCGGTTTGTCAAAATTCTGATGAAAAAGTCCCATGACGGTGTTCTCCTAGTTTTGTAATTTTTTAGTGTTATTCTCGCGGCCCATACATCGCCGCACCACTCGTTATCAGCACATCCGGTTCCACGCGCAACCCGGTCTTGCGGCCCTTCTGCGCCTCGACCAAAAACAGCCAGGGCGCGGCGTCGGGGCGGTTCTTCACAAAGGCCAGCCGCTTGGGTTCCAGCCGCGCGGCACGCAGGGTGCTCAATACCTCGGCCAGCTGCTCGGGCCGCTGGCACAGCAGAAACCGTCCCCCGTCCCGCAGGGCGCGGCGGGCGCAGTCCACGGCGTCTGCCGTCGTGCAGCTGTCGGTGTGGCGGGCCTCGGCCCTGCGCTTGTCGGGGCTGCGCGGCCCCGCCGCAAAGTAGGGCGGGTTGCAGGCTGCAAAATCATACTGTCCCTGCTCCGGCCCTGCCGTGCAGAACTGCCGTAAATCCGTGCAGACCGGCGTGATATGTTCAGCGCCGTTCTCCGCAGCCGCCTGGCCGCAGAGTGCGCTTGCCGCCGGGTCAAATTCCAGCGCCGTGCATGGTCCCCGGTGCCCGGCGTCGTGCCACAGCAGCGCCACAATGCCGCACCCGCTGCACAGGTCCAGCGCCCGCTCGTCCCGCCGGGGCTGGGCAAACCGCCCCAGCAGCAGCGCGTCGGTGCCAAACATGGCTCCCGGCGCGGTCAGTACGCGGGTGCCGTTGTCCAGTATTTCAACGCCCATTTACACTTTATCGCGCAGCTGCGCGTATTTCAGCAGGGCAACCTGGGTCTTGCTGTCCTTGATGGTACCGTCCATCACCAGGCCCAGGGCCTTGTCGAACGGCATCTTCACCACATCCAAGAACTCCCCGGCGTCCAGGTGCTGCTTGACATCGTGCAGGCTGGTGGCAGCCCACAGGTAGATTTTTTCGCTGTCATAGCCCACGGTGGCGTAGACGACGCCCAGGTCGATGAAGTTGTCCGCCGTCAGGCCGCACTCCTCACTCAGTTCGCGCTTGGCGGCCTCAAAGGGGTCCTCGCCCGCTTCCAGTTTGCCGGCGGGCAGTTCCCAGATTTCCTCGCCAAAGGCGTAGCGGAACTGGCGCACCATCGTCACGTTTCCATCTGCATCCACCGGCAGGATGCACGCCCCGCCGTGGTGATGGACGATCTCTCGGGTGCTGGTGGTGCCGTCCTCCAGCTGCACCTTATCCACCGTCACACGGATGACCCGGCCATTGAATATCTCCTTGCTTTCCAGCATAGTCTCTGTATGTGCCATGGCTTGTCTCCTTTTTTGCACTTTTACTAATCTTACAACAACCGCAGGCAATAATCAATAAAATCCACCGTATATTTTTGGCTGCGCACCCGGTCGCCGGTTTTGCCCTCCTCCAGATAATTCAGCACTGCCTCGGTCATCTGGGGATCCTCCATCAGATATTCGCGGCAGTACATTTTGCCCGGTTCCAGCACAGCCTGGCAGAACACCACCCCGCGCCCGCGGAAAGCGTTCACGCTCATCGACGGTGTCAGCGGCAGCTGGGCCGATTCCACAATGCGCAGCGTCTGCTTGTCGGAGGCCGCCGCCCGGCGCAGCCGCAGCAGCAGCTCCCGGCGCGTCTCGATGTCCGGCGGTTCGTACAGAGCCGGGGGCAGGTCAAACATCTGCCCGGTGCGCACAAACTGCAAAAGTCCTTCCTCGCAGAAATACAGGTCCGGCGTCTGCTGGTTCCAGGTGTTCAGGTAATCCAGCAGCGCGGGCAGGTAGGGCTGCACGGCTGCGTCCTGCCGCACGACCCGCAGCGCGATCTTTTCATCGGCAAACAGGCTGAACGGCGGCTGGTAGCGCACCATGCAGCACTTGCGCGTCTCGGCAAACAGCTTGCTGTACAACTGCACGGACTCCATAAAACCGTGCGTCCCGGTCGCCAGTTTCAGCACCGGCACTGCGTCGATGTACTTTCGGCTGAACGACAGGCGCAGATTTTCCACGGCCTCCCGGTCGGTGATGATATATCCTTTCTGCCCCAAGCGGTCCATCATCAAGGCGGCCGTGGGCAGCAGCAGATACACCGGCATCAGCGTACCGGGGCTGGGTTCGCTCGTCACACACCGTACAACGCGGGCATCGTAGTTGAGCTTGGGCAGAAACAAGAGCGGCAGCGCGCGGGTCAGCGTGGCGATATTCCCGGCTTTCTCCCGGGGGATGTCGCTTTCCTCGACAAAAATCAGCAGCTGGGACAGCGACGCCGTCTGCCCGTCTGGCGCGGAGAAGCGGTTCACCAGCACCCGGTCCAGCACCGGGTTCGTGAATGGCGAGAGCAGCAGCGGCCGCGTATCACCGGACAGCATATGCTCGGCCACCAGCGCCGCTGCGGCAGCCGTCACCGCGCGGGTACCCTCCACATACTGTCCTGCAACGCTCATCTGCCGCGCGGCCTCGTTGGTGATGTTTCCCTCGCGCCGGGTGTAATCCTCGACCCGGAACGCCGCTTCCAGCAGTTGGTTCAACGCAGCGCGCATCTTGGGGTCCGTGCCGCGGCCACGCTGCTTGTACTGCACCAGCAGGGTGGTTTTTTCTTCCTCGGTCAATTCCAGTGCGTCGGTCAGGCGCTCCAGCTGTTCGCGCCGAGGCGTGCGCTGCCCGCCGAGTATCTTATATAAAGTAGAGCGGTCGATGGCCGCCCGGCGCGCCAGTTCCGCCATCGTGCCCGGATACCGCGCCACCGCCGCCTTCAGGCTTTGGATCAGTTCAGTCATAGGTGGGTCCTTTTTGTTGCATCGTCAATCCGTGTATAGCAGGGGTCGATGCTCGTCATCGCCCTGCCCCTGCACTTCTACCCGGAAAGCATTTTCTTCTACACACAGATACTATACCGCGAAAACACTTTTGTGGCAAGTGTAAACTTTTTTGGGGAATCATTGCGGTTTTGTGGCACATTTGCTATAATAAACACAAATTCCCGCCAAAGTGAGGTGTCCTGCATGAAAAAACATCCGTTGCTTACTGCGGCCGCCGCAGCCGGTACTGCCGTGCTCGGCGCAGCCTACGGCATCTACCGCGTCGCCTTTTACCAAAAGCCCACCACCGACGTGCCCTCCCCCGCCGATATGCCCACGCGGGAGGTCTACCGCAAGGCCATGTGCCCCGACGCCGACGCGCTGGCGCGGGACACCTTCACGCCGGTACATATCACCGCGCAGGACGGCACACCGCTGGCCGCACGGTACTACCACCACAACGACGGTGCCCCGCTGGCTATCATCTTCCACGGCTACCGGGGCTATGCCGTGCGGGACGGCCTGGGCGGCTACACCCTCTGCACCAAGCTGGGCTATAATGTTCTGCTGCCCGACCAGCGCGCCCACGGGTACAGCGGCGGCCACACCATTACCATGGGCGTGAAGGAACGCTACGACGCCCGGGACTGGGCTGTCTGGGCACGCAGCCACTTTGGCCCGGAAGTCCCCATCTTTTTGATGGGCGTCTCGATGGGCGCAGCCACCGTGCTGCTGGCCGCCGGGCTGAATCTGCCGGACAACGTCTGCGGCATCGTAGCCGACTGCGGCTACACCAGCCCGCGCGAGATCACCCGCAAATGCCTGCCGGAGTACCTACCCGGCTTCCCTCTCGGCCCCACCTACGCCATCGGGCGGCTGGGGGCCATCCTGTTCGGCCATTTTGACCCCGAGGATGCTGACTGCACCGATGCCGCGGCCCACAGCAAAGTGCCGATCTTCTTCGTCCACGGCGATGCCGACGACTTTGTTCCCTACGAGATGGGCCGCCGCAACTACGAGGTCTGCCGCGCCAAGGGCAAGCGCTTTTTGACGGTGCACGGTGCCGAGCACGCCGTCAGCTACTACCACGACAACACCGCCTACACGAAAGAATGCACCGACTTCCTGCAAGACTGCCTCACCCGCCGCCACTTCGCCTGGCCGAAGGAAGCCCCCGACGACGCGCGATAACCGCATTGCCACCCCGTAGGGGCCGGGCATACCCGGCCCTCAACCTTTCGGCAAACGCCCCGTAGGGCGGTCAGTCCCCTCGCCGCTCCCCTCATTTGTAGGGGGCGGCGTCCTCGACGCCCCGCATATCGTCCGCTCTGTTACCCCCGTTTTTAAAAATCAAACATAGAGGAGTGCATCACTATGACCCACGTTTCCACCCCGAACGCCCCCGCCGCCCTCGGCCCCTATTCTCAGGCCGTTGACACCGGCTCCACCGTCTATTGCAGCGGCCAACTCGGCCTGGATCCCGCCACCGGCAATCTGGCCGATGGCGTGCAAGCCCAGACCCACCAGGCCCTCAAAAATCTGCAGGCCGTCCTGAACGAGGCCGGCCTGAGCCTCGACAACGTCGTCAAAACGACGGTTTTCGTGCAGGATCTGGCCGATTTCGGCACCGTGAACGAGATTTACGGCACCTACTTCCACGGCGGTTTCCCCGCCCGCAGCTGCGTCCAAATCGCCGCCCTGCCCAAGAACGCCCTCGTCGAGATCGAGTGCATCGCGGTACGGTAATTGCCCACTTTAAAAAAAACGGCAGACCGCCATCCAACGGTCTGCCGTTTTTTATTTCCCATAACTCGCCAAAAACTGTCTCGTCCGCTCCTCTTTGGGGTGGTCGATGACCTCTTTCGCATCGCCCTGCTCCACGACCACGCCGCCATCCATAAACAGGATGCGGTCGGCCACGTCGCGGGCAAACTTCATCTCATGGGTCACAATGATCATCGTGGTCTTGTGCTCGGCCAGCTCGCGCAGCACCCGCAGCACCTCGCCGGTCAGCTCGGGGTCCAGCGCACTCGTCGGCTCGTCAAAACACAAAATATCCGGGTGCAGCGCCAAGGCGCGGGCGATTGCCACCCGCTGCTGCTGCCCGCCCGAAAGCTGGTGCGGGTAGTGCCCTTCGCGGTCAGAAAGCCCCATCTGCGCCAGCAGCTGCCGCGCCTGCGTCTCGATATCGGCCAGGATCTGCTTTTTGTTCTGCTTGTAATCCGGGCGTTCCTTCGCCAAAAGCTGGCCCGCCAGCATCACGTTTTGCAGCGCCGTGTACTGCGGGAACAGGTTGAAATTCTGGAACACCAGCCCGAAATGCAGCCGCTTTTTGCGGATGGCCTCCTCGCTCTGGGTGCGGGTATCGGCGGCGCTCCACAGTGTCTCGCCCGCCACCGTAATGCTGCCTGCGTCCGCTGTCTCCAAAAAGTTCAAGCAGCGCAGCAGCGTCGTTTTGCCGGAGCCGGACGACCCGATGATGGCCAGGGCCTCGCCCTCGGCCAGCTCAAACGAGATATCGCGCAGCACCTTTGTGGTGCCAAAGCTCTTGCCGATGCCATTTACTTCCAACAATGCCATAGCCGCGCCCCCTTACTTGAAATAGTCCAGCCGCTTTTCCAGCCAACCGAACAGCAGCGTCAGCGCACCCACGAACACCAGGAAGAACACCGCTGTGGAAAACAGCGGCCAGATCAGTCCTTTGGCACTGTACTCTTTCGCCATCATAATGATGTCTTTGTTGGCAATGACATTCGCCAGCGAGGTATCCTTGACCAGCGTGATGATCTCATTGCCCATCGGCGGCAGAATGCGCTTGATGACCTGCAAAAGCGTCACGCGGAAGAAGATCTGCGCCTTGGTCATGCCCAGCACCTGCCCGGCCTCGGTCTGGCCTTTGGGGACTGCCTCGATGCCGCCGCGGTAAATTTCCGAAAAATAGCAGGCGTAATTGATGGCAAACGCCACCACCGCCGCCACCAGGCGGCCGCTGCCGCCCGACGGCCAGGGGCTGGTAAAGCCCATCAAGCCCGGCCCTAAGTAGATGACCAGAATTTGCAGCATCAGCGGCGTGCCGCGGATGATCCAGACAAAGGTCTTGACCACGCCGCGCAGCGGGGCAAACTTGCTCATGGAGCCAAACGACACCACCAGCCCCAGCGGCAGTGCGAACAACAGCGTCAGACCGAACAGCTGGCAGTTGAGCCAGAATGCCTCGGTCAGGCGGCCCCAGATGACAGCCGCCTCGCCCATCAGTCGGCCAGCGTCAGGCTGTACTTGTCGGCCAAAGCCTGCATCGTGCCGTCGGCCTTCAGCTCGTCAAAGGCAGCGTTCACGGCGTCGGCAGCATCGCTGCCCTTGCGGAAGGCCACGCCGTACTCCTCGGCGTTCAGCTCGTCTTTAATAGCCAGGTTCGCGTAGTCGGTGCCGTCGCCGATCATGGCGGAGGCCAGCGTCACGTCCAGCACAGCGGCGTCCGCCGTACCGGCGGCCACTTCCATCAGACAATCGGTCTGGACGGATTTGCTGACGTAATCGGCCTGGGCCAGGCTCTCGTCGTCGTTGATGGCACTCTCACCGGCGGAACCGGCCTCGGCGACCACGGTCTTGCCGACGAGGTCCGCAGTGGAGGAATAGTCGGCGTCGGCCTTCATCACGACGACCTGCGCGTTCTTGGCGTAGGCCTTGGTGCAGGCGGTGTTGGCCTGGATATCATCAGTCAGCGTCATGCCGTTCCAGATGCAGTCAATGCTCTTGGCATCCAGCTCAACAATTTTGGTGTCCCAGTTGATTTCCACAAATTCCGGCTCCACGCCCAGCTTCTCACACACAGCGGTCGCCAGCTCGGTGTCAAAGCCGGTGAAATTGCCGTCGGCGTCGGTGTAGTTCATCGGCTCATATACCGTGTAGCCGATGGTCATTTTACCCTTGCCCTTGATGTAGTCCAGGTCACTGTCCCCGGCTGCTGCGGTAGATTCCACGGTGCTCTCGGCCGTGGACGCCGCCGTGGATGCGCTGCTGCCGCAGGCTACCAGGCTGGCCGCCATACCCAATGCCAGAACGGTGCTGATCAGCTTTTTCATGATGACTTCCTCCTTGTATACACTTTACACAAACCCTCACACCACCGCTCTAAAGCGGTAGCATTCTTTAATAGTAATGCAAAACCTCTTTTTCTGCAAGACCTTTTGCAAAAAAAAGAGGCAAGAAGTATATTTATGCAGTTTTACGCCCGCTCCGCCGCATACTGCGGCACAAAAAGAATACCATGTCTCGGCAGTTTTTGCAGCTGCGGAACATGGTATTTTTTATTTTACTTTACGACCCTGACCATATCCCGGCTGATGTCCGCCAGGCTCGCCGCGCCGCACAGGCGCATCGTGTCGGCCAACTCGGCACCCAGCTTTTCCACATAGGCAGCCACGCCGTCGGCACCGCCGCCGTACACAGCTGTCACAAAGGGGCGGGCAACCAACACGCCGTCCGCGCCCAGGGCCAGCGCCTTGAACACATCGTTGCCGCTGCGGATGCCGCCGTCCACCAGAATTTTCGCGCGGCCATCCACGGCCGCCACAATGTCCGCCAGCACTTCCTCGGTGGCGGGGCAGTCGTCCAGCACGCGGCCGCCGTGGTTCGAGACGACGATGCCCACGGCCCCGGCCTCGATGGCCTTTTCCGCGCCGCACACCGTCATGATGCCCTTTAAGATAAACGGCACGCCCGCCGCCTGGGCGATTTCTTGCAGCTGCTCCACGGTCTTGCTGCCGGCGGGCGGATCCAGGTGCTGCAAAAACGGCAGGCCCGCTGCGTCAATGTCCATCGCCATGGCAAAGCAGCCGGACTGCCGCGCCATCGTCATTTTTTCTGCCACTGTGGCGTTGTCCCACGGCTTCACAGTGGGGATGCCCGCGCCGCCGCTGGCCGCAATGGCCGCCGTTGCTCCCTCCATGACCTTGGGGTTCGTGCCATCACCGGTGAACGCCGCAATGCCCGCCGCCGCGCAGGCAGCGACCAAAATTTCATTGTACTGCAAGTCGTTGTATTTATCGCCGTAGTGCAGCGTCATTGCGCCCACCGGCCCCGCAAAAAACGGGTATTTGAACTTGCGTCCAAAGAGCTCCAGGCTCGTATCCGGCTCAAAATTCTCGTGGATCGTATCCATGTTCAGCCGCACATTCCGCCACGCGTCAAAGTTGCGGATCGCCACCGTGCCGCTGCCCTTGGCCCCCGGGCCGGGGATGGTGCCACCGCAGGCGCGGCCATTGCACACCGGGCAGGCATGGCAAAAGCCCATCTGGCCCTTCGCCGCCTGCAAAACTTCTGTATAGGTCATAGCAATTTTGCCTCCGTTGGCGGGCCGACGCATCCCATCGACCCCACAAAAAATCAAGGGAATTATGCTCCGCGTGTATTATACCGTGTTTTGGCCGCGACTGCAAGACCGCTGGCTGCCACCATTGCACCCAGCAGACACAGCCCGACCCCTGCGGACCCGGCAGCATCCCCCAGCCAGCCCAGCATCGGGCTTGCCGGGATCATCAGCAAACTGTACGTCATGCTGTCCACGCTGATAAGCGTCGCGCGGCGGTCGCTGGAAATTGACTCGTTCATCCGCTGCATACTGTGCAAGAACCACACAGCCAGTGCCCCCTGCACCAGCATCGGCCCGACGGCACAGGCCCACGCCGGGGCCGCCCCGGCCAGCAGTGCCCCCGCGCCAATGGTCAGCGCACAGGCTAAATACAGGCCGCGCAGGGTCTTAGGGTGCAGCCGCCGCCCCAGTGCCGTGCCCGCCATACCTGCCGCCCCGGCCAGCAGCCCCGGCAGGAACAGCCATTCCATGGCCCCCCCCTGTTCCGTCAGCCGCTGCTGCACAAACATCGACGTCAAGTAGCTTGGCAGCGAAATCACCGCGTCCGCCGCAATCAGCCGCCGCGCCAGCGCACTGCCGCGCAGGCAGTCGGCGCTGTCCAAAATATGCACACGCAGCCGGGCGGGCAGTTCCCGCAGGGTGTGCCGCTCCCGGGCGGCCTGCTCATCGGTGACGATGGGTTCTTTCAGCCGGGCCGCCGCCAGTGCCGAGAGCAGCGCCGACACGGCGTCCGCCAAGTAGTACCCGGCGTAGCGCAACACCCCTGCCAGCAGGCTTGCCAGCGAGCCGAGCGCCGTTGCAATTTTCATGCAAATCGACGCATTGGCGTCCACTTTTATATAGTCTTTCTCCCGCCCGGCCATTTTCAGGCTGTCGTAGATCAGGGCTTCGGCCGTGCCGGAAAGCATATTGTAGCCCAGCGCCTTCAGCGCCATGGCCGTGCAGATCAGCCCCAGCCCCGGTGCAGACGCCATGGCCAGCGCCGAGAAAACGCCCAGCACACCGCCGAAAATCAGCGTGCGCCGCCGCCCCAGCAGATCCGCAGCCATGCCGCTGGGCACCTCGCACAGCAGGCTCGTCAGATGGAACATTCCTTCGGCCAGGCCGATTTCCGCCAGCGAGAAGCCCCGCGCCGCCAGCAGCGCCACCCAGACGGCATCGGTAAACCGCAGTGTCGAGAAAAATGCGTGCAGATACACGCAGCGCAGTTGTTTTTGTAAATTCATCGGGAACACCCTTTCGCTCAAAAATCACGAAAACGTGCCCTTTTTTGCACACAAAAAGCGCCCCGCAGCAAAGCCGCAGGGCGCAAAAATGCACACACTTATAGCTTTACCGGAACTTAGGGCAATACCGCATAATTCTAAGTGCCGATACGGCGAGCGAGGTGCCGCAGCCGCCGGAGCGGTGCTTAAGCCGTAAGGCGGGAATTGTGCGGTATTGCCTTAGGCAATACCTAAAAAAGGGCACACTTACAGCGTCGATTCGTCAGGGGTTTCCTTTTTTCTGGAACACCACACCGAACTGCCAACGCATACGTGTGCTCTCCTTCCCGGTAAATTTGGCTTTACTATACCACACCGTTTGCCAAATTGCAAGAAAAATTGTACAATAGAAACAACTTTGAAAAGCTCGGGGGAAACATCTATGAAACGTCTCGTCATCGGTCTGCTGGCCCATGTTGACAGCGGCAAAACCACACTGGCCGAAGGGCTGCTCTACCGCGCCGGCGTGCTGCGCAAGCTGGGCCGCGTCGACCACCGTGACGCCTTTCTGGACACGGACAGTCAGGAGCGGGCGCGGGGCATCACGATTTTTGCCAAGCAGGCGGTGCTGACGCTGCCCGCCGCCGACGGCTGCGGCGAGACCGCGCTGACCCTGCTGGACACCCCCGGCCACGTGGATTTCTCCGCCGAGGCCGAGCGCGCCTTACAAGTGCTGGACTACGCCGTCCTCGTCGTCTCCGGCACCGACGGCGTGCAGGCCCACACCGAGACACTGTGGAAGCTGCTTGCCCGCTACCGCGTTCCTACGTTTGTTTTTGTCAACAAAATGGATCTGCCCGGCGCGGACGCTGCTGTCCGCCTGCGGGAGCTGCGGGGCCGCTTCGGCGACGGCTGTGTGGATTTTTCCGCCGTGCCCGACCCCGAGGCCCTGGCCCTGTGCAGTGAGCCGCTGATGAACGAAGTCCTCGACACCGGCACCCCCGCGCCCGAGACCGTCATCACGGCCATTGCGCGGCGGCAGGTCTTTCCGGTGTTTTTCGGCGCGGCGCTGCGTCTGGACGGCCTGGACGGCTTACTGCGCGGCTTGCAGACGCTGACCCGCACCCCGCCCCAGTGGCCGGAATTTGGCGCACGCGTGTTCAAAATCAGTGAGGACGCAGGCACCCGCCTGACCTGGCTGAAAGTCACCGGCGGCGTGCTGCACGTAAAAGACGTGCTTCCCGGCGGCGAAAAGGCCGACGCCCTGCGGCTGTACAATGGCGGCAAGTTCCGCCTGGTCAGTGAGGCGTTTCCCGGCATGGTCGTGGCAGTGGCAGGCCCGGCAGCCACCCGCCCCGGGCAGGGCCTTGGTGCAGAATCCGACGCGGAGACGCCGCTTTTGGAGCCTGTGCTCAACTACCGCGTCGACTGTGACGCCGACGCCCACACCGTTTTAAAAGCCCTGCAGACCCTCGAGGACGAGGACCCACAGCTCCACGTCAACTGGCGCGACGACCTGGGCGAGGTACACGTCCAGCTGATGGGTGAAGTGCAGCTGGAAATTTTGCAGAATATTTTACAGGACCGCTTCGGGCTGGACGTCACTTTCAGCGAGGGCGGTATCCTCTACAAAGAAACCCTGACCACCGCTGTGGAGGGCATCGGCCACTATGAGCCGCTGCGCCATTACGCCGAGGTCCACCTGCTGCTGGAACCCGGTGCGCTGGGCAGCGGCGTACAGCTGGCGGCAGACTGCCCGCCCGACACACTGGCCGAAAACTGGCAGCGGCTGATTTTGACCCACCTTGCCGAGCGCACCCACCCCGGCGTGCTGATCGGTGCGCCGCTGACCGACGTAAAGATCACGCTGGCGGCGGGCCGCGCCCACCAGAAGCACACCGAGGGCGGCGACTTCCGCCAGGCCACCTACCGCGCCGTGCGCCAGGGCCTGCGGATGGCCGCAGCCAAGGACGGCGTGGCATTGCTGGAACCGTGGTATGACTTCACGCTGGAACTGCCCGCCGACGCGCTGGGCCGCGCCATGGCCGATGTGCAGCGGATGTGCGGCAGCTTTGAAGCGCCCGAGACGCTGCCGAAATCCGAAAACACCGTGCGGCTGACAGGCCGCCTGCCGGTGGCCACCGCGCGGGGCTATGCGCGGGAGGTCGCGGCCTACACCCACGGCCTGGGCCGCTGGGCCGTGCTGCCTGCCGGGTACGACACCTGCCACAACGCCGACGAGGTGCTTGCCGCCGTGGGCTATGACCCGGACGCCGACACCGAGAACCCGGCTGACTCTGTGTTTTGCGCACATGGGGCCGGGTATCTCGTCAAGTGGGATGAGGTCCCCGCCCGCGCCCATGTGTCCAGCGGGCTGGAACGCCGCTTAAACGGCACCCCCGCCGCCGACGAGGACGCTGCCGGGCAGGCTGACGCCAACGACCGTCGCCGCCGGGCCGCCGCCTACCGGGGCACGCTGGAACAAGATAAGGAGCTGCTGGCGATTTTTGAGCGCACCTACGGCAAGATACGCCGCCGTGGCGAGACCGGAGACACCAAAAAGGCAGCCCGCGCCGCCCTGCACACCGCCCCCGCTGCGGCCAGCGTCCCCGCCAAACCAGTACCCACCGGCCCGGATTACCTGCTGGTGGACGGCTACAACGTGATTTTTGCCTGGGACGACCTGCGCAGGCTGGCCGACGGCAATCTGGACGCCGCCCGCCGCCGCCTGATGGACATTTTGTGCAACTATGCAGGCTACAAGCGCTGCGTGCCGATTCTGGTGTTCGACGCCTACAAGGTGCGGGGCGGCACACGGGAGGTCGAACAGTACCATAATCTGTATGTCGTCTACACCCGCGAGGCCGAGACCGCCGATATGTACATCGAACGCGCCACCCACGAGCTGGCGAAGGAGCACCGCACCCGCGTCGTCAGCAGCGACGGTGCCGAGCAGATCATCGTCATGGGCCACGGTGCCCTCCGCGTCTCCGCCCGCGCCTTTGAGGAAGAAGTGCGGGCGGTGGAGAAAGAAATACGAGAGTTTTTGGAAGAATAAATCAGCAGAATGTAGGGGCGAGGCATACCTCGCCCGCAGCGTACCCACAAAATGGCGTTGATGGGATGGCTGCGGGCCGGGTATGCCCGGCCCCTACTTTTTCATAAACGGAAAACTTTCAGAAAACTCCCCCTGCTATACTGTCCTCACACCCACCGGAAGGAGGTATTCCCCATGCTGCCAATTCTGATCGTCGACGACGAGCCGAGCATTGCCCAGCTGATTGCCATGACGCTGGAACCGCTGGGCCAGCCGCTCATCATTGCGCACGACGGTGAACGCGCCGCCGATCTGCTGGAAACGCAAAAATTTGACCTGGTCATCCTCGATGTCATGCTGCCGGGCGTCGACGGTTTTGCGCTGATGGATTACATCGCGCCCACCGGCACGCCGGTCGTATTTTTAACAGCCAAAAACGCCGTGGCCGACCGGGTGCGTGGGCTGAAACTGGGCGCATATGACTACATCATCAAGCCCTTTGCTCCGCCGGAACTGCTGGCCCGGGTGGAGGGGCTTTTGCGCCATACCGGCCGCCGCGCGGCCACGCTGAACGTGTTCGACGCGGTCATCGACCCCGACGACCGCACCGTGACCCAGCACGGCCAGCCGGTGGAGCTGACCCCGCGGGAGTTTGACCTTCTGCTGGCCCTCGTCCGCGCCCAGGGGCAGGCGCTTTACCGCGAGACGCTTTACGAGCGGGTCTGGGGCCTTGACGCCGAGCCGACGCCCCGCGCCCTCGACCTGCACATCCACCGCCTGCGCAAAAAACTAAACTGGGCCGATAAGATCGTCACCGTACCCAAAATCGGGTATCGCTTAATAAAATGACGTTTCTCCGTAGGGGCCGGGCATACCCGGCCCCTACACGCCCACCCCGAAAGGAGGTTTCCCATGTCCCGCTCCATCCGTCTCGCCCTTGTCCTTTTCTCCCTTGCTCTCACCCTCACGGGCAGTGCGCTGGCCTGCCGCACCTTCCGCGACCAGCTCGACGCACTGGAAACCCAGGCCATGCTCCAACACCAGCGCACCGTCTGCGGCGTGGAAAGCGACTTCACCGCCGCCTACGCCGCTGCCCGCGCGGCCGCCTCTACCGACAACTTCACCGCCCCTGCCCGCATCGGCGACAGCTACACCCGCGCCCAGCAGCTCATCCTCGGCGCCAGCACGCCCGCCTTTGCACTTCTGCGTGACGGCACAGTCGAATACTCCAACACCGGCCTGTCCGGCGCCGCGCTCCAACAGGCCGCTGCGGACACCGACACGATCCTGCTGCGCGACCGCCAGCTGCTGTTGGCCAGCGTACTGAACACGAACCAGAACATCATTCTTGTCTCTGCTGTCGACGCCGCCGAAGCCTACACAGCCCGCGACCAGCTGCTCCTCAGCTGGCTGGCCGTGCAGGCGCTTGTGACGCTGGCCGCCCTGGCAGCGGGCTGGCATTACGGCAAAGTGCAAGAGCTGAACGCCCGCCAAAGCCGCTTTGTGGCTGACCTGACCCACGAGCTGAAAACCCCGCTGACCAGCATGATTGGCTATGCGGACCTTTTGCGCAGCGGCACGTTAGATGACGCCCGCCGACGCACAGCCGCCGACGCCATCTACCACGAGTCCACCCGGCTCGAGAGCCTGAGCCAGCAGCTATTGGCCCTGCAAGGGCTGCAAAAGAACGGTATAGCGCTGCAAGCCGTTGACGTCGCCGCCGTGTTCCACGACGTTGCCCGCAGCCTGCCCAATGCACCGCTCACCCTTGATGCCCCCGCCGGGGCCACGGTACAGGCCGACCGGGTGCTGTTGGCGGACCTGTTGCGCAACCTGGCCGTGAACGCCCTGCACGCCAGCACCCCCGGCAATACCGTGCGCCTGATCTGCACCGACGCCGGGAACGGCTGGCAGCTGGCCGTCATTGACACCGGCTGCGGCATCCCGGCCGAGGCCGTCCCCCACCTGACGGAGCCGTTTTACCGCGTTGACAAAGCCCGCGCCCGGGCCGACGGCGGCAGCGGCATCGGCCTGGCCCTCTGCGCCGAAATCGCCGCAGCCTTTGGCACGAAGCTCAACTTTGCCAGTGAGGTCGGCGCAGGCACGACCGTCTCCCTCACCCTGTCGAAAGGAGGCCCCCGCCATGAAAAAGCTGTCTCTTAACGCAAAATTCATCACCACATCGCTGTTCTGTCTGGCACTGCTGGCGGTGCCCGCGCTGGCCGTGCAGGGGCAGGCGCTTTACTACGCCGCGCCCCAGCCCCGCCCGCAGGTGCCCGGCGTCATGAGCGACGAGGTTCGGCTCGACCCGCTGGCCGGGGCACTCTACCGCTACGGCGTGCAGGGCGGCGCCAGCACTCCGCAGAGCTACGATATCACCAAGGACGTGTTCACGGTCATCCGCGGCAAGCTGCGGCAAGCCGCTGCCCGCAGTCTGCTGACCGACGACCAGCTTACCTATCTGCTGGCCCAGCTGGACGCGGGCGCGGACACCAACCCTTTCCAGCAAAGCCTTACCGAGGGCGAACCCAACGTCACCTACGGCATGGTAAAGTTTACCGGTGACCTGACACAGGTCTACTTTGACTACTTTATCCCCAGGGATGTACACGAAACCGAGAGCGGCGGCACCGTCTGCGTCATGGACACCGAGACTTACCTCGTCATCGACTACCTGCCCGACAACGGCCCGATTGTGGACCTGTCCATCCACGACGAAAACTACCCCGCCGGGGAGGATCTGGACACCGTGACGCAGAATTTCATTGCCCAGCTGAACACCACGATTCCCGGCCAGTGGCAGCAGACCACGACCCCCGAGGACGACCCGACTTACCAGCGCTACATTTACGCCCATGATTCCGGCGTGCTGCGGGTGACGTCGCACCACATCCACCAGCAGGATTTCAGCCTGACCGTCATGCTGGAGCCCGAGGTCTACGGCAGCCTGTACCCCCTGAACAACCTGGCCCACGACCCCTACGGCCAGACCTACACCGCACCCCTAAAATAAAAAGCACAAAAAACGCCCTGCACCGCAAAAATACGGTGCAGGGTTATTTTTATCTTTCAGTATCTTGTAGGGGCCGGGCATTCCCGGCCCGCACGCTTATGGGGGCTGCCCCTTTCTCCCTTTACATTTCCTTCGCCGCACACAGCAGCACTTCCAGGGCCTTATCCAGCCCTAGCTTACTGGTGCAGAGCGTCAAATCATAGTTGCGGCTGTCGCCATAGACCTGGCCGGTATGCTGCTTGCAGTAGTTGCGGCGGGCGCGGTCAGCGCTGTCCATATCCGCTTCCAGCTGGTCAAACGGCGTGTCCGGCATCAGCTTACGCATATGCAGCAGACGCCAGTTGCGGTCAGCGTGTACAAACACCCGCAGGCAGTGGTCAAACTCCCGCAGGATATAGTCTGCATTGCGGCCGACGATAACACAGCTCTCCTTATCCGCAATTTCCCGGATGGCCCGCACCTGGGCGTCCCACAGTTCCTCGCTCAAGGGGCGGTTGTAGAAGTTGAACAGGCTCTGGGTAAAGCCGAACTCGTGGGGTACGCGCTCGTCCCAGCGGCGCACCTGCTCGGGTGTCAGGTGGGCGCTGGCCTTGGCGGTCTTTAAAATGATATCGCGGTCATAGTAGGCAATATTCATCTCCCGCGCCAGGCGTCGGCCCAGCTCACCGCCGCCCGCACCAAACTCGCGCCCGATGGTAATGATACGCTTCATGGTCGTTTCCTCCTTACAGCGTTTACAGCGGGGCCATTGCAGGGGCGGATGCAAGCATCGCCCTCTGCAAGCCTACGGCACCACTGCAATTTCAGGATTTCTTATTACTCCTATTGTACCAAATCCCGCGGGAAATGCAAGGGTTCAGCTTGCACTATTCAGCCGATATCCCACTTTATATACGGTCTGGATGTCATTTTCCAGTCCCAGCTTGCGGCGCAGGCGGTTGATATGTACATCCACGGTGCGGCTCTCGCCGATGTAAGCGTACCCCCAGGCGGCCTCCAACAGCTGGCTGCGGCTCAGCGCTTTGTCGCAGTGGGTCAGCAGCACAGTCAGCAGTGCAAATTCCCGGGGCGTCAGGCACAGTTCGTGCCCCGCGCGGCTGACCCGGTGCGCCGCGAAGTTCACTTCCAAATCTTTATAAAAGACATCTTGTGCGGTTTTCATAACGAACATCCTCCTTCCGAACAGGACAGCTTTTTGCGATTCCTCACATCTATTATAACGACAGATGTTTCCAACTTGTTACAAGATCCGCGAAATTTAAGGCAGATTTAAAGATTCTGTTTAAATTTTAGAATTTTTTATTTCTCTGCGTTCCCATTTTCCACATTTCAACACTTCCCTCTCATCGTACTATTTTGTACCTTTCCCCTGGGTTTTCCACCATTTCAACACAGTTTTCCACATTTCCACAGTGGAATCCTGTCGAAAACCTGTGCAAAACGCGGAAAACCCGTCCCAGCCCCACCGTTATGCGGATTTTTTGCGTTTCGTTCAAAGTTGCTTCATACGCTGTTCATTTTTTCAGTCCATGCTATACTTGTCACAAAAGAAAAGGAGGCTACCCCCATGAAAGAGACGACACAGCCGCCGAAAGACCCAAAGAAGAAACTTTGGATCGGCTACGCGGTCATTCTTTCCATCGTCATTTTAAGCAATATCTTCCTCTTCCCTGCCCTGATGCAGGCCAGCGTCAAGAGCGTAAATTACAGTACCTTCCTGCAAATGCTGGAGGATAAGGAGCTTTCCACCGTCCAGATCGAAGATCAGCAAATTTACTTTGTGGACAAAAACGAAAACTCCTACAAAACCAACGCCATCGCGCAGGATAACAACCTTGTCGCCCGGCTGGAGGATGCGGGTGTTGAGTTCGGTACAGTCTATCAAAGCCCCACCATCTGGGATTCGCTGCTGAACCTCGTCATTTCCTTCCTGCCGATGATTTTGCTGTTCTGGTTCGTCAACCGCTGGGCATCCAAAAAGATGCAGGAGATGGGCGGCGCAGGCGGCAACGCCATGTTGTTCGGCGGCGGCAAATCCGGCGCAAAACAGTACGTCGTGGACGACGAGACCGGCATCAAATTCAACGATGTAGCGGGCGAGGACGAAGCCAAGGAGAGCCTGCAGGAGATTGTAGACTTCCTGCACAACCCTAAAAAATACGAGGATATCGGTGCCAAAATGCCCAAGGGCGTGCTGCTCGTAGGCCCTCCGGGCACCGGCAAAACGCTGTTGGCCCGCGCTGTCGCCGGCGAGGCCGGCGTGCCGTTCTTCTCCATCGCGGGCAGTGAGTTCGTCGAGATGTTCGTCGGCATGGGTGCGTCGAAAGTCCGCGACCTGTTCAAGCAGGCAGGCGAAAAAGCGCCCTGCATCGTCTTTATCGACGAGATCGATACCATTGGCAAAAAGCGTGACGGCGGGGCGAACCTCGGCGGCAACGACGAGCGCGAGCAAACGCTGAACCAGCTGCTGACCGAGATGGACGGCTTCGACGCCGCCAAGGGCGTCGTCATCCTGGCCGCCACCAACCGCCCGGAGTCCCTCGACCCTGCGCTGACCCGCCCCGGCCGTTTTGACCGCCGCGTGCCCGTCGAGCTGCCCGATTTAAAGGGCCGCGAGAGCATCCTGCGCCTGCACGCGAAAAAAGTCAAGCTCGGCCCCGACTGCGATTTCGGCGTCGTCGCCCGCATGACCCCCGGTGCCTCCGGTGCCGAGCTGGCCAACATCGTGAACGAGGCCGCCCTCTGCGCTGTGCGCCACCGCCGCAAGGCTGTGACCCAGTTTGACTTGCAGGAGGCCGTGGACACGATCCTGGCCGGTGCGCAGAAGAAAAATAAGATCCTCAACAACAAAGAAAAGTGCATCGTCTCCTACCACGAGGTCGGCCACGCCCTTGTGGCCGCCTTGCAGACCAACAGCGCCCCGGTGCAGAAAATCACCATCGTACCGCGCACGTCGGGTGCGCTGGGCTTCACCATGCAGGTGGAGGACGGCGACCATACCCTGATGACGAAAGAGGAAATCCTCAACAAAATCGCCACCCTGACCGGCGGCCGCGCAGCCGAGGAACTGATTTTCCACTCCATCACCACCGGTGCATCCAATGATATCGAGCAGGCCACCAAGCTGGCCCGCGCCCTCGTCACCCGCTACGGCATGACCGAGGACTTCGACATGGTCGCCCTGGAGACCGTGAACAACGCCTACCTCGGCGGCGACGCAAGCCTTGCCTGCAGCGAACAGACCGCAGCCAAAGTCGATGCCAAAGTCGTGGAGATCGTGCAGGCCGAGCACCGCAAAGCCTACCAGCTTTTGAGCGACAACAAGCGCAAACTGGACGAGATTGCGCAGTATTTGTACGAGAAAGAAACGATTTCCGGCGAGGAGTTCATGCGCATTTTGAACGCACAGCCGCAGTTACCGGCGGCTCCCTTGGCAAATTCCACAAAAGCAGCTGAATAATTTTGTGCAGTTGTTGTCTGTTTGCCCCTTGACGGAACTGCCGTGGGCTTGTATGATAAGAACACAAAACATCCCAGTGAGAGGGGGAAACAAGCGTGACCTTTGAAGAATTGCAGGACCTGCTGGCCGAGCAGTTCAGCTGTGATACCGGTGAGCTGGGCCGCGGCGTGACGCTGGCCGACCTGGGCGCTGACCACGAGGACATGGTAGAGCTTGCCTGGGCGCTGGGCGAGGCCATCGGCGAAGAGATTGACGAAAGCGAACTGAGCGACGAAGCCACCATCGGTGAGCTGTGGCGCTTCATCCGCGACAAAGCAGAAAACGCAGAACTGTAAACCCTAAAAAAGGCCTGCCCCACCGGCAGGCTTTTTTGGTATGCTATCCTATAAAACATCCCTATCAAAACCCGGCCTTTTGCCTTATATCAAATGTAGGGGCGAACATTGTTTGCCCGCCAGCTTGACCCGGCAATGCTTTTCCGGGAAAGCCTCGGGCGGGCAATGCTCGCTCCTACACAAACCCACCCATACAAGAAAGACCACCATCCATGACCAACACCAAATCCAAACATCTCCTTGCGGTCGCGGCACTGCTGGCCGCCGCCCTGGCAATGATGCTGTTCTACACCACCCAAAAACAGGGCTACCATGTTGACGAACTCTACACCTACGAGCTGACGAACTATCCCGGCAGTTTCTATGCGTTGAGCGACGGCTATATGGACACCTGGCACGACGGCAGTTTTTACGCCGGGGTTCTCTCTGCGGGCAGCCCCGCAGATTACCGCATCCCCTGGAACAACCAAAAAGCCGACGTCCACCCGCCGCTCTACTACTGCTTGATCTACACAGCCGAGCTGATTTTCCCGCATCTGGGGCTGCCATGGGTGGGGCTTCTGCCTAACTATGTCTGCCTGCTGGCGGGCGGCGTGCTGCTGTACCTGGCGGCTCGTCGGCTGACTGGGCGGTTCTGGCCCGCCTGGTGCGCGGCAGCTTGCTGGCTGCTCAGCGTGGGCGTGCAGGGCATGGCGGTCTTTACCCGGATGTACAGCCTGATGATGCTGGAAGGCATCGCACTTCTCTATTGCCATGTCGTGCTGTGGCAGGCTTTACAGCAGGGCCGCAAACCGTCCCGCGCCGTCTGGCTGGGGCTTTTTACCGCCACGCTGGCCGGGGCGCTGACCCAGTATTTCTTCCTGGTGTTCTGCTTTTTCCTCTGCGGGCTGTTCGGCCTTTGGCTGCTTGTCACGCGGCGGTTCAAAACAGCCGGGTGCTATGCGGCGGCCGAGTTTGCCGCGCTGGGGGCCGCGTTCCTGGCCTTTCCCACCATGAAAACCCATATTTTCTCTGGCTCCCGCGGTAAGGCGGCGTTTTCCAGCGTGTTCGACCTTTCCGCTCTGGCCGATTGGGCCGCCAGCCTGGGCCGGGTGTTTCGCCTGCTGGCCGCCCAGTTCGGCGGGCTGCTGCTTTGGGCCGTTGTGCTGGGTGCGGCCGCCCTGGTGCTGTGGCGGCGTGGGCTGCGCCTGCGCGGTAGCGGCCTGTTTGCCGCTGGGCTGCTGCTGGCATCCTGCGGCTACATCATTCTTATTGACAAGGCCGCGCCGTTTGAGGCTGACCGCTACTATGTCATCATCTACGCTGCCGTCGTGCTGGCTGTCTCCGTCGTGCTGGCAAAGCTGGCCGCCAACAAAGACGCACCTCTGACTCTGGCGCTGGCGCTTGTCCCGATTCTGGCCGCGCATTTCCTCGACCCCAACGGCTATTTGTTTGAGCAGTACGCCCCGCGCACCCCAGCCCTGGCCGAGACCGCTAGCCTGCCCGCCGTGGTGCTGAACAAAGCCGGGTACGAGGTCGCGCCCGACCTCTTTATTACCGAGTTTGCCCAGCGGGAGGCCGTCTACCAGGCCGACGGCCGGGATGACGCGGCCAGCCTGCAAAACGCCGCTGCCACCCACGACCTGACCGGCGGCTTTGTGCTGTACGGCTACATTTATAATGCCGACGACCTGCTGACCCTGGCTGAATCCGCTCTCCCCATTGCCCGCGCCGAGCTATTGACCGACACCGCCCGATGCCCGGTGTATTATATCAAGTTAAAATAATTCACTAAAGGATTTTTCCATGCCATCACGTAAAAAACTTTCCCCCCTCGCCCTGGTAGCGCTGCTGTTCTTTGCCTGCACCATCGTGTATGGCCTGCTCAGCAGCTACCCGCGGCAGCTGGCCGTGTACAGCGACGAGTTGCGCTATCTGGACGTGGCCCGCAGCCTGCTGGCCGGGCGCGGGCTGCGCGTGCGCAATATGCCCAGCGACTACCAGAAAATTCTCTATCCGCTCTGCATCCTGCCTGCGCTGTTGCTCAAATCCACCGCCGCGCAGATCACGGCCATCGGCTGGCTGAACGCCGCCTACATGGCCAGCGCGGTTTTCCCGGCCTATGCGCTGGCAAAAGCCATGCGGATGAACCCCCACCGCACGGTGTTCCTGGTGGGCGTCACGGCGGTGCTTCCCACGATGTCCGCGGCCTCCACCTTCATGAGCGAGACGGTCTTTCTGCCGCTCTCGCTGTGGCAGGTGTATTTCTTCCTGCGAGCCATGCTGGCTGCGCCCCGGGCGCGCATTGGCTGGTGCGCGGCAGCGGGCGCATTCTGCTACCTGCTCTACTTAAACAAGGAAGTGGCACTCTACTACCTGATCGCCTGGGTGCTCGTCCGCGCCTGGGTCTGGTGGCACGACAAAGCCAGCTGGAAAGCCGAGCTTGCCGCCACCGCCGCGCTGCTGGGCAGTTTCCTCGCCTGCTTTTTGCTGGCGAAGGCCACGTTGTTCCGGGGGCTGGGCAACTCCTACAACCAGACAAGCTGGCTGAACGCCGAGCAGTGGCGTTTTCTGCCCTTTGCCCTCGCCTGCGACGCGCTGTTCACGGTGCTGGCGTTCTGGGTGTTCCCGGTGCTGCTGCCGACCTGCGGGCTGCACCGCCCCCGCAAGGGCAGCGACGCCCGCCGTACCCAGCTGCCGCTGTTTCTGTTGCTGTCCCTTGCCATCGGTGTGGCGGTCATCGCCTGGTCCATCACCGTGCGGGAGGACCTGCACTCCCCCTCGCCCCGGCAGCATATGCGGTACTTAGAGCCGCTGCTCATCCCGCTGCTGGCCGTGATGCTGGACACGCTGGACGAACCCCTGACCCAAATGCGCCGCCGCGTGCTGGCTGCGCTGACCGCCCTCTGGGGCGTCGGCTTCGTGCTGGTCTGCCGGGTCATCGGTGCGGGCGCGGGGGACAACACCCTTTTGCAGTGGTTTGACTTCATCGCCGATCGTCTCGACCGCCTGCCCGCCCTGGGGCTGAACGGCTGGCTGGCCGTCTGGCGCTTCGTCATTGCTGCAGGCGCGGCCGTGCTGGGCGTGCTGCTGGTGCGCCGCAAATACCGGCGCCCGCTTGCCGTTGCCGCGTTGGCGCTCTGCGTGCTGTGCTATGCGGGCGAGTGGCGCATCAACCGCTGGACCTACGCCATCCCCGCCGAGACTGCCGCCCGGGCCTCAGCCCTGAACGACGCGCTGCAATCTCTGGACGGCACTGTGCTGTTTCTTCCCAACGGCATCCGCCAGCGGGACAGTCAGCTCATCGAAACCTACATTTCCCGTGATTTCTACATTGTGGAATACGAGACGCTGCAAGCCTCCGGCCAGCTGGCAGACGGCGTGCTGGACCTGACTGCCGAGGCCGTCGGTCCCGAGTACCCGGGCCGCCCCTACACCGACCTGACCGCCGCCGACTGGCTGCTGGTAGCCGATGGCGTACCCGTGGACACCACCGCGCTGGAGCACAGCGGCATCCCCTGCCCAGACGGCTATACCCTCTACCGCAACCCCACGCCGGGGCTGGTCGCTTTCCTCGTGTAATTTTTACAATCCAGCCTGTTGCCATTGGGGCGCGAAGCATGGTATACTGTATGTGTATCGTCCATTTTCGCAAGGAGGCGCCCTATGGGCCTGATCAACACCATCCAGACAAAAACCGAACAAGCCCGCGCGAAGGAGCGCATCCGCCCGCTGCTGGAAAGCCGCATGATGCGCGATATCCTGCTTGAGATCAGCCAGCGCGGCACTGAAAAGCTCGACCCGCAGAGCGTCCCGCTGGATCAGCGCCCCTTGGCCTCCAAACGCGCCGCCGAGTGCGGCACCGCCGGGTTGCAGCAGAGCGTTATCCGGGAAATATTGCTCGACGAGACCGGCATCGTGCTCTATGCTGGCAGCGACGAGGTCAAGTTCCTCTACGGTGACTACAATTACGAGAACATCGACGACACCGACTGCCTCCCCGCCGTGGCGCAGTATCTGGTGCAGCACCTGTTGGGGTATTACAACATCACCCGGACGTTCTACTCGGTGTCCAAGCACAACGGCCGCAGCGTAGCCGAAAAGACCCGCCAGGTCTTTATCAAACGCCACCACGAGGACACCCCCTTCGACCCCCAGCCCACCCGGAAACAAAAATTATTTTAAGGCAATACCGCACCGCGCCCCATGCCAGCAACGCATGGGGCGCGGTTTCGTTATACGCCTTTCCCCCTTGCCTGTTCCTGCGGGCGGGGCCACGCCCGCCCCTACGCCCTCTTCCCCATCGCCAGCACCGCCACGGTAATATCATCCCGCTTTTCCCCGGCGCGGCAGGCGGCGGCATCCGCTACCGTCTCGGCGGCCTGCTTGGGGGTGTGGCCCAGCTTGGCGCAGAGCTGTAACTGCTGCATCAGCCAATCGCTGCCGTCTGTCAGGGCACCGTCGCTGACCAGCACCACCCAGTCCCCCGCATCCAGCGCAAAGGTCGTGGAGCGGCCCACCAAACTGTCCAGCACGCCCATGGGCAGGCTGGCACCGTCCAGCATCCGGGGCACGCCGCCCCGCACCAGAAAGCTCGGCGCAGCTCCGGCCTTGAACAGCCCGGCCCGTCCGGTGTACAGGTCCACCGTCAGCAGATCCAGCGTCGCCCCGGCCTCCTGCTCGGCCCCCTTCAGCCCCAGCGCCACATTCACAAGCCGCGCAGCGCTCTCAGCGGCAAAGCCCGCCCGCAGCAGCTGGGCTGTCAGTTTGGCGGCCATCTGGCCGTCCACGGCGGCGGCGCGGCCTGTGCCCATGCCGTCGCACAAAAGCATCTGCGCCCGGCCGCCGGTATCGCAGAACTGGTCCAGCGCGTCGCCGCTGACCGGCTGGCCGCTGGCCGCGTGGGCCGCCGCACCAAATTCCACCGTGAACAAGGGCCGCTCCCCAAAGGTCAGCATCGTGACGGTGCGGCAGTGGGTGATCTCCGGCGTGTCCATATCGCGGCGGCAGATGCGGCTCACCTCGTCGGTCAGGCCGCGCACCTCGTCCTGGGTAAAGTGAGTGCGGCAGATCGTTACGCTGGCGGTCAGCCGCCCGGCCAGGTCGGCGGTCACGCTGCATTCCAGCGCGTCCAGCCCCAGGTCCGCAAACAGCTGGGCCACTTTTGCCTCCCGCCGGGGGTCCGGCAGCCCGGCCTGACCCAGTTTGCCCGCCAGCTGGGCCAGCGCCCCGGCCAGGGCGCTGTACTGCTCGGTCAGGGCGGTGCGCAGCATCGACGCCCGCGCCCGGGTCTGGCGGCGGCTGCGCCACAGCCGGTAGCCGTGGTTGGCCGCCGTACACAGGTCCGCCGGGTGGATGCAGACCGACAGCTGCCCCGGCAGGTCCTGCACCTCCACGCGGCCCTGGCCCTCCAGGATCGGCTTTAGATGGTACAGTCCATCCATGGCCGTGGCGTAGCCCCGCACCCAGCAGCGATTGCGCCGGGTGCAGCTCTGGCAGGTGGTGCGGGCCACCTGCTCCACCACAAAATCAAAGCTCTCGCCCTTGGGCGGCATCTGCCGCTGGCAGACCGCGTTGACCGTGTCGGCAATATCGCTTAAGGTGTCGGCCACGCTGGCCAGCTTGCGGGCCGCGCCGCTCAACCCCTGGGCCTGCACCGGCGGTGCGGGCGGCGGGAAAATTTTGCGCATGACCCCGCCCGGCACGGCCATGGCCGCCGCTATGCCCACCCCGGCACTGACGGCCAGCGGCAGCGCACCGGCGGCATCCGGTGCGGCCAATGCCCCCACCGTGCAGCCCGCCGTGAACACCCCGGCACAGCGCCAACGCTCGCCCGGGCAGAGGCAGGCCGCGGCCAGGCTGCCCATTGCCACGGCCAGCGCCGCAAAAGCCAGTGTCGGCCCTGACGCCGTGATGGCCGCCGCCAGCGCAATGCTTAAAACTGCCGTTTGTTCCAGCGTGCCGCCGATGGCTGCGCACAGCCCCGCCCCGGCCGCCAGCGCCAGGCCCGGAGCCAAAGGCCCGACGGCACAGCGCTGTAAGCAGGCCGTGACCGCTGCCAGCCACAGGCAGACGCCCCGCGGCTCCCGCGCGGGAAAATGCGCGAACGCACAGCCCAGCCCCGCCGCAAGCAGGGCCGTGCACCCCACCGTGACCGTCTGGGAAAAATTTACAAGGCCCCCCAGCAGAATGATTTGCACCATCTGCGCCGCCGCCAGGGTCAGGCAGCCCGCCAGCAGCCCGGCTTTGGGGCGCTCATCGATAAGCCGCCGCACCGTGGCCGCAGCCACCGCCGCCGCGCCCAGTTTGATGCCCAGCAAGGCGGGCTGGAACACTATCCCCGCCGCCAGCGTGCCCACCGCTGCCGCCAGGCAGTAGGCCGGCGGGCAGCTGATGACCAGCGCCAGCCCAAAGGGGGCCGCCCCGCCGTAGACCTGCCCGGCCCCCAGCGCCAGCCCACCCGCCAGCGCCGCTCCCTGCCACAGCAGCGCCGCGCTGCGCGCACCGGGCAGCAGCTTGTCCATATTGGTATGTAAGCGTTCCCCACTCAAAACAGCCATCGTTGTTTCCCTCCGCAAATATACAGTGTATGTCCGGACGCTTTGCACTATACCACGCCCCGCCGCCGCATTTTGCCGCAGAGCGCAGAAACCCGAAAACAACGTATAAACAAACAAAAAAGAGCACCGCAGCCCATAAAAGACTGCGATGCTCTTGTGTAAAGGCTTCCCCCTTGGGGGAAGCTGTCGCCAAAGGCGACTGATGAGGGGCAGGTTTGCCGATGCAACCTGTTTACCGGGCAATCACGGCAAACTTGCCCCTCATCCGGCCCTTCGGGCCACCTTCAGTCTACGCGCTAAGAGCCGCCTTCGGCGGTTGCGCTCCGACACGCGCCTGCGGGCGCAGTCCCCGGGAGAAGGCTTTTCACTGCCGCCACGTCCACCACAAATACTTGGTGTTCGTGACAAAATACCGCTTGAACAGCCGCTTGGGGTCCTGCATCAGGCGGTAGAGCCATTCCAGGTTGTGCTTCTGCATCCACTGCGGGGCACGGCGGATATTGCCCGCCTCGTAGTCGAAGGCGGCGCCCACGCCCACCATCAGCGCCTGCACGCGGTCCTCGTGTACGGCCATCCAGCGCTCCTGCTTCGGCGCGCCCAGGCCCACCCAGACAAAATCGGGCTTGGCCTCATTGATCATCCGCACCACGTCCTCGTCCTCCTCGGGCGTCAGCGGGCGGAATGGCGGGGAGTACATTCCCGCAATGACAGCTCCGGGATAATTCTCCGTGACTTTTTCCCGCAGCACATCCAGCGTTTTCTGCGTGGAGCCGTAGAAATAATGGCGGTAATGCTTGGTTTTGCTCTCCTTCAGCAACTCCTTCATCAGGTCGGGGCCGGTCACGCGGGCCGCGTCCACATACCCCTGCTGGCGGCTGTATTTGGAGAGCGGGCCGCCGTCCGGCAGGGCCATGACTGCGCCGTTCTGCACCTTCTGGTAGTCGGGGTCCTCGTGGGCTGTCACAGTGGTGTGGACGTTTGCCACACAGATGTATTTCCCGCGCCAATCTTCCAGTTTTTCCTCGATGAGGCGCAGGGTCTTGTCCATATCGGTCACGACGATGTTCACGCCCATGATGTCGCAGGTGTTCATCAACCGCAGGTCCATGTACCGCATACCGCCGATGCTGTCCAGTTCGCTGCGGGCGGTCACAAAGTCGTTGTACACCGGCACCGCCGCCACCCGCAGGTGGAAGTTATCGGCCAGCAGCATGATACGGCGCACTTCCTCGGCGTCCTGCACATCCTGGGCCAGCACCAGCATTTCAATTTTCTGGGTGCGCACGACCTCAAACAGGTCGGCCACCGTGCCGCGGTAGTCGGGCAGGTCGGCGCAGGGGGCCGCCGCCAGGTAGCCGCTGTACCGCATGGCCATCGTTTTCTTTTCCCGGAAAACTTCGTTGTAGAACCGGTGAGCCAGCTCGCCGCTGCCGATGATCAGCGTGCGGGGCACAATGTCATGCCGCCGCACATAGGCGGTCGCCAGGGCGCTGAACAGCATCCGCTTGGCCAGGATGCCCACCACCGACAAGACATAATAGTAGGCCAGCAGCAAACGCGAAAGCTGACTGACGCGGAAGATGTAGAACACCGTCGCCATCATCGCCAGGCCCACCAGGTTCGTTACGCCGATCTGGAACAGCTGGCGCATTTTGTTCTGGCTGTGCAGCGAGCGGTAGCAGCCTTCCACCACATAGCAGGCCACGTTCACCAGCGCATACAGCCCCGCGATGGGCAAAAACGCCCAGACGTCCCACATAAAGAAGCGGCTGCCGATCGGGCTGACGGAGCGCAGCGCGCCCGCAATGATAAAAACGACGACCAGCAGTATAAATTCAAACAGCGCGTTGAAAAAACGCAGCATGGGCGATTTGTTGTAGTGCATAAAGTCCCCCTCCAAACGGCAGACATATATTGGGATTATAGCATATTCCACACCAATTTTCAACCAACCGGGCGCGATTTTCCACACAAGCGGCATCATTTCCGGGTGGAACAACAACTGCGGCAACCAGGTTTTGTTGGTTCGAGCGCGAAAAGCCCGTTTGCCATTCTTTTGTCAGCGCCCTTGAAAGCTGCAGCCTGGGCGCTGCTGCCGTTGCGCCTATAAAACAGCACCAGCCGTCACAGGGGCGTGACGGCTGGTGCTGTTATACTTTAGGGGGTTGTTTTATCCACAGTAGATGCAAACGCTGTTTTCACCATACTCGTGCTGCTGGGTGCCATGTTCCGTATTGGAATAACGCTTGCAGGGGGAATTGGCTGCCGTGGGGGAAGGCTTTTTTATTTCTTCTCAAACTCTTTCGCCACATCCTGCAGCAGCGTCCGGATCGGCAGATGCTGCGGGCAGATGCGCTCGCACTTGCCGCAGCGGATGCAGTCCGACGCGCGGGAGCCGGGCTTGGTGTGGACATCCTCATAATAGTAGTCCGCATTCCAATCGTGGTGGATGCTCTTTGTGTTCATGATGGCGAACAAATCCGGTATGGCGATGTGTCGGGGGCAGCCCTCGACGCAGTAGCGGCAGACTGTGCAGGGGATCAGGTTCATCTTGCGGAACACTTCCACCACCTGATGCACAGCGGCCATTTCTGCGTCATTCAGCGGCTGGAAATCCTTCATGTAGGAGAGGTTATCCTTCATCTGTTCCAGGCTGCTCATGCCGGACAGCACCATCATCATGCCGGGGAAGCCAGCCGCAAAGCGGATGGCATAGCTGGCAGGGCTGCCGCCGTGCAGGTCGTCGAAAATCTTCTTCGCGTCATCGGGCAGGTTGACCAGGCTGCCGCCCTTGACCGGCTCCATGACCAGTACCGGCTTGTCGCGCTTACGGCAGACCTCATAGCATTTGCGGCTTTGGACGGCAATGTCATCGTAGTCCAGGTAGTTGAACTGGATCTGCACGACCTCAACCTGCGGGTACTCGGTCAAGATCTGGTCCAGCACCTCGGCGCGGTCGTGGAAAGAGATGCCCACATGGCGCACCTTGCCCTCGGCTTTCAGCTCGAACGCCGTCTCATAGGCGCGGCAGTCCTTGAAATGCTGGTAGTTGGTCGACCCTTGGGAGTGCATGAGGTAGAAGTCAAAGTAATCGACACCGCAGGCCTCGAGCTGGCTCTGGAAGAAGGGACGGATATCCGCCTGCGTCTTGAAGTAGCCCTCGCTCAGCTTATTGGTCAGGATGTAGTCTTCCCGATTATGGCGGCTGGTCAGGCACTCTTTCAGGGCCAACTCGCTTTTGCCCTGGATGTAGCCGTGGGCCGTGTCAAAGTAGTTGAACCCCTGCGCCAAAAAGGTATCGACCATCTGCTTGGTCTGTTCAATGTCGACGTCCTCGCCCTGCATCGGCAGACGCATACAGCCGAACCCGAAATTTTTCTTGATTTTTTCCACTTGTAAATGCTCCTTTCACAAGTTGTTGCCTCCGGGAACATTGTAGCAAACTTTAACTTTAAGTTCAAGAGGGGGATATAAAAAGGCTTCTCCTGAGGGAGAAGCTGTCTGCGAAGCAGACTGATGAGGGGCGCGTTTGCCGTTACCACCCGTTCACGGGCAGCAGCGGCAAACG
>OLQL01000074.1_pt1 | contig 101339 bp, 99 predicted proteins | sample 1672971 | NCBI WGS metagenome assembly OLQL01 (sample SAMEA3136742, study PRJEB25190) | human gut metagenome | biome: human gut; feature: human-associated habitat; material: faeces | place: Austria | collected 2013
AATTTGGGCCATAATATAGCAATATATTATGTAAATTCCTCGAATTGCTGGAACCTTTTATAATATTTTACGTTTTAAAAACAAAAAACGGATATTATAAAACAATCAGCAGCTAAGCTTTATGATAAAAGAAACTACTATAAATAAATATAAAACGTACATAGGTAAAACTATAGGATCTATAAAAATAGAAGATATAGATTTATCTAAACCTAATAGAATATACTTTATTGGAACTTGCACATCTTGTAATAGAAAAATTAAAGTAAGAAACGATGGATTATATCCTAATAGAATAGGATGTTCAAAATGTATGGGTAAATGGAGAAGTGAAAATTTTAGAAAGAAATATTCAAATTTATTACCTAAAGATATTCGTTATAAATATATTCATTTTAAATGTAACGCATTAAATAGAAACATTCCATTTAATTTAACTTTAGAGCAAGTTAATGATTTATGTTCTAAATCGTGTTTTTATTGTAATAAAGAACGCTGTTTAGGTATAGATAGGCTTGATAATTCTAAAGAATATTCTATAGATAACTGTGTACCTTGTTGTGGTTCTTGTAATAGAATGAAAATGGATTTAACTCTACCATTTTTTCTAGAACAAATTAAAAAAATATATTTAAATCATAAAGAAAGTTCAACGACTATCTCGAAAGAGAGTACATCTAAAGCGATTGTAGATGGAAGTGGGGAACATCTTTATTATAAAGATGGTGATATAGTCTATCCTACATAGTGATATGTAGCAGTTCATAAGAGAACGTATACAATGTAGCGAATTGTATAGAATACAAGAGAAATCTGGTAAAACAACATTAGCAGCTCATTTAGAAAATAATTTAATTATCGATCTAGAGGGTGGATCTGAATTTATTGATTGCTTAGCAGTACAAGCTAGAAATATTAATGATTTAGGTGAAATAGCTAATGCCATTAGACAAAAGAATAAAGAATGTAATGGATATTTCTACAAATATATCACGATCGATAACGCAACACGTTTGGAAGAAATTACGTTATCATATGCTCTCACTTTATATAATCAAACTCCGATGGGGAAGAGTTATAAGGGAGACGTACGATTACTGCCGCAAGGCGGTGGCTGGTTTTATGTAAGACAAGCTGTACGTAAAGTATTAGATATGTTTAGAGAACTTTGCGAGAATTTTATCCTGATAGGTCATACTAAGGATAAACTTGTAAACAAAGATGGTGAAGAACTTTCAGAAATGGAATTAGACTTAGCTGGAAAGTTAAGTAATATAATATGTGGAGAAGCAGATGCTATCGCATATATTTCTAGAAAGAAGAACCAAACCATTGCATCCTTTAAAGGTGGGGAGAATATTACTATTGAAGCAAGAGCTCCACACCTAAGAGGTCAAAATATTGTTATCGCAGAAAGTGATGACGAAGGAAAAATCTCAGTATATTGGGATAAAATTTATTTGCCAGACCAAGAATAACCAAAACATAGAAGAAGATGATTTATAGTTCACAAAGAGCACAAGCTATCCAGAAAAAAGATATTGCATATTTAGCAGCTGGTATCCATGACAATGTAGTATTAGAATCAATTAGAGTAGATAAGTCTCTTAATGGTAATAATTTTATTGAGTTTAAATTCGTTGCAAAAGATGGTAAATTTATGACTCATACAGAGTGGGAACCGTCTAAATCAGATAATATGTCTGATGAGGATTTGCAAAGAAAGTGTGATAATCAGTTTGCAAGAATTGACCAAATTCTTGAGTGTTATTATCCAAATCCTGAAAATAGAGTCTTTAATGGCGAAAGCTTTAAGGAATTTATTACTTGGGTAGCTGAAAAGCTTAACAATGCAGATAAGTCTACATTGCTTCGTATTAAAGTAGTATATAATAATAGTGGTTATACTACTCTACCGAAGTATGCAAAATATAGATTTATTGAACCGATGACGATTGTTGATAAGAATGAGTCTGTTATTGTCAAGTTGAATATTGATCAATTTGAGAAGCCAGTAATTGCTGATTTTGAACAATCGAATCCAAATCCACTATTATCTAATGAATCATTTACCGTAGTAGATGGAACTTTAGATAACACAAACAATGATAATCCTAATGGATTACCATTTTAAAATATAATTCTATTCGTACGATAGAACGAAGACTTCTCACGCTTAGCATATTGATAAATACTTCAATGATAGCGCACCAGGAGAACCAGATCGTAGGCTGGCACTGACCACACAGGGGGTATTGTTAAAGGTGGAGCAATGTCTAATGGTTAGATTCGTGGGGATCGTTACCCCACATTGCACTTATTCAAATTTATATCATATGTATGACTCTAAAAGAATTAAAAAACAAGATAATCCTATTACTTTGGATTATATCTTATCAAAAGTCACAGAATATGATATTTATGCTAGATATCTAGGACAATTTAAAGTTGGATTTATTTATAATAGTCCATTCAGAAAGGATAAGAATCCTTCATTTGGAATATTCCGAAGTAAGAAGACTGGAAAATTACTATTTAAAGATCATGGTAATGGAGAATGCGGAGATGTAATTAAATTCGTAGAGTTATATACTGGTATAACTAATTATAATGATCTACTAAATCAAATAGTAAAGGATATGCAAATTACTAATAATACGGTATTGCATAGTAATAAAGAAGTAGAGAAATCTACTGAAACAGTTATCGGAGTAGTTAGACAAGACTGGACAGATATAGATAAACAATATTGGTCACAATTTGGAATTTCTCTAAAGACTTTAAAGAAATTTGGTGTAAGTAGTATAAAATATTATTTATGTGATGGTGTAGTAAAGGGAGTGTATAAGGAAAATAATCCTATGTATGCATATAAAGTATATGATAGATTCAAGATTTATAGACCTTTAGCAGATAAATATACTAAATGGCGTAATAATTTAACCCCATATGATATTCAGGGATATGAACAATTACCTAAAAAAGGTGATTTACTAATTATTACTAAATCTATGAAGGATGTTATGTGTTTATATGAAATGGGTTATACTGCGATATCACCAGCTTCAGAAAGCACATTTCTTACTCCAGATGTTATAGATGCACTTAAACTTCGATTTAAGCGTATTTTAATATGTTTTGATAGAGATGTTCCTGGAGTTAAAAATATGCGTAAGATAAGCCTTAAAACAGGTTTAAATGGCTTTCTAATTCATAAAAAATGGAAAGCTAAAGATATATCTGATGCGGTGAAACTAAATGGCTTTGAAGTAATTAAAAATTGGTTAAAAGAAACATTATGATATGGTTTACTTCAGATCTACATTTCTTTCACGACCGTATACTAGAATTTCATCCAAAACGAAAAGAGATATTTGGAAGTACTGTTGAAAAAGCTAAAGAAGCTATGATACAGTTATGGAATTCTAGAGTAAACAAGAAAGATACTGTATATATTTTAGGTGATCTTGCATTTGGTGAAGTAGAAGATAAAAGGAAACTATTTCAAAGACTAAATGGAAATAAAGTATTAATACTTGGTAATCATGATAAAGTACCAGATCATTTAAAATGCTATTTCAATCATATTACTCAGATCAAGAATATTAAATTTAAGAAATCTGTATATAATTTCTTACATAAAGATCTAGAAGTAATAATGTGTCATTTTCCGATGTTAAGTTGGGAACACAAAGATAAAGGATCTGTTATGATACACGGTCATTGTCATGGAAAAGTAGATAAAATAAATACAGATTCTAAAGAATTAAGAGTAGATGTAGGTATAGATGGAAATCTAGCTAATTATGATCTAATATCTTTAGAAAAACTTGCAAATCATCTTACAAAAATAGAAAAAGACAATGAACATGGAATGGTTAAATAGTACACCAGACTTAACATGGTTACAATTAATTCTGATTAGTTTTATTGGAAATCTTTGTGGAAGTTTACTTTGTACATATATTGATCGTTATGAAGCAAAGAAAAACAAAAAGAAAGAAAACGACAAATCAGAAAGTTAAAAATGCCACACCAAATATATATGATGGTATTGAATTTAAAAGTAAACTTGAAACATATGTTTATAAACAATTAAAGGCTCATAATCTCAAAGCAGAATATGAGCCTATTAAATTTGAATTAATACCAGCATTTACATTTTGTGGTAAGAAGATTCGAGCAATGACTTATACTCCAGATTTTGTTGGAGATAATTTTATCATAGAGGCTAAAGGAAGACCTAACGATGTATGGCCATATAAATGGAAATGGTTTATGTGGTCATTATTAAATAAAGGATTAGCTGAGAAGTATAAGTTATTTGTAGTACATAATCATAAAGAGACAGATGAATGTATTAGACGAATTCAAGAACTATAAAAGAAAGTTCATACAGATATCTCATCGAACTGCAATATTAATGCACATCTTTGAGAAATCTGATGATGATTTTGAGGATATAATTCTAAGTGATCACGAAGAATATTATAAACAAAATCATAATATAAACATATACAAAGAAGCTGCAGATCAGTTTTTTAAACAATTTGAAGGACATGAAAATCTCTACTTTGTAGAATGTTTAAGAGATAAATGCAATGAAATGTTAAAAGAGCACGAAGATAGAGTACAAAAATTGAAACTAAATGAAAGTAACAGCAATTAGTGATTTACATGGTAACCTTATTGATATAGAACCATGTGATCTGTTATTAATATGTGGTGATATATCTCCATTAGATATTCAAAGAGATTATATCCAAATGACAAAATGGATATTTAATGAATTTCGAGAATGGATAATGAAGATAGATTGTTCTACTGTTATACTTACTCCAGGTAATCATGACTTTTGGTTTGAGAAAATGATTAATCAATCAAACACTTATCTATTTAACAAGTTAACTATATTGATTGACGGAGAGGAAAAAGTATATAACAGTACTGATGATAAATGGTATAAAATCTATGGAACACCTTGGTGTAAACAATGTGGACCATGGGCGTTTATGGCTAATCATGCTGAATTAGCTAAGAAATACGAAAAAATACCAAAAGATTTAGATATATTGATAACTCACGAAGCGTCTAATCTTGCAGAAGTAGGAACTACACACGATAATGGAACTGAAATCCAATATTGTTGTGCTGCATTAACTGATGAAATTAGACGAAAGAAACCAAAGTATGCATTATGTGGACACGTTCATACTGGAAATCATAATATTACAGCATGTCCTATATATGATTATGTATTTCAAGAGGAAACAGAATGGACTAATGTACGTGTAGCAAACGTAAGCATACTTGATGAATCTTATTCGATTTATTTTAAGCCAACAACATTTGAACTATAACTTAAAAATTTACGATTATGAAGAATTACGAATTAGTTAATTTACAATTAGACGAGCAAAATATGAATAACGATATAATATCTCAAACTGAACAAGATATTTATTTTGAAGCAGATGAACTTAATGACATTGCATTCGTTAATGAGTTAATGGAAGCAGATCGTTTAAGTAAATTAGAAGAGTAATTATGGACATAAGTATACCTTATTACGAAGATAACACTCGTATAAGTAATAGTAATATCGGATGGTTCCTAAAAAAGGGACCCCGATATCTAAAGGATATGCTAGATGGAAAAATTGAAGGATTAAAAGCAAGTTTCTTAGATAAAGGAACTATGATTCATGAATATATTCTTCAACCAGAAGAATTCTGGAATGATTATATTATTTTAGACTTTGCAGTACCTAAAGTAAAGCAACAAAAAGATCTTCTAGAATTTTATTCTACTGCAAGATTAACCGATCCTTTTGCTACTGAAGAAGATATATTATTAATGAGTTATAATGCAGCTTATAGTAATAATAAATCTATCGATAAAAGAATTCAAGAAGCAAGAGAATTAGTAGAATTATATAAAAACTACATTGAATACTTTAGAAATAAAGATAGTAAGAAAGTTATTTCTTTTGCTGATTTGGCTCTTCTAAAGACCATAAAGCAAAATATGCAAGAGCATAAAAAAGCAAATGAGATTTTATTTGCTTATCCAAAAACATTTGAAGTTCACAATGAATTTCATATAAATTGGGAATTTCCAAATGCTTCTAAATTAGGAGATTTTCCTTGTAAATCTTTACTCGATAGAGTAATGATTGATCATACAAATAAGAAAGTAGTACTCGTTGATATTAAAACTACAGCTGATGTGTATAATTTCAGACATTCTATAGAAGAATTTGACTATTGTAGACAATTAGCTTATTACTGGTTTGCAATTTATTGGTATTTTAAAAATGAATTAAAACTAGATTTAGAAGAATATACACGAGAAACATATATAATAGCTGTTCAAAGTCATGACGGTTATGAAGTAAAGGTTTTTAATATTGAGAATCAATACATCGAAGCCAAAGTATGTGTTATTGAAGATGCTATCAAACGCATAGCTTGGCACAAAGATAATGACTTATGGGATCATATAAAAGAATATTATGAAGGAGATGGAGCAGAACTACTATGATTATTAATAAATATACAAAACATAGTATATTTTCACTTCCTCAAATATTTTATGATACCTTTACAAAATATGATTTGAAAAATAGTGAATTTGTAAATATGTACACAAGTGATATGAATAATCCACTACTTTCAAATCATATTTTTTTAGTATTTCATAATACTAAAGCTTACTTAATAGAGAGATTAAAGAAACATAGACTATATTATTGTGATTATACTTTAACAATAGATAGAATTAATTATAGAGTATTTGCCTTTAATAAGGCTTATTCAATTCATTCCATAGTAAACAAAATAGATCTTGGTTTATATGAACGTCTAGGATATCAAGCTAAATTACAAATATTAAATTTTTGGAATATTAGTGTTGATAGTAAAGTTCATGAATACCTATTTAATCCTCTTGCAAAAGTAACAAAACCGGTAGGTGAAAGTATATCACTACAAGATTTAAAATATAGAAAAGCCCCAACAGCAAAAACTGAAGGGGCTTTATCATAATTGCCGTTAAAATTTTTGTGGCCTAAAAGTTAAATATCGAAATCATGTTATCGTAATACTCCATTTTTGATCTTGGATCTTGTGCTTCCCATATACTTCTTAAAGGAGTAGCCTTAATTAAGGATCGTTGGAATCGGTTCATACCCTTGTATGGACCTTTTTTTATCTCCTGTGTAGGATCATTCAACATCATTGTAGTTAAGTCACCCCAATATTGTAAAGTGGACCATGCGGCAGTAGGAGTATTAAGTAAGTTAATTACTTCAATAGGTAATATGTTACCACGTGTCTCTAATGAAGCTCTTAGAGTAAGATACGCTGCTTCTTGTTTCCACCAATTACGTTTGTCATCATCTGCCATTGCTCTAATAAGAGAAGAAATGATCATGAAACCTACTGTGGAAAATAAAACTTCATAAGTAACTCTTTTAAGACATCCTTTTTCGAAATCGTCCAATTCATCATAATGATTTTGATATAGTTCCTTTAATTGATCTATTTTGTTCTGATCAAAGTAATGTCTATATACATATTTAACTGCAGCTGGTACTTGAGCTTCGCTCCACATGCCTGTAGAATAGTTAAATTGACGTTTAGTTAAGAACTTAGTTTGTAAGTTAACTAAAATAAAGTTACGGAAGATAAGTAATAATTGTCCAATTACAGTTGCATGTAATTTACTTCTATCCAAGTCTGTTAATTGCGTGTCAATTCTGGTACCTACTTGTTTTGCCGTATTTCTAACTTTGTTTATAGTAGCTTCATCGAGAGATTTAGCGTACTCTGGTTTTATTACTAGTTTGTTGTTTTTAACTTCAAATGCATCATAAAAAGTTACACTTAAAGTATTCCATTTGGCATTGCCTTCCTTTTTGCTCTTAAATCTTCTTAGGAATTCGTTCTTATTTAAGAATTTACCAGATTCAGGATCATATTTATAGTATAGACCAATTGCCAATGCCATTTTACCTTTTGTTACATAATCTGACATTTCATGTCCAAAATACCAGAAGTGTTGATTTAATGCTCTTAAAAATCTAGATTGATTAAGTTTACTAAAGGTTTGAGCATTTTCTCTTACTACACCTAAATACTCCATATAACATAGAACCTTGTCTTTGTTGTTTGAATGACCTATGTTCTTTATTGCATTCGCATATGACGGTATGATTAATTTTGTTGCTTGTGCAAGTTCCTTATTTCCAAAGTATATACCAGAAATTGCTTCGAGTCTATTTTGTATTTTGTTTGTAATAAGACCAGTAAGAATCACATTCATATTTTGAGCTATGCCTTGTATTCTAGTGTATGCAGCTAAATTAGCAGCTAACTTACCAACACTTACTGTCACATGTTTGCCTTTTGGTAAAGGAACATCTAATTCTAATGCATTCTTTTCCATACCATATACCAATTGATCTAGTACAGATTTTAATTTATCATATGTCTTACTTTCCAAACCTTGTATTCTACCACCCTTCTTATCGGTAAAATCTGTACGACTAACAAAATCAAGAGCTACTTCTAATTCTGGGGCAATTTCACTCATTTGTTCATAATTTTCTGCCATTTTGTAATAAGCAATGACAGATCCTACTATATCGTTTGTTAAAGCGTCTGGATTTGATAACATCTTAATATACCTAGTAGGTATAAGTTTAACAAGTGACCCATCTGATCGTTTAGCATTTTCCAACATATATGCAGTGTCATCATCCTTTACAGTGTAAGTATCTTCTATTGCATATGCTAACCCCTTTAAAATATTGTCCTTACTTCGGATTTGTGTCCATGCCCCACCTTCTATTTGTGGTAGTCTATATTTATTTTCATACTTTAAGAATTGAATTTTAGAGTTTGATAACTCCATTACATCAACAAGTTTATCATAAAGCTTCTTTAAGTTTGAATCAGAAGTTATTTTACGATAATTTGCACTGTTGTCATACAATTCAGGATTTGGAATTCTTGTTTCTCCACGATCTGCATATTTAGTAAATCTTTTATCGTAGAAAGGTGATTCTTTATCGATTTCAGACCAGGATCTGTTAGGTACTTTGCGCATGTATTTAGCTCTTAACTCTTTCTTCGGAACTAATTTCTTCCAAAAAGAAGCTGGTACAAGATTTCCTTCATAGTCATATCTAGCATTTATAGAAACCCACGCATTATATTCAGCTTGACCTAATTTTTCAACTCTTTCTAATTCTTCATAGAATCTAGGGTTTACTTCCCATTCAGCTATGTCCATTACTTTGGATTTCTTTGATTTATCACGAGTTTTCAAACTTTCCTCAGAAATCAATTCATCATAAGTATTAATCCACGACTTTACTTGGTCAGGCATGCTATCAACATCTACTTTACCATCTTCTCTGGTGTAAAGTCTTAACATGTTCTTTCTAGCCGTTTCATATAGTATTTGATCATCAGATTTATTTGTGTTTGATGAAAGAGTTTTAATATCGTCCCAGAATTCTTCAATTATTTGATCAACTGTATTGCGTTGTTCCCACTTAGCAAATTTCTCTGGACTTAAATTCTTCTTTGCCTTTTGTAGAGCTTTATTAAACTTTTCCATATTTGGAGTATAATGTAATTTCTCTCTTAATTTTTCATTATACTCTCTCATTTCTATTGCTATTTCTTTATCTAATCCAACTTTTACTGAACCATCTGGATAATATGGATTAGCTAAATTTCTACGTCTAGTTTCTAACTCTTGTAATTTTAGATAATCTTCATCGGATAAATCTTCTCTGTGGTAATCTCCGTTCTTATCAACGGTAGTACTTAACAATAGGTTTATTTCCATATTTATGGAATCTCTACGAGATCTTGCTTCTTCACTAAGACTGTTAGTTAGCTCGTAATACTCTGGAGTAAACTTACGAATCGTATGTTTAGCTTCCCAATCATTATTTGCTTTATTCCATTTCTTTAGTTGCTCTGGATTCAATAAACCAGGCACTTCAGCAATATCTTTATCTCCAAATCCTAACTTTTCGGCTAACTTTTTTTGATGTTCCAAGTAATCTTGATAGTGTTGACCGTAATTTAAGTCTCTTGTTATAAAGCCTGTTTTATGACCATCTTTATTTTTTTCATGCATATAAGCTAACTTAGATTTATTTACATGTGATAGTATTTCTACAAGCTCTTTACCTACTTCTAGTTCTTTTTCAGCAACATTATTTTTAGTATTAACTATCTTGTTAAGAATTATACGTACTAACTCACTATTAGAATATTGTGTATTACCTGCCCACTGATCCCATAGATTTATATCCACATCACCTTCATCTAATATTTTTTTAAGATGATCTATAGTAAATGAACCAGCTTTAGTTGCTTCTCTAATAAAATTATCTTTAGCAACAATGTCTGCTAAATTGTTATAGTTTCTTACTAATTCATAGTAGTCACCTACAGTCCTTTTTAAGTTTTGTTTTGTATCCTCAACTAATTGAGGATCATTTAAATAGTCAAACGTAGATTCATCATCCAACATGTTCTGGATATTAGTAGCAATGTTACCATAAAAACCAATATAACCTTTTTTTATCATATCTAATTCTGCAGAAGTTATATCTAGCGGGTTATTGTACTTTTGATTTTCATTTACTTTAGTTTGTAAAGCCTTTACTTCATTTAATGCGGATATTACGTCACTTGCCATATAGTCCACAAATTCGAAAGTAGCTTGATCGTTTTCCAACTGGTTTAATTTAAATTCCAATGCTCTTAATTCATCTACTTTCTTACTGTCACTATATTTAGCATATTGAATGTCTTTTATTCGCCTTGTCAAGGCTTGAATAAGTTTATTATACGTTTCATGTATTTTTTTTGGAACGTATGATGGGTTATTTATTTTATCTGAATTATTTAATAATACATCTATAGATACTTCCCCATCATTATTTAATACAATGTTTCTTATCTGTCTAAATTGTGCAGAATATATTAATGACTTTGTTCGTATAGCTTCTTTCTTATTACCATTAAAATGGTTAACTAAATCTGAAAATAGCTTAGATGGCTCCCCATTGGGAGCCTTATCTAAACCATAACCATTATTTTCTGATAATACATAATATGCAGCGTTTTCATTACCCAATATCTTTGTATATTCCTTGAGTAAAGCTGCAACCTCTTTATTTTTAATATTTAAACACTGCATAATTATTCACATTCTTTTCTACGTTGTTTACCATTTGCTGTTAACTCATCAATTGAATCCTGCAAAGATGCATTTATTGCTTGTTCTTCTGTAGCTGGTTCAAATTCTATATCGTCTAATAAATCTTCTTCGGCTATTTCATTTCGCATAGAAACTTTCTTCTTATTCTCTGCTTCTGAATTTATTATAACAAAGTTTTTAGCACGTGACACAGCTACATATCTCAACTCGTTTCTTAATTGCATTACATCTCTACCATAACCAAACGTATCAATTTCATTGGAGAGTATTAAAACTTTACTGTATGTACTACCTTGTGATTTCCAAACAGTTTGTGCGTACCCATAATCAATTGCTTTTCTAATTTTTAACCTACCTTGATTGTCTTCTAAATTCTTGGTAATGTTTAATTCATTATCAATGTTAAACGCCATTTGAACCAAATCTCTATATTTAGATATTTGCTTATCCTGTTTGGCTTCTTTAGCCATTCTCCACAATCTGTCTTTATATTCTACTATTTCAAATAGCTTAGAATCTGGTTCATTTTTATCAATTACAGTAATCTGGAAGTCATCCATAATAGTACTGCCAGTAGGTCTGATTGATAATTTGAATGCTTTAAATTCTATATCACCTTTATCAGTTTTAAACTTGACAGTAGTATCTCTAACATTCTGTACTATATAATCCATAGAATTTATTAATCTATAAGACCCATCTGGTTTTCTAAGTTTGTTTGAGTACCCCATTAGAATGTCGCCTTTTACAAAGGGCTTAGCAAATTTTCCGTATCTTAAAGATCTAATCTTTGAATTATATGTAGCTGCTGCAGCATTTGTAGCAGTAATAACTCTAAAATGCAAAGGATCAGCATTAAACTCTTCAGAAGATATAATTTGTTTTAAGTTTTCATTTATAACTGTATCATTAGAAGTATACAACACCCCTTGACCTTTATCATTTATATCAGTTTGGTAACTCAATCCTTCACCTCGTCTAAGTCTGGTGGCTTCTTTTAAAATAGGATTATCACCCGTTCTTTCTACTTTGGTTAAAGTTATTTGAGGTACTCCATCAGATGTAAATACTTTAGAAATATGATCTGATTTTACAGGTCTTAATTGTGCAGAATCCCCAACATATATCACACTAACACCATCTTTAGCTACGATTTTCTGAATGTATTCATACAAACCGTCTTGCACCATTGAAGCTTCATCAATAATAATTAATTGACCTGGTTCATATTTCACTTGATTCTTAGCTCTAAACTCTAGTTCTCTTAAATCCAATGATTCACGTTCCATTGCTTCATCTGTATCTGGAGTAAACCCAAATAGAGCAGAAAGCGTATATACATTAGCATTAGGATTGTTTTGTTTAGTTATAACATTTGCTCTATGAATAGGAGCAGTATATACAATGTTGCCTCTACCAATTCTGTGATCTAACCACTTACTAAATATACCAATGATAGTAGATTTACCTGTACCAGCATAACCAGATAAAGTAATTTCAGTTCCATAGTCTTCAATGAACTTCTCTAATTCATATAGAGCTGATTTCTGTTGATCATTTAATGAGAATGGTAAATTGATCTTAAACCCATCATTAAATGTAAATACGTACTCTTCTTCTACTTTCTTAGCCTCTTCGGATGCTTTTGGTAAATCTTTTGCAAGTAAAGCAGCTTCGTCAGTAAAACCAAATTGATTAGCATAATCTAGGAATTCCTTAGTAGTATCAGTGGTTGGAAGCTGTTCGGATGATTGTTCATTAACAAATACAACTTGAGAAGGATTTGTTACAAAATATTCAGAGGCATTTTGCGTAAGAGTACCTACTTTCAATTTTATAACATAACCAAAAATATCCTCAGGCTTATTTCTATTAAATTCGTGTAAATCCTTAAATTCTAATAGACCTTTGCCTATCTTTAGGTTGAACTTACTAACTTTAGCATAATCTCCAACGTAATGTCTGTTAATTCTACCTCCTTCCGGATGTTCTGCCGTTGGAGGTTCTTCAGATTTATCCGTGTGTGATTCTGCATACATTTGCGCTTCCTCTGGGTCACTTGTAAAATAAAACCCATTTGAAATATAATCTGATGCTGTACCTGCTACAGTTTCTTCAATTTTAGATGCAAATCTGTTTTCTTTCATAGCATACCCCCGATAAACTACTAATGGGGCACCATTATCATCTTTTAATAACTCTGTAGTGTCAGTAATTGCTGGCTGTTCTACTGCAGGTGTAGTGGGTTGTTCAGTTTTAGATACTCTAGTAAGTGGCATATCTTTTAGTGAGCCATCTTCATTATAGTATTTAAGAATATTATCATTATTGTGATGAGCATAACAGTAAGCACAGCTAGATGCGCACACATTATCATATTTCAATAAATCAGTTTTACCACCAAAACAAGAACATAATTTTCGTTTACCTGTACCAGCAGATTGAGGTACATTTGTACCTAACATGTTGTTTACAGCATTTACGGACAAGCATGCATCACGTTTAATTCTACTATTAGATGAAAGAGGTTCTGCACAAGTAGACATTGTAACTCCGTATTTATCTATAAGAGAATCCATGAACGTTTCTATTTGTTCACGTACATCATCTCTAGCGTGCATAGATGCGCCATCATAGAACTTAGAATAATCATATCCTAATTCCTCCATGTACTTCTTGGTAGTTTTATATTGGTCCATTATAGAGAAACGTATTGTTTTAATGCCCATTTCTGAAGCACGCTTTACAATATTTTCTATCATTTTTGTGGAAGTTACACCAGGAACTATAGGATCTATTCGTATTGTAACAGATTCTGGGTCAAGCCCTAATTTTAACATAGCTTGAATTCTATCAAGTAAGTCATTAGGTTTCATTACTCCTGGTTCATATTTAGTACCACCTAAACCTGTTATACTAAAATGAATTATCTTAGGTATCTTATGTTTCAGCAAGTTCTCAATTGGAAGACCATCGTGTTTTGTAATTATATACAAAGCATTGAAATCTGTTCCAGAAAAAGTTCTACCAAATTTATCTGATATTACTTCTTCACCATTTAAAACTCTTATTATCTGTTTACTAAAGAATGCTGGATCAGTATATTCAGAAGCTACTCCAATTCTAGGATTATTTCCTACAAAAGGTTTAAGTTTCCTTAATTCTTCATTTGTAAGAATCGTTGCATCACTACTTATTATTGCTTTACTTGATGAAAGATCATTAAAATTAGTAGGGTCATTATCAGTGTTTGCAGAATTATTTACATCTTGTAATGCTTGTGATTTACTATACTCAAAGTTATCCAAATACTGTTGATAAGCTGCTTCTGCATCAGCTTCACCTTTTTGAGTTTGATAGTCTTTAACCCATTCTTGATAAGATAATGGTTCAGTTGCTTGTTGAGTTTTAACCGTTTGCTGTATATTAGCAAGCATATCTGTATTAAATTCACCAGCTTGATTAAATGCCTTTGCTTGTAAACTAGCTTTTACCGGAGTAAGATCAGTAACCCAAGTTATTGGTTCTTCTGGCATAATCTCATAACCCTTTGGTACAACATTGTTGTATTTAAGAACAGATCTATTTCTACCATTTTCAATCAATATGTTTCCTCTATAACTCATTCCTTTCTTGTTAATCAATCTGTACACTGGAGCATCATCTTCATTAATACCTATGTACTCATACAAGAACGTAGTTCTAGGATCATTGTTTCTATCTAATTTTACTTTTTTAAATGGTGGAAATATAGGTTGACCATTCTGATTGAATGAAATTATAGATTGAGATTTCTTGTCATATATAATACCAGGAATCTGTACTTCTGCCCCTCTCTTGTTTACTACAGTAAAACCACTATCTTCATGAGGTAACGCCCTATACACAGGTCTACCTTCTTCTTCAATGGTTTCTCTACTAGAATCTAATACATAATAATCAATAGTAGGAACTACGTGATCATTCCACCATAAGTCTTTTATTACTTGGAATACTTTAATATCCTTGACTGCATCATCAGGATTTCGTTCTAAATCTCTAATGTAATCAAAATAACCTATTTCTTCTCTAATTGAATTAGGTACATATCTAAAGATATTGTTCTTACCAAATGCATCCCCAGAAGTATAGAAAGCATACAATGCAAGATCTTTTGCAAAATCTCTTATTTCCTGATAATCGCTATCCCACAATTCTTCCCAAGCTCTGATAACCTCATTTTCTAAGTTATTGTCACCACTCTTGTTTGGTTTGTAAGCAATAAAATCAGGACCATTTAATTCAGTTGTATCTTCCTTTGGTCTACTAAAGATGTTATTAATAAGTACATTTTCAAATGAACCATCACTACTTAATAAATCTGGATATTTGCCACTTCTTACATCAGATTTAATTCTATCCAATCTCTTAGAGATACTATTTGGACCACCTAACAAACTACTAAGCTTTATTCCATTTTCAGCTAAATACTTGTTAAAGAAACCAGCTTTATATGTAGCTTCCATACTTCTGGTAATATTATTAATGTATGTATCATCACTAATTGCATAACCCTTAGTATAGAATTCTATTAATGTTCTTAAGTTTTCAAATTCTGGAGTAAGTCTAATCATTGTGTTTTGGAAGGCAATTCTAGGGAATATTAATGCATCTTGCATTTTCTTACCTAAGAATGTATTTGAGAATACCTTTATAGGATCTTCAAATACTTGTTGCTCTACCATGAATTGTTTCCATTTATCCAAAAATGCACTTTGTAAACCAAAATTATTACCAAAGCGCTTAGTATCAATTTGAGATAATGTAGTTAATTCAGACAAAGATCTTGAGAACGGATCAAGTTCTTGATAAGTCTTCATAATAAGCAACTGATTGTAGTACCAATCAAATGTTTCTTCTTTTTTCAACTGCTTTTTCAAGTAATTGACATCAAACGTCTTTTCTCTTTGTTTAACACCTACACCTTTATCATTCAAAAAGTCTAAAAGCTGATCATATTTACCTTTAGATAAAGATTTTGCTTTCTCAAAATATGTATTCCAAATAGTTCTATATGCTAGACTTTCAGGATTTTTGTTTTGTGTATCTACATTATAAAAGCCAGAGTATTTGTCATATTCTATTGCAAAGTCTTTTAATATCTGTTGAGGCAAGAAATAAAATGTACTTTCGCCTTTACCAGATCTAATCAAGAAGTTAGTCATATTAAATGTTAACTTCCTTACATTCAATCGAATGATGTATGGATCTTTTGCAACGTCCACATGAGCATTGATTAATGCTGATAACCAGTCAAGGATATTAATCTTATTTCTATCATTACTCTGGATACCATACAAATTGCTTATACCATAGTCTCTTAAAATTTTATTTGGTTTAAATCTTAATTTGACCAATTGAGTAAGAACTTGATGAGCATTTGCTAATGCAAATGGACCAATACCAAATTTACCACCATTCAACTCTGCCTTAGTTCTACTTTGGAATGCTGGAGTGGCATAATACAGTTGGGATTTGCTTGTACGTTTACCTTGACCAGTTATTGTATCTACTTCTTTAAGAATAGTATCTTTTAAGTAATCGGTTACTGTATCTAGTGGTTGTCTAGCTTCTGCAAAGTTCAATGGGTTAGAAATAACTGATATATACATATCAAGAAGCATGTTTTCATTTGCTTCTTTTGAGTTTGCTTCAAAGTCAGTTTTACCATTATATCTTTCATAAACTCTACGAACTATGGTTTCATCATCTAGACCAGCTTCTCTAAGTCTATTAGTATAATCTTCTTTAGTCTCAAATTTGATTCTATTACCATTCTTATCATAATTGTACCTAGCAACAAATAACTTATCAATATCGAAGTCAGAACCAGTAAGAGATGTAAATTCATCGGGTAATGTGATAGTATCACCAATTTGCTCAGGATACAAATCTACTACTTTAAGAGCTGCAGTTGACGCTTGGCCTTGAGCAGGAATACGATAACCCATTGCAATAGCCTTAGAATTTGGACCAACTATACCATGATCTATTAACCACTTCTTAGCTTCACTAAAAGTCTTTTTGTCATAATCTGGAATTATGTGTTTCAATAAGTTGATTGAAATAACACAATCCATAGTACCATCGGTATTTGCGAATCTTAACTTTCTTTCATTTTGTACATCTGAAGTTACAGCAATTCTATTGTACAATATCGAAGACATTTGAATAAACATACCACCAGGTAAGTTGGTATCAACAATTGATTTATTCAACATTGATATAAGACCGCTTTCTATCCAAGAGTTATCAGATAAACCAGAAATTGGTGCAACAGTTTCACCATTTTCGACATCCAAACCATTAATAACATTGTCATTCATGTTTGAACTTAGAGCTTTGCGTTGCATAATTTCAGCAAACCTTTGTACACTTACTTGGGGTTTATCTGTAGTAATACCAAAATCTCTTTCTATCTCTCTTCTACCAGCTTCAGTAATGGCATTATGAGCACCGTTAAAATTATTAATCAACTCATCACCATTATATACTTTACCATCTGGTGTGGTATATTTCCATGCACTTCTGATATTACCCATAGCAGCTTTTTGTGCTTGAGATACAAACATCTGTCTTTCTGCATGATGAGGATCAGTAATTAACTGACGTCTAAAGTTAGTTAAAGACTGTTTATGAGTAGGCATTGACATTAAACTGTCCATGTCTATTTCTTTATTAGTCTTATCTTTATAAATTCTTGATTTAACCTCTTTAGCCCTTTGTCCTACTTTTACTGCGGAATCAAAAGCAAGCATATGGATATTACGTGATTGCATAACTTCCAATACTTTACCCATGTCCCCAGTAGAGAAGATACGATGTACAGGGAACATTGCCATCTTATCAAACACTGGTATATCCCTTTTAGCACCTACATCGTAGTGATCACCAAAATACATGAATTTCAAAGGCTTCAATGTAACAGCTAATGCTTCGGCATATGTATCCATATCTGCTTCGAGATCTGCATTTGAATCATTAAGTAAATCAAATGCTTTTGCTACTTGTGGTGTCCATCCATCTACTCTACGTACTAGTTCTTTATAAAACTCTGGAGATATTAGTACCGTGGCATCAGTTTGGTTTACTTTACCTTTTGGATTAAGATAACCATTAAATTTATCTCTTACTATAAGATTAGCTGCGTCTTCTACATCCTGAGGTAAAGCTTCAGAACTATCGTAAGTTCTAATTGCTTCATCTAATGTCATATTGTGCATTTCCTGAAGCAAGCGTATAGCCGCAGATCTTTTAGCATACTCTGCAATTTGATCAGCTTGTCTACTTACGATAACATTATCTGATAGTGTACCTACGTTCACTTCAGTAAGGTCTGCCATTGGGTTTCCTTCTTCGTAGTCTATTCTTGGAGTAACACCAGTGGATAATACCTCACGTAAACGTTTAATTTTATCTACAGGATTTTTGTAGTAAGCTGGATCTTTTATAAAAAGTTTCTCAAATTCAATTACTGAAGAAATGGTGTTAGCAAAATAATTACCAATCATTTCAGCAGCACCAAGATTTTCGCTATAATTAGAAACTGTTGCAGATTTTTTATAATGTGATGATGCTTCTTCTAATGCCTTCTGTGGTAATGCTAAACTCGTTACACTAGCTATTTTATTACCATCCCATTTAATTATACCCAATTCTTGTGCATAATTTAACTCATCTTTAAATGCATCCCATAGGTAGTTATTCATCAGATTTGCTTTCTCAGCATTACTGAACTTATTCCAATTATTTCTTATTTGAGAAATAATAGAAGTTCCATATTCATTACCACCAAGATCTTCTGCTAGGTCCAATGCTTCGTTAAAGTTCGAAAAATCTTTTTCAAATTCAATACCATTTAACGTAGGTCTTTCTTTCAATTTAAAGAATCCGTTGAAGTATCTGAATCTATAACCGTTTCTGTTTCCAGTGTCATAATTCTTTATTTTTTGTTCTTCAGTCAAATTCTTCTCATTCTTGTAATTAAATTCAATGGTATCTAATTCAGTTTCAAAGTAATTGATAAATCTTTTAAGAATCTGAGCATCGAACTTTATTTCACCATTGCTTACATCAAATGGATTTTTGAAGTTATTTATTGCAGTACCATACAACGTATTATATGTTTGAGAATCACCCATAGTAGGTAAGATAATTCTACCTGCTCTGGTAAATGTCATTTTAGCAATATAGTCTTCAAGAGGGGATATTTCTGTATACTTACGTCCTTTATCTGCACTACCTTGTTCCTTAAAGTATACAAGTGTTTCAAACCCTATTTTACCTTTAGTATCCGCATTATTATACAAATTTGTTAACAATACAGAACCCTTGAAATAATTAGGATTGTCATTATTACCAGTATTGTATAACACTTTGGTAAGTGCTTCTACCGTTACTGGATCATTATCCAATCTTTGAACCATATCAGACAAATAATTGTGTTCTGATATAGGATATAACAATTTACCATCAGTAGCTAATACTGATAATTCATCAGAAGAAGGATGCAACATTGCATATGTCTCAGCAAGTCTTCCTAAGAATTTAGAATCAGCATAGTATTTTGTAATACTTCTATTGTATTGACCAGGAATTACACCACTTTCTTGAATTTTTGCCAAGTCCTTTACTTTGGAATTAAAGAAGAAGTATATACTCTTATTGGATCTATCTGATAACATTGAAACTAATGCTTCAGTAGGATCTGAATTGTAATATTCCTTAGTAAGGAAAGAATTTAGTGACTCTAAATCAATTTCTACTCCAACTTTATTGAGTAAATCAACTATCTTGTTCTTAATAGTAATTAACTTTTCTGGTACATATTCTTTGTAAGTTTGACCATTTACTAATTTTTTGTTAGGTGTAGTTTTATATTTCTCTACAACCTTTATTATTTTATTAAACTCATTGTTGATTTCTCTAGCTATGAATTCTTCAGATTCACTAACTTTTGCTTTGAATAAGTTATCAGAAGTGTCTAATACGCTTCCATTTGTTATTAAACTATAGTTCCAACCTTCTAATATGTTTTTAGATACCTTATTTGCATTTTCATCTTTAACATATAAGTTAGTTTGTTCATTACCATTTTCATCTTCAACTTTTTCTGATAAAATACCAACTAACTTATGTCTAGCTTTACGGAACGTATTTCTAAACTGAGTTTGTAAGTTCTCTCTTGCTATTTTTTGAGCTTCATCCTCTTGAATACCTTTCTTCTGCACGTATTCGTTTGTAACCTTGTATAACTCGTTATACAGAGTTTTAAATAACGGTGCTACTTTAGCAAGTTTTGCACTCTTGTCCATCATCCCTTTGAATGTGTTTTCAGAGTGGATCTCATTAATAATAGTATTCCAAGATTTATCAAAATCTACCATTAGAGGTAAACCTGTAACAGGGCTCTTTATTACAGCAACACCCTGTACTTGGGTTACAGTGCCATCAGGATTTGTTTTTTGTTTCATTACAAATTCTGTTCTAGGCATTGTCGCAATGAAAATTTTTATAGATGCAAGAGCATTATCTTTAACTGAAACAGACAGTTGTTCTTGAATGTAGTTAGCCATTTGATCTCCTACGCTATTACCAACTGCTTTTTCATCAATTTCTGCATCAATGTTTTCTTGTTTATCTACTGCTCTTATTTGATACTCGTTTAATTTATTTATGATTTCAGGTTTAAATACAGTATCGAACGTATTGTAGATTTCATCTCTAACTTCTCCTTGTTCCTTAGTAATAGTTCCTTTTTCAACTAATTTAGCTGTTATATCTGGTTTTAATGCAGCTTTTAACACTCCATAATTAAGATTTTGCAAATCATCACGTAGTCTTATGTTATTTAATGTAAATAAAGCACCTACAAGTGAATTTACAGTTTCTTTGAATTGTGTGTTAGTAATGTTTTTAAATTTGTGGTTTCTTATTTTAAATGGAGCACCTGCACCTTTATATGCAGCAAGAAATTCATTTACAGCAGCCGAATCTTGTTTAGATCTATTGTAATAACCAGAATCGATTCTATTAAAAATATTATCAATACTAGTATCGGTTCTCCAAACCCATTTACTTATGAAATTCTTAATAGCTTTCCAAGCTCTTTTAAGAAGATTTAATTCAGGATCTACTTTATTTAGCATATACTGCCTAAAGTCTTCTGCTAAAGCTTCCTCTACTTGTTTATCACTTCCAACAAAACCAGTTCTATTTCTATAGAATTCATAAATTTTCTTTCTTTCCTTTGGAGAAATAGTTAATAATGATACTCTATGGAATGCTTCATGATACAATGTACCACGTTCTGCACCTTTCCACAGTATGGTAGAATCTTTTCTAACAAGACCCATAGCATACTCATTACCACCAAGTGCAATAGCATCTTCAACGATATGTAAAGAATCTTCTGGTAATCCTAATTTATTTCTAAACCATTGAATTTCTTCTGGAGTTACTACTTCTGATATATTTCCTGCAACTTTACGAAAAGGTACATCAAAATCTTCATCAATTCCCAAACTCAAAGGATCTATTTCTCCATCATTAGTTATTTCCTTTATGTAAGAATCATCTTGAGTTGTAACTTCAGAAGTCGTAACATCTTCAGTAACCTCTGTCTGTGGTTCTGGGGTGCTAGGAATATTTGGTAACGAACTGGCTTTATTTTCAACAGCTTCTTTTACTTCAGGATTATTGATCTTTCTTGGTATCTTTTGAACATCTTCAGCATATGCGAAAGAATCTTTAAATAGTTGATCATCTAAGTCACTTCTTATTATACCAGCTTTTTCTAACACACCCATAGTATAAACTGGGGTAGAAGAAATGAAATCATCCTTAGTAAGAGATATACCTGGAATGATATCAAGCAAATCAACAGAATTATTGTTAAAATAATCATATACAGAAGGTAATGCTTCTTTTATTGGGCTGAAGAAATTCTTTCTAGCTACACGCCAATGAAATCCCATTAAAGCTTCAACTATGTCTTTTTTATCCTGAGTAGATAAATTGCCTATATTGAATGTTTTTTCACCAACTATTAGATTGGATTTATCATCAATATACAATTGCTTTTCTTTTAACCAATCAAATGTTTTATCTGCAGTGGTTACTTTGGTAGCATCTCCAAATCTAACCATAAAGTCAATTAATTCTCCAGCAATAACTCCTGTATCTCTATATTCAGAGTTAGTATTAGTGCCATAATTGATTAACAAGTCAGCTAAAAACTCAGCTTGTTTCCTGTCAAATCTTTGAAGAGTTAATTGTAATGGCAACATTTGATTTGATAAAGTACTAGATTTTGGTGGATAAATAAACAATTGTCCACTACCACCTTTACCTGGCAACATTTCACCATTGGCTCCTATTATATCAGAATCTTTTACAATACCATCACTTATACCAAATGTTACATTTTCTGGAGTAATCTCAGTAATTTCTGTTGGTATCTGTAAGCCTTTTACTTCGTGTATTGGTCTGAATACAGCTCTACCATCTTTTCTAACAACATTAGGTATTCCTTTAGTTCTAACTATTGTGCTAGGTGCTACAGCTTCATCATTTGTCGCAGACTCTATTGTAGAAATTACTGCATTTCTAAATCTACGTAAATCTGCTATAGATAAATCATTAGCATTATTAATAAGATTAATATCCTCTTCTGTAAGCCTTTCTTTAGGTATGCTAGCTAATTTTGCTGCTAAGAAAGTTCTAGCTCCAGAAGGAGTTTTCAAAGCCATTGCATAATCGCCAATGCCATGATGAATTAACATTATTATAGATGCAGAATCATATGTACTAGGATCATTTTCTTTATATGGTTTATGCCCCTTTTCTGTATAATCTTTATTTATAACAAACTCACAGAAACTATCATTAAAAAAGTTTGGATCTTTTATTCTCTCTGCTAATTCCTTGCCTGGCTTGGTACCAGGATAAATAGGCGTTGTAGCATCAGGATTAAAGAACAGTGTATGAGATACTTTATCTTGTACCATTTCCTCAATTTCTAAAGATTCATCCAAATCTCTAGTCTCAGAGTCCATATCTGCTCTTTTGTTCATTTTAGATTCTGTAGCAATCTTCTTACGAGCCCATTTTACTTGAGATTCTTCAGTTACTTCAGGATTAGAAGTTTCATAAGTTTCAGATACTTTTTTATCATCCTCGTCTGAAACAGCTTCAGAATTTGCAAGATCTATCAGAGCTTTTTCATCAGCTCGCTCAAATTCTATTTCATCTTCTTCGTCTTCTTGAGTTTCAACAACTGGTTTAGGCTCAGGTTTGGGTTTGCTTTCAGTATCTTCTGTTTCCGGTTCTTTTTTTTCTCTTATTTTGGCTAAAGTTTCTTCAAATTCTTTGCTTAACTCTTCCAAACCTTTATTAGGAAACTCCTCATCTTTCTTTATCTCTACCTCTGCTACTGGTATCTTAGTATCAATGTCAGGAGTAGCCCTATCATCCATTATAGGAGTCTTTGGAGATTCAACCTTTTCTTGTTCTACTTTAGAAGCTATCTGATTATCTACTTGAGTTTCGTTGTTAGTAATAGGTTGTTGATTATCACTTTGATTAGCTGCTTCTCTAGACATTTCTTTTGCAGCTTCTGTTTCAACAACATCTTTTGCATTTTCTTCTACTATCTTTGATGATTCATCTGAATTGTTTATATAATTATCAATTCTTTCTTTTATCTTTTTACCTATTTTCTTTTTTGATTCATTAGAAGCGTTGTTGAAGTTTATAAGTTTACCATCTTCCAAAGTATTGCCAAATATTTCATTCATCTTATGCTCAGCTACCAAAAGGTCATGATTTGCAATCATTGTGTTGACATAACTATCAATACCTTTGTTAACCAAATTTGGAGTGGCTATGAAGTTTGAACTGAATCTAGTACCTTCTGATAATTGATTTAGTTTAGCATCTATGTCTTTTAATATATTAGGTATTTCTTTTGAAATAGATTTACCAACAGCATTTGACTCATTCGTTATACCAAACTTTTGTTGATTTTCTTCTGGCTTAGATTCGAGTGCTGTTTTTAATTGTTCTAATGCTTGCTTTTGAATGTTTAACTTAGTTAATGCAACAGCAGTAAGCTTCTCTTCTGGAGAATAATGGTTTAACATTTGATCATTTTCCAGAGTAGTATAGAAATTATTATCTGCTTCTTGTGCCTGATTAGCATTGTCAAGTGCTTCTTGTGCATCTATTGTTGCCAAGTGTTGCAACCCAATTAAAGTATTATATTCAGTAGTCCCAGGATTGTAACCAATAGTCTTACCAATATTTTGGTTTACTTTAGATTTAGATGAACTGAAAATGTTATTTGCAGTAGCTATTTCATCATTTAAATCTTGTTCAGTAATACCTTCTGGCAAATTATACTTATAATTTTCAAGTACATCAAGTACATTCTGTTGATAATTCAACTTTTTATTTGCCATTTCAGAGTATGACATAGCTTTGATCATTGCATCTTTTTTACCAATGTGATCTGCAACTACGTCTCTTACAAAAGAATTGGCAGTCATATCTTTGTAAGTTTTCAATCCAGAATGATAAGCAATCGTAGGTCCCCCCATGTACAAACCTAATGCAAATCCCCCTTTTACATCATTCCAAAATTGTGGATCATTTGCTAATTCAGATTCAGTATCTATTCCAGATAATATTTTTGCAGTACGATAATTGGCGTCAGCTAAGCCCATTAAAGATTGAAAAATACTGCTAGACTTTCCATCATACTTACCAGAAATATAATCATAATCAAATACATCTTGATTGGCTTCTTCAAACGCTTCTCCAGTAGCAGAAAAACCCAATCTACCAAGTGCTTTGGCAGCTTGCAGACTAGCGTTTTTTACTGGGGAATTGTATGCAAGTCTAGCATTAAACCCAGTATAAGCGTCTATAAGTTTGTTATATTTACTTGCTGCAGCTTCGCTTAATTTCGTACCTGTTTTTAACAATGGGTTTAAAGCAGTTTTAATTGGAGCTGTTATTATTTTACCCATAGCTTTGCCAAGAGGTGCAAATACTAAAGCAGATTGAGCAACATCCATAGCAGATAATGCCATGTTGTTATCATAAACTCTTTCTAATCCATCTTTTAAGGATCTTTTGGCATTTGCTAGAGTTGCATCATTTATGTTTATCTCTCCAGATATAACTCTATCTATTATCTCATCATCAGAGATCTTAGAAACATCTATATTGGGGTCTTGTTGTTTTAACTGGTTTCTACCAATTTCAGCATATTGTTTAATGTCAATACCTTGTTCCTTTAAACTATCTTCAATTCTAGATCTATACGCACCATATACTTGAGCTAGAGACTCTCTATGTCTACTGTATATATTACCAGCAACACTAGCTGCAGTAGCTGCAATTGCACTACCCCACCCAATTAAATTAGATGCAGCACCAATTCCAGGAGTAGCATTCAATGCCCCAGTAGTAGCATAATGTCTACCTAACCATAAAGCTCCAGTAGCTAAAGCATCTGCAATATAACCATTAACAGTTGCCATAGAAGAACCTATTAAACCTGGACCAGCATATAAAAAGTAATCTGGAGAATACCAAGGTTTATCTTGAGCTCTTTGTTCTTTTATTCTAAATTCAGAAGACGGTGTATAATTTTCAGATCTTTCTCGTAAGTTAGAGTATATATTATTTATTTCTTCATTTACTTTAGATCTTTCTTCTTCCCACGATTTTCTAGAATTACTTAGATATTCAATTCTCGCATCAATGTTATCACCTTCTTTTTCACCATATTTAGACAAGATGCTATCGTATTGCTCTTGTCTATCTGCTAATGTTCTTTGGAGTTGAAAGTATTCAGATATTGCATTTTTGTATTCTTCAGAATTCTCATCCAAAGTAGGAATAGTATTTTCAAGATTTTTAAGCTTTTGCTTATCACTAAGAAAATTCAATTCATAATCAATATCATCTAATACGGGATTTATATCCTTAGCTAATTTAGCTCTTTCCGACATTAGATTGATTTGATCTCTACTATTCATAAAAGTGGTCCATGCATCTTTTAAGTAGCTCTTATCTTTAAGAGTTTCCTCTGGATTTTCTTTGTCCAATAGATACATTTCTTCATAATCATCAATTGGAGTTTGTTCCAATTCACGATCGTACCCTGTTTTAATTTTTGTTAAAGGGGAATGCTGTGCATTTACTTGCCGTATAGCGGCAGTAGTGGCATTGGTTTTAGAGGGAATTAAACCAGCATTGTATTTGTCTAATATAGATGTTTCCATATATTATTGTAACAGATTAAGCATAGTTTGATAAAGTTCGATATCAGAAGAATATGATTCGTTATATGAACTATCATATAAATCATTTTGTAGTTTAGACCCACCATGTTCTTTATTGACTTCTTGATCAAAAGTCATTCTTGTCATACCATGTGGATCAATTGGTTCCATTGCATCAAATGTAAAGTATTCTCCAGTAAGAGCTGCCCCACCTCTAGTGTCAGAGTGACCCCACGCATCTTCCACACTTTCACCTTTTATTGGCTTAACACTTAAACCAACTTCAGATGTTAAACCCATAGTTTTATTAACCATTTCTTTAAAACTGTCAACATCATAGTTAGCATTTCTTATAGACTGAATAGGTATCTTAACACTAACCCTTTGAAATAATTGTGGTTGGCCATTGGATTCACCTACCATTATTTTGTTTCTAGGCACCTTTATAACATCCTGGAATACTCCAGATTTTAGGTCTTCTGCAAAGTTTCTATTAAGTCTTGAATTATCCTGAACAGTGTATTTCATAGAAGGTACCTTCATTACTTTGTTTACAAAGTCTGTGGACAATATTAACCCATTAGTATCTGGAATAGTAAATCCATTAGTTATAGCATCATTACTGTTAATTTCTACTTCTTTAGAAGATTTTATTTTATTGTAACGGTTCATAACTAATCCTGAAGTAGGATAAGTAAGTTCGTTCAACACCCTGGACGCAGTATCATAGTACAATGGTAACTTTTCTTGTTTTACTCCAACAGCTGGGAATATATCAGATTGTTTAGCAAACATATCCCTAACATCCTCTGCATAAGCATTTGCCATAGCTTCATTACTGTAGTTCTTTGATGCAGATTCTTGGTATGCCTTATACATAGTGTTGTATTCTTCTGGAGTAATAGCACCTAATTCTAGAGCATTAGCAGCGTCTGTCAAAGTCTGTATCATAGATGCTTGACCTTCTATAAATGATCTTGTTCTAGTTAGATTTGGATTATTTTGCATTTGACGCTTTTCTTGAACTACTGCGTCATTATACAATTTAGTATAAGCATCTGGATAATCAGTTGGTTGTTCACCATTTTTTCCTTTTCGTATAGCTGCAACTCTTAAAGCTTGTTGTTCTTTCAAAGCTTGCATTGCATAGGGGTCTACTGTAATATTATTTCTAATGTATTCTTGATTATCTATATATGCTCTTTCCATAAAAGCATTTGCAGCATCTTCAGCGGTTGCTCCAGGGTTCTGTTTTAAGTACACTTGCATATGCATTTGAGCCTCAGGAGTAGATAGTATACCACTTTTATTTTCATCCAATATTTTTTTAATTTGATCCCCAGTTACACCAGTATGAATAAAACCATTGGATCTACCCAAATAGCTATCTTTAAGATTATTTACATATTTATCTGTAAGATCTTTTATTGATTGATAACCTAGTGGAGATACATCATTATAAATACCTGAAGTAAGTGTGTTATAACCAGTAAAATCAACATCGTGCCACAAGGGATTATATTTACCTTCTAGCATTAGACGTTGATTTACTTTTTGTCTCTCTCTTAAACCTTCAGCACTTTGACGAAGCATACTTAATTTAGCTCTGTCTACATTGTTTATTGCTGAATATATCTTAGATCTACCTTCTGCAGTTTTTATCATGTCTAAGTTTTTAGACAATTCTTCAGCCACAGGCAAAGCTCTACCATAAGTTTCATCATAGTATGCTTTTGTGTCAGCAGCGGATGGAGATTGAAATTCAGCCCATTTATCCAAAGCTGTTGAATAATCTTTTAATGCTTGATCTACGTTTTCTTTTGCCTGCTTCCCAAGTGTATACAATTGTTCAAATGGAATTGGAACATATGTATTTATGAATTCTGCTTGTGCAGGATTGTCATATCTATTTACCATATTAAACTCTATTTCTAGTTCTTGTTAATAAATTATCCACTTGTTCTTTAGTAAATCCTTGACTTAAGAAATCAGCTAAGAATGGTAGTGTCATTTGATCCCTATTGTATTGATTTTGCATTTGTCTATTTACTTGAGACCATTTACCAAGTTGACTAGTTGCAGTTGCTCCAAAGTTTCTAGCAGCAGCTCTATTTCTAGCATTAAGATCATTGTACATATTTTCACTTTGTACAAATTGTTGTCCTAAATTATTAAGAGTATTTGCGTATTCTCCCAAGTAAGCATTATCAGCATTTTGTTTAGTTGCGTACATGTTTGCATTAGAAGCATACTCATCAACAGCAGCTTGAGTTCTTGCTGCTAAATTAGCACCAGTATTAGCATTAATATTTGCTAAGTTATAATTTGAAATGGCCCTTGATCTACTGTTAGCTAATCTAGCTGGTTCAATGTTCATTCTACGTCTAGCCATTGTACTTCTAATTGCACCAGTATATGGATTTAATACTAATGGTTCTTCTTCTGGTCCTCTTAATGACTGCAAAGCATTATACACTGTAGGAGCCAATGATAACCAATCTGGTGAATATCCATTTTTTGGCTTACTGAGTGCACGTTTTTTAGTAGCTTCATCTGCAGATGCTGGTATATTTACTGGAGTAACAACATCATCCCAATCTATTGCCATACTAGTATTTACTAGTGGTATTGTTGGTTCAGATAATCTTTGAGTAGTAGTTTTAGTAATGTTAGGTTTGGTTGTCTGTTTGGTGGTTACAGAACCAGTAGTACTAGGGGTTTTTGTAACTTGTTTATTCGATGCATTTGTGTACGTGTTTGTTAAAGTTGGTTCAGATTCAATCGGTAAAAGAGGTATATCAACAGCGATTGGTTCATCGTTTGCATATGTGATTGCATCTACTTGTTGTGGTGTAGCTACGGTAGTTTGTAATGGTGCAAACCATGTTCCAGTTGTAGGAGAACCCATTTGTAATGCAGTATTATGTGCAGCATTACGGTTGTATCTTACTGGTTTAACATCATAAATACCAGCTCTACCTTTAGTAACAGTAGCATCAGGATCACTTATATCTTTTGCATCTCTGGTAAACAATCTATCCAGTACGTTAAGATCAGGTAAATTGACATCTTCTACATTCCAAATGCCCCAACGTAACTTTCTATTATTGGTACCGTCCTCATATGCAGGTATTCCTTTTACTTTGGGCTTAACACCATTTGCAGCTTTAACGGCTTCTTGTTCTGCTAACAATTTATTATAAGCTTTGTTAGCATTTATTTTATTTAATCTGTTTGTATTTTCAGCAAATATATCTTTGCCTTTGCTAGGTTTTGTCATCTTAGATAATATTTGTCCTTCCTTAGCAAATGTGTTCTTTGTACCAGGTCTTTTAATTTTGTCAGATAACACAGATTCTAAAGTAGATGCATCCACTAGATGATTATCTGTGCCTGGTTGAGTATTTGGAACTTGAACAATATTTCCATAATCATCTCTAACCACTTCATTGTTGTCCAAGTAAGCTAAGTCTGGGAGTATTCCACCATTCTCAAATGTATATGCAAGATCATTATCATCCCAATATTCTCCTTCAGTTTCAGCTGCGGCATTCATACCTATTTTAGTTTTATTGAGAGTTTCTTTTCTGCGTCTTAACGCTTGCATTTGTTTCTTGCGTTTAATTGAACCAATAAGTCCACTCACTAATCCTAATCCACCACCAACAGCAGCACCAATAGGACCACCTACAGTGAGACCAGCACCGGCTAACGAAGCTGCACTGCCAATAGTACTACCTGCAACATCACCTGTTGAACCTTCTTCTGATAAACCAGAAATGGCAGAGCCAAATACATTAGCTCCACCAAGGTAGTTTGACAACTGATCCATGCCAAACGCATATGCTGGTATAGTCTTTTTATTGTTTTTCTTTTTCATATTATATCATTGAGTATCTATAAGCTGTGCTAATATATGGTACTTTAAATTCATTACCACCATTACAATCATACTTATAATTACAGATAAGATATTTTCCTTTCATCCTATCTTTGTATGATTTGTTAGCCAGTTGTTCTACTTCATTAAGCTTCAAAGAATTACGAGGGATTGCAAATTTATAAGTATCCTCCCTGTAATCAATATCTTCACTAGTTAATGTTTCACTAGTCTGTCTTTTTGTAGTAAATAAGATCAAATCAAAATTAGTATCTGTAGTAAAATCACCACCATATTCAACATTATCAAATGTTTTGGTTTGTGGATAATCTTTGTTAACTACAAATTCTATTTCAGATACCTTTGCTTTATCAGAATCTAAATCAGCTTGTTCACCACCATTATATTTAAACAGTTTCAATGATTTAAATAAATATAGTTTATCACTAAATTCTGCGTAATAGTCTGGATTATAGTTATAGAATGAAGTAAATACTCCTAATTGTTCATTAAACGCTAATGTTTTATCTCCTAGAGTAAACAGAACTTCATTATATTTCTTATCATAAACTGCAATAGGGTCTTTTTTAAACAAGTCTTTATTCTTATTCAAATAAGATTGAACTCCTTTTAATTTAGATACTGTTTGTAATTGACCATTAAACCCACATATCTCATTACGTTTACTATCATACCAGTATACGGTACTATCCGATTGAGTATTTGCTCTCAACTGGTTTGGACTTTCACCATTCATTGTAGTAAAGTAGTCATATCTGTCTAGTATACCACCAGTACCTAGAGTAAGAGCACCTGGGTTATTATCAGTTATAATAGAACGTTCATTTACTGCAACTGTGCCAAAAGCGTCTGTTTGCCAGAATACTAAATTATTTTTAAACAGTTTCATATCATTAATTGGACCAAATCTAGTATCTACATCAAGATAATTAGCTACTTTAAATTTTGTCCACGAATCAGTAACTTCATTATTTGTTTTCAGTTCTGAAGATATGATACGAGTGTCTGTTAATAGATTATCTATATTATAGATAGATTTAGCTACAAATTTCTTTGCATTAGGCTGAGCAGAATATGCGTCATTGTATGCATATGATGGAGTATTTTGAGTGTATAAATCTCCAACAGTTACTATATCGTCTTCTACAAAATGATTAGCATATCCATCACCAGCTTGATAAGTTCTATTTATAGATGAATCAGCATGGGTTAATGCTAAATTAATACTTGATTCACATGGTATGAACGCACCTAAAAATAATCTATTTGATTTATTATTATAATAATCATCTGTATTGTAACTAAACATACAGTTATTATAATCAAATATGTTTAGATAAGTATCGCCACCATAACACAACACTGTGGAAACACTAGATTCAGCACTAGCTCCTGTAGTAATATACACAGAATTCTGTACAGCAGAGTAGGAATTGCCACCATAAGCATTTACACTTTGTTTCATGTTACATAATACTACTGCATTTAAATATCTAGCACTTGAAGATCCTGATGCTAAAGATATGTTAGAGATCATGTTATCACTTTTAAATATAGCACAAATTCCATGTGGACCATATTTTCTAACATTATTTGCATCAGTCTTATCTACTTCACCATCTCCTGCAGTTCTAATATTATCCCACACCCAGTTATAATAAACTTTGTCACCAATAGTCACTGCTTCAGCATTATACCAAGGCTGATCACCGTTTGTTAACCAAGGACTACTAGGACCAGCATATTTTGCACTTTCTATTGCAGCTGATTGTACACCACTTTCAACATATAGTCCATAGTATTTAGCTAACAATGCTGCATAAAAATCATCATTATTTATCACAACACATCCTCCAGATACATAGCCATTACTAGGTTGATTACCTAATGTTTTAGTTGGTTTTATCGTAGTACCATCGTACTTTATAGATCTAGCATTTGCTAATACTTTTGTAGCTCCAGCTTCTGTAATTCCCCAATCACCGTCCGCAGTAATAGGGGATGTCATAAATCCTACCTTTTCAACTGTTTGAAACTTATCAATTAATGCATCAGCATTTTCTCTGTTGACTGCTATTTCTGGAGATACAAACATGAAATAATTGTTAGATTGTGTATTTGACAAATTAAAGGTATATTGGAAATCTCCATTGTTGTGAGTCTTTGCATAGTAACCGTGCTTGTTTGAATAAGCTAGATATGGGAAAGGTGTTAAGATGTTAGAATCTCTATCATAATTTGTAATACAACTTACTACACCTTGCGCTAATATGGTTCTATCAGACAGTGTTCTTTCACATCTAACTATTTCATATCTTACCACATCTGAAGGTAAATTCTTTACTTCAAATTCAATACCAAGTGGTTTAGTAACAACTGATAAATTAGACCCATAATCACTAGCTTCATTGGAAGTAAAAAACTTATAACCAGAATCTTTATTAGACGGCATTCTTATATCACCTATCCAATGTACAGGGGATGCTAAACCTTGTTTATTGTATAATACAATACCAAATCTATAGATTTCATCCCTCATATATCCTTTTACTTTGGATTCTATTTCAGCATTAGAATAGTTTGGTATCTTATTACCAGATGATAAACTTATTGAATTTGATTTGTCATTTCCCTCGTAGTTGATATCTAGACTAGTAAGAGATCTTGATGAGGCATTAAATGTAAATTCTTCATTTACCATTCCTCTTGATGTAGTAGATCCATCTTCTAACAAGTCTGTAGTAATAAACCTATAAGACACATTCTTACCTTTACCACCTTGTATATATCCTCCTGTTGGAGAAGTAGTGTATTTATAAGCACTACCATCAACATTAAATGGGCATATACAATCGTGGTCTTTAGGTATATTTGTAGTAGTTAATGCTGATAGAGCAAAGTTTAACGAAGAACCAGAGTTAGATAGCAATAATACATTACCAGAAGAATTAGCTCTAAACGCTCTAGCATCATATTCTACATCCCATGTTTCCTCAGTAAGATTAGCAGCAAACAATCTATTATCTTTAGATTCTATTATTTCAGGTATAAATGTGTAATTGGCTAATGAATTAAATTCATCAATACTTAATTCCGATACTAAGCTACCACCTTTATCTTCATAGTTTATTACAGAACCAGTGCCAATAACTATATCATCTACTATAGATATTACAGGTACCTCGTTCTTTGCCTTATAGAATAAAGAGATTATTCTAAGTCTATCAAATCCAGTACTATTGTTTCTTACTTGTAGCTTTATAGACTTACCAGTATTCTGTCCTTTAGAACTTCCTTTTACAGCATTATAATTTGTCTTTTGATCACCATCACTCAAATGATAAAGAGGAGTAAGCGGAGATATTGCAGATTCTGTACCTCTTACTTTGAACAATTGATAACAGTACTGTATCATTCCAGATTCTAAACTACCTGTTCCAAATCCATTAAATTCAAATGGTGCTAATGTAGCCTTTGGTAACATTACTATATTATCTGAAGTAATGTTCTCATTACTTTTTATATGGCTGTCGTCTACATTTATTACTTTGATTTGAGCATGTCCATCTACCCAATATACTTTTACATTATCTTTTGCTTCCCATCTACATACACTACTAATTGCAGCAACATTACTAGATGAAACTGTTATATCTAAAGGTCTATTGGTTACTACTTTCGTTACAATTGGTTCTTCTTGTGATCTAGAAAAATCAATTCTATATACATTATTGTTATTTGTACCATTAATCTTAGTAAAGACAATCGCCCAATCTCTTATTGTGGTAACGTGTATAATAGTTTCACCAGACAAATTTGAAGAAGGTCTGCACGCTAAGAACCCTTCTATATTCTGCATTGCTGCAAAAGAAGATCCTTCATTTGTTAATATGCGAATGTTCTCTGCATATATATACTGGTTGTCTTTCAATACAGAGTAATCTACATCCATATTGAGTCCACCAGCAAATGTATTTGTTTGTCTAGTAGCGTTCATTTGCGTTATAAATTATTTGTCTTTCCCCAGTATGTGAATAAAAAGTATTGTGATCTCTAAATTCTGGAACGATTTTATTCCAATTATTTTTAATAGACTCCATACCATCTTCATTTGGCATCAATGCCTCAGCATATGCTTGGTTTCTATAAAAATTCCAAGATCTTCTAATATCGTAGTACACTTCTCGATTTAACTTACCATTCAAATACTCAGGATACTTCAGTTTCATTGTAACATACCAGTATATAGCCTCAGTATAAGAAGTTAAATCTGGTATTAAAGCGTATCCATCTTCATCGGTAGGTATCGCACTGTATGATAATTTTAAGTAACCTGACGGAACATTACACATTATAAATCCAGGTTTGATACTATATTGCAATCCACCACTAGGATTTGCTGTATTGAACCCATCGTTATGTGTACGTTCGTTTATAAGATTTGAAATAATTGTACGTAGATTTTGATTGGTATTTAGTAATTCTAAAGCCTCTGTTTTATCTATGTTACCAATCATATCCACTACCAAGTTAACCATTGTATCCTCTTGTACAATCATATTTGGGTCACAATGTTCACAGCAATTATTATGACGGCATTCCTTTTTGTGGCCAAGTTCATCATAACAACCACAATTGCAACAACATTTGTCATGTCCCCAAACAGCAAATGAACCTGTAGCTTTCCTCATAGGAAACCAAGGTCCATCACAATTGAAAGAATATGCAACTTGATGTAATTGATGAAGATCACATGGTAACGATGCTTGATGTCCACACAGTTTTGTAATTGGAGTACCATCTTGACCAGATACTTTTGGAATAAACTGTGTAACAGCGCCAATCTTTTCAATTGCTTCTCCACACCAACTTCGTACATCTGATATACGGATGTCGTCTTCTTTCAAATCTAGATCAGCAATTATCTTAGCAATTACCGTTTTAATTGAAGTTAATTTTGTAATCATAATTCTCTATAATCTCTAATATGATTTTTGATAATCTGAGCAAGATGCCTTTTATTATCCCTTGTCATCACCAATTGATATTTGGTTTTATTTGGTGTTATCATATTCTGTTTATTCCAATATATTCTATATTTATAGAAGTTAGAATGTTCATTTAAATGATAAATAACTTTACCGGCTTTCTTGCTCTCAGCATAATCAATTCGAAGACTCTTTCCAGTATACTCTTTGGGTTTGTGTTTTACTATTTGAATGGTCCCCATTCTACATGGTAATTTAACCTCTTTTCCATTTTCTATTAATTCATCTCTAAGGTATTTAAAGTAATCATTTATTATATCTCTAAACACTCTGTATTCAACTTGATATAGTGGATTATCTTCTACATATTCTAAGTATGAATCATAAAAATTGTGTCCTGTATAAGCTTTTGTCTCCATTATTGAACTTTTACATCATTTGTACTATTGTTAGTAGTATCATTTGGCATTTGCAGCATCAAGTTTAATTCCTTACTAAAGATCATGTCTTTAATCGTAGGTATCATATTTGCAGGAACAGGATATGGTGTGTCATCCCTATCAAAACATTCACCAATTGATGTTGGGTCCTCTAGTACACCATCTATTCTTACATACTCTAGATGTTCTGGTCCCACTATGTACAAATGATTTCCTTTAAGATATGCAATATAATCATTGCATGTATATTTTCTATTAATTTGATACTTTGCTTTGGTTTCAGTTCCAACTTGAATCAAATTACCATCTAAATCTTTTACACAAATCAATCCAGATCCAAAATGTAAATCTATAAACTTTGGTAGTTTTTCATCAGATTTATAATTGTATCCATCTGTAGGACAATTACGTACTTTAGAAATATGTAATGGTCCTATTGTTTGAACATACGATTCATTTATGTCTCTGCCTTTATCTAGATCTTGTTTGATCAAGTATGCTCTGTATTGATGAATCCATTGTTCTACCTGTATGCGTGATAAATTTTCAGACTCGGAAATGTTATTATCCCTGAGTATGAGAAATATATCATCTATAATTGAATTTAATGAATTAAATACCATAATAATCTTCTTTATTAACCCATTCCGAACTATCTAATATGTTCATAAGCTCCGAATGTCTTTTAGTATTAATTACCATTTCCACTTAGTCTGTCCTCCATTATTTTTTTAATTGTCTTACCTAGAATCTTCATTTCATCAAATGAAAAATTGTTATTTCTAGCACAATTACAAACGTAGCAACATGGCACTACATTGTCGTAAGTGTGACCTTTGGAATTATCTATTCTATCGCAACCTAGTTTTTCTTTGCTTCCGCAGTATATACATTGAGATTTAAGAATATTTTTTACAAACCAGTCTCTATCTAAATTAAATTCTCTATCAGCTTTCCAATCTTTTAGTTTGTATGCAGATAGTAATTTAGAAGCTCTTGTATACAAATTGTATTCTCTAGGCTTTCCTTTAGATTTGTATTTCTTTCCAAACAAGATTTCTTCAATTGTGTAATTCTTATTCTTTAAATATCTTATTAACAAACCATTATAAGACATTCCGTATTCTTCTGACCACTCACGCAAAGTTTTAGTTTCTCCATTGTAAGTAAGTCTTATTGTGTGTGTATTTGTTTGTGCAAGTTCTAAGTTAGTTACCCATTCAAAGTTATCCGGTCCAAACGGTTTATTTTTATCTTTCCTACTCAATCTGAGACCTTTTTTATAACTTTTATGCACATCTTCATAGAAGACAGGAAATTTTCTCCAGTCATTAACAACTCCTGCTTTCCTTCCTTTCTCTGTATAGAGAATAGCTCTCCAAGAATTAAAAAGATATGGGTTATTTTCTCTTAGTTCTTTACAGCTTTCCATGAGTTATTTATAGTTATTGTGATTTTTTCTTTATTGTTGTTTGCTTCTTCTAGTAATGCAAACAATTTATTAAATGTTTTCCTAGAATTAGAAATCCAATTTGTGTCTTTGCCGTTCCATTCACCAACCCCAATACATCCTTCACTCTCTTCAGCTTTATTTAAACTATGAATTCTAATACCACTAAAATTGGGAACATTTAGTATCTCTGGTAATATTTTCTTAAACCTTGGTGAATAAGTTAATTTAACTTCATAAGTACCTTCAGGTATTGCAGTTTTACCATAAATCTTTTCTCCTTCTGGTCTTACTCTATCTTCAAGAGTATCACACAAATGTGTATCGTTTACCCACAGTTCTCCAATAGTTGCAGAGCTACCTAGAAAGATTCTATTTAATTTTAATTCCATTTTATGCAGCTGGCGTTTCTAATGCAGCAACTCTTGCTTCCAAAGCTTCATAATCACCTTCTAGAGTAGTCAATCTAAGATTTAAAGCTGAAATCAATTCTCTTACTTCATTATCGTTGTAATTAGATAGACCTGCAAGTTTAGATTTTTCAGCTGTTGTATAATCTTCAGTAGATAATTGCTTACCTTCCACTTTGTCTACTTTGGATTCTTTAAGAGTTTCCACATCTTGTTTTAAAGTACTAATGTCTTCAGTAGCTTTGTTATTTACCAAAACCCACTTGGTACCGTCAAAATATTTCAAATCTCCACCATTTGCATTAGATGATAAATCTGCCCAATATTTAACAGAAGCAGGGTTGGGTTGAATTGTACTAGCTAGGATATCGTATTTGTTATTGTATAATGTGCTCATATTGTTTAAAATAAAAAAAGGTTGACTAAATAGCCAACCTTTGTGTTTTAGATTTCTTTTTTTATTTCTCCTTCCGGTTCTACCTTTTTATCTTCAGCAGAATTGGGTGGAGTGTTCTTTATTACTTCCGGACGAACAGCAGATACGTTTTGTAAAAGTTGTTTAAGCTCTTTCACTTCAGCTTTTAAGTCATCAAGTTCTTTGAAATCTTTTGTCACATTGGTTGTTATGTCCGAATTTATATTAAGTATTTTTAAGATGTCTTCACATCTCCTCATCTCCTCATCAATCTTACTCAGGCTCTCCTTCTTGATTCTGCAATCTTCTAGAGACTGTCTAACCATGTTAACAATTTGTGATTTTTCTGTGGCTATAGTAAGACCGATGGATGAATCGGTCATCATTGTTTTATCTTCAGATACTGACAGTTTTCTTTGTTCACCATCACACGAAATCACTAGATCCACGAGCTTACGTCTATTTTGCATAGGCATCGGAAATTGTGTCGGTGGCACTGGTTCGTCATAGGGTTTTGATACACTGACTACCGTTCCTAAACTGTACGTTGTGTTCTTTTTAAAAGTACCTGTTATCTCGAGTACGTGTATTCTAGTACCCGACGTTAACTGAGAGAATGTCATATCTTTATAAATTTAAAGAATATGGGCAACTCTCATAGCTGCCCATATATCTTGATTAATATTTAGGCAGCTGGTGCAGGAGTATAATTCATCAACTGTATTACATTGTCACATTTATTAAAATATGCGATGTATCTGTTCCCAGCACTAACTTGTGAACCAGTAATTGGCTCACTTGAAGCATTTACTAAAGGTATATTGCGAGTGTTTGAAGCAGTACTTACAGAACCAGAAACCGAGATAAATACAGGTAGACTAGCTCCTGAAGCTTCTGCTGTGTGTCTAACTTCCAAAACAATTACACCTTCTTTGGGTAATCTACACCATACTTTAGGGCAGATACCTAATACTACATTTTCAGTGGATTCACCTATTGCTATAGTTTTTACTTTAGGTATTACTAGATCTAAAATATTTACGGTGTTATTTCTACCAAATGGATTAAATACGAAAGGATACATAATCGCCTCCTTTCTTATTAAGCGCAACAGCTATCACCGTATCCATAAGGATAACCGTAACCGTATCCATTCAACCCACCATTACATCCATAAGGATTACATGTTAAGTAAGCAGGAACTGGACAAGGTCTAATTTGACTTACGATATTAGAAGTCTGTTGTTGTAGCAATGCAGAAGATTGTAATGCATTCTTTTCGTCACGTAATGTGTCGATCTTATTTTGCATTTCTCTCATCTCTAATTGACAGAACTTGTCATTGATAATCTGAGTCTGAGCGTCTATCTTAGCACCAAGAATGTTAAATCTTGTAGCATTTTCACTAGACAAGGTATTGAAACCTGAAGTAATAGCGTTCTGCAAAGTATTAGTTTGCTGACAGATAGACAATCTGTTATCAGCATTCATCTGAGTCAGATTCAAATTAACTGAATCAATTGAACGTTGAGTTGTGCAGCAACAGTCACTAATAGCTTTGATAACATTGCAGTCACCTGCGTTAACTGCATTAATTACTCTTTCTGCAGAGAAACCTACTTCACCGCCAACTTTACCAATTGCATTCTGGATAGAACACAAAGCGTTGTCAATTGACTTAACGTCGCAGTTCAGATTAGTAGATAATGTATTGATTGCATCTTTATTACCATTGATTGCTTGCATCAATAAGTCTGTATTGTTGTTTTGATTACCCATAGCAGCTAAACGAGCGAAATCCGAATTTGTTTCTGCTTGGTTTCCACGACCGAAGCCATTTCCACCCCATCCGCCCCACATCCAGAAGAGCACGATGATGAAGATCCACCACCAACCACCGTTACCACCGAACATGCCATTACCATTGTTCATCATGGCCATTAAAGCAGCGGGGTCAAAACCTTTATTAGCATTCTGCATTAACGCAGCGATACCAGCATCAATACCACCACGGTCTTGTACAATAATTCTTTCGTTTTCTAACATAATGATTTATAATTTAATTGATTTATATATAATTTGATAATTAGAAATATCTAACAGATGTGTTACGTCTATCTCTGGATTCTTTATCACGGTCACGCATTTCTTTTTCACGATCTTCACGATCATAATCTAACTCATAATATCTATTACGACCAGGTCTTTCATACTCGTCATAATATTTAGAGTAAGGATATCGGTAATCGTTTTCTTTATTTGCGTATTCCATTCTACCAGAACGTCTTGCATAACGACCATATTCTTCTTCACGATCTCTGTGCATACGTTCATATGCTTTATAATCGTTTTCTTCGTCGTCACACATAATGTACACATAGTAGTGCCACATCTTGCCTTCTGAAATGTCTTTGTCACAAAGCCAAGCTTTAGCTAATTCTGCGAAATATTTGGTATTTGCGCTACCAGTCATTGCTACTACTGCTTTATAAAAGTCTGAATATATCATATTCATAGCAACAAACCAGTCCCACTTATTATGTTTCTCTGATTTTAAGTTTATGCCCATTTGATTGGCAACGGACGTTGTCTCTTCAACCGTCCAGTGAGGACCTTTTGTACCATCCTCATTTTCCATACCCTCTACAGCGTAGCGAGCATGTTCCTCATCAAAATGAGGGCCATTAATAGCTTCATACATATTTGCAGCCAATTCTGACTTTAAAATAGTGAAGCCTCTCTCCAACAGGCTACCTTCATGCTTCTCTAAAGCTGTTGCCAACTTATCTATAGCTTCTGTAGGGGATTGATGGCGTTTAATTTGTTCTAATAATTTGTTCAAATGCATAGTTTCAATTTATTTATTGATTAACACTAAATTGAAATGTATTGCAATTATTCTGATATATGTATTACTCTAGTATCTAATACTTGAATTAAATCATTAGAGTTTATAATTTGATATTTACTGATTTTATCTTTTTTAAAATCGAAGTGAATTAATCTTTGAAACCAATTCTTATAACGTCTTCTATAGACTTTATCTTCGTATACAAATAAATCTTGATGATTTAGTATTTCCATAGTATGTGTGAACACGCTATCTTTTCTAGCCACCGTGATGGTTGTCAATTGATTTGGTTTTAGCTCTACACAGAAATCCTTTTCTTTTGAAGGGATTATTCTTACTGTGGTATCTCTAATTACGGTCTCAGTGGATGCTACTTGACGTAGTTGCTTATCTTTGATCTTTAGCTTCTTTTGTTGATCCCTGGCGACCTTTATTAGACTATCGTTAGAATTTTTAAAATCATTTACTGTCAATTCCAATAACCTTGCTTCATTTCTATTTTGATTTACAATATTTTCCCATACTTGAGCATTATTCATTGCAATCCCTACTTGTTTATCTAAGTCATTTACTTTCTTAGCAAGTCTGACATTATTAAACAATAGTAAACTAAAAATAACAGCAATAGCTATCTTTACTTTAGAAAATATCATTTTATCTTTTTTACAAGTTTCTTTATCTTTGGTAAATCATCTTTTTCTATTGTAATATCCAAATACTTTTCTCCTTTGCTTCGTATGAATTTACTGAAGATCTTCCACGGTCCAGTGGGATCAATTGCTTGTAAATTTTCGATCATTGACCATAACTCAACTCCACAAACAATACCAGAAAATGCTTCTACTAAATGCATGTCGATTGACTTTACTATTTCTGTATCCATAAGATGGCAACAAGAAATTATCATTGCACAGTTTCCGAATTTCTTTAAAGTAGACCATAATCTTCTAGATTCAAACTTACCACCATGAGTAATTGATACTTTGGTGCCAAGAATTGCATCTATAAGTATAAATACACACACTACAACTATTACTGTCCATATTGGAGCAAAGAATGTAGATAACCAACCCATTGCACCAGATAGTAAACAGGCAACAAATTTAATCGGTCCGTCATTAACTAATTCTTTAAAGTAATTCACTGTAGCTACACTTTGAGCCGTTAATATAATATTATTTAGTCTTTGTAACATTACAATAATTTGAAAGAGGATGATTGAAAAACAAAACGCTAACCAATACAAGATTAGCTAGCGTTCTGATATCTTTTGACAGTTTATTTAGTAAACGTCAATAAGGTTTAAAAGTTCTTTATTTATAAATTGACACTACCCTAAGTAATAGCGGTTATTGTTAACCTAATTTAATTACTGGAAGTGCTACATTGGGTTTCCTCTTTACTGCTGTATGGGGTTCACCGGCAAAAATACTTAATTGCCAAGCTGTAGTAGCATCTCCTTGTGTGGAGGACCAAAAAGCTTTAGCACCAGAAGTAGGAAAATAAGAAAAGCCAAATGTATCAAATACCCAATCATGCAATTCTGACACGTACCTGTGGATTATAATAAGTTCACCAATTGATGGTAAATACCAACTAGTGCCAATCGGTACAGGAGTAAACCTATATGCATATCCAGCAGCATACTTATTCGATCCAGCAACATTATGAAAGTTATTAAACAACACTTCTGTATTTTGTCTACCATTAAGATCATCAACACCAATTCCAACATCTGGTACTACAAAAGTATCAAAGTTTTCAGGACACCACCTATAACCATTAGTTAGATTTGGTTTAGGTGGAAGTAAAAACGAACCCTGATTATCTATAATAGCAAATCCAAGAACTTGTGATATAGCAGTATTGGATAATTTTTGAAATTCAGGAAAAGTATAAAATTTCTTATCCACGTGATATACATATACTCCTTCTACTACAGGTAGATTTGGATACACTTTCGTATTGCCAAGAAATATTGCGTCTACCTTAGTTGTTCCCAACATTACATTTGTTATATCTGTACTTCCTAACTTTATCATATTAACCTGTAATTATATATAACGTTGTTGCTGATTTACTTGATAATGCATCATATGCAGATTGAGTCATAACCCTAATGCTTGCTACACCAGATTCATTTTTAACAGGTGTGTAGCCTAGTGCGCTAGTTACATTACCACTGCTTAAAGAAATAGTTCCAGAAGAATTTGTAATGTTACTTCCAGTTTTTACTCCACCCAATACAGAACCAGTTGCCGTTGGTAATGAATAATTATTGGCATTAGTAGCTATACCATTTAATTTAGTTACCATTGCAGAACTCATTAAACCATTAGCAGATGTGGTAGCAACTGCATATGTGGTATCTTTAGCAGATATACTTAATTGTCCTGAAGTAGGAGTAAGGGTTACATTACTACCAGCTACTACATTAATTGTTTTAGCTGCAGATCCATTAAAGGTATACAAATTTGTACCTTCTGTACTTCCTCCTGCTACTTTAAATATAAACGAATTAGCAACTTTCGATGCATTTACTGCAGTACCTCCACTAGCTAACGCACCAACTTCAGATGCTGTATAGGTAGGCTTAGATGATCCAATCCAACTAGGTTTACTTGTAATTTCAATCCAAGTATAAGTTGGTTTTGTACTAGCTTTAGCCCAAGCACTAACATCTGATGCTGGACGAGAATTACTTAGTCTCGAATCATTTCCTTGACAAGCCGTACCAGCTGCAGTACCGTATGTTACACTAATTGTACCAGATGAGTTAGTAATACCAGTACTTGTTTTAACACCTCCCAATACAGATGAAGTAGCTGCAGGCAAACTGTAATTATTTGCACTAGCTGCAATACCAGCTAACTTATTTTTTTCAGCTGTAGTATAATCATTTGTACTAAGGGCTTTCCCTGATACCTTATCAACCTTGTTACCTAATGCTGAGTTCATTGCAGCAGTAGTTGCATAACCAGATAAATCTACAGTCTCACTAAGTTTATCCCATGTTGGTGTAGTAGATGTAGCTACATAGTTTGCACCAGTATCATTAACATTATAAACATCACCTATTGTTACATCCACAGTAGGTAGATTGGCATAACTAGCAACAGATCCTTTTACTCTATAAACACTACTAACTTTACTATCTACTTCCGCTTTTGTATACACATTACTTGCATTAGCTTTAGTAGCTAATTGTGTATCTACATAAGACTTTGTTACATCCACAGTAGGTATAGTTGGTTTATTACTAAGGTCTGTATAACTACCAGAAGTGGCAACTGTAGCTAAACTTGGTCTACCGGTTAAGTCATTATATGCACCACTTGTAGCAACTGTAGCAAATTCTGGTTTACTTAATACATTATCCCATTCAACTGAATCTGCCATACCACCACCAGTTGCACTAAGTACTTCCCCATTCATGGTTAAACCTGTACCAACTTTAATACCACCTTTAACTGTGTCTGAAGCTGTAGGTAACGTGTAATTACTTAAACCAGCTAACTTGGTTTTCTCCTGAGAGGTGTAGTCATTAGAACTAAGTCCTAATCCATCTACCTTATCTACTTTACTTTGGATAGCTGTAGTATTAGAAGCAATAGCAGCAGTGTTTTGAGATATCTTTTGATTTATTTCAGTAAAATCTACTTCTGGTATGTTGACTACTGTCCACTCACCACTTTGTCTAGCATATTGTTTACCGTCTAATGGAGCTTCTGGAATTATTGGATTGTTATCCGAGCTCAGGTATGGTATCTTAACCCATTCCCCATTATTTTTTACTTTAATTACCATAATTAGATATTAAATATTTGTCTACCAACAGATTTGGCATTGTCTCTACAATTTTGAAATGCTTGCCATTCTTCAAAACGACTACGCATTATTTCTCCATTCATGAATTGTTCAACCATATTAGATTTTAATGCTGCTTCTTCATCTGCACTATATTTAGTTCTAATAACTTTACTTACGAAAGATTCATAAGTTGGTTCTTCATTAAACTTTAATTCATAGTAAGCATAACCATGTATATCTTCAGAATTAATTTCTTCAATATCCCATCTAACTGCCCATTCATTCATTCCTAGGTATTCTATTACTTCAGGTATATGATCACCTTGTACTTTCTTTAATTCCATAACTACTTAATAATTTTTGTCTATAATCTTTAAAATTATAAGATCTCGTAAAGCGATACCATAAATTATGACAGTTTCCATATTTACACCATCCCCAATAAGCTGCTAGTGATGTTAACCTCTTATTCTTACTTTTATAACTTAATTTATGAATAAACTTCTTTTTGATATCTTTCCTGAGTAAAGTATGACCGTGATAAAATACATAACCAATAAAATCTATACCTCTTACTTCTACAGGAAATATCTGCCAATTACGTTTTATTTTTAATTTCAAGTTATCAGCTAGATATTTTTCAATCTCTTGTAAGCAATATCTTAAGTAATCTTTATCTGGGTGTAATATAACAATATCATCACAATACCTGTAATAATATTTTATTTTTAATACTTGTTTAATCCACCTATCGAACCAAGTCAAATTCAAATTTGCTGCAAATTGAGATATGTAATTTCCAATTGGTAAACCTTTTGGTGTAGAATAAACTACATGATGTAATAATCTTAATAGTTTCTTGTCCTTAAATATCTTTTCAAATTGTGAGTATAACACATCTTGATCTATAGAAGGAAAGAACTTTTTAATATCTAATTTTAAACAATATTTTGTGCCTTCTTTATCAGCTTTTAAATCTCTTTTCAATCTCTTTACTCCATAATGAATACCTCTTCCTTTTAAACAGTTAAAGGTATCTGCAGTAAATCTACTAACAAGGTAAGGTTCTATAACATTCATTATAGCATGATGGACTATTCTGTCTGGATAATACGGTAGCCTATATATTTCTCTTTCTTTGTTACCACGATCGGCGATGATTGTATATACGCAGTATTCCGAAGTACGATAAGTATCTTCTATTAATGCCTTTTGTAACCGGACCAGATTTTCATGTGGATTCCTGTCAAATTTCTTAACGCCGTATCTTTTAGTTTTACCTAGCCTAGCCTTCTTTTCAGCCCGAACCAGATTTTCATATGATATTATCCTGTTAAATAAATTGCCTATTCTTTTCATAAGCTATTTTGGTGGTAAGACCCGTTCGCCCAATACTACTAGGGTCTCTTCAAAGCACCTGTTATCTTTTACCTAGAGGTAAGGCTGATCTAAGCTCAACAAACATTTTTGTAATTATCTGAAAGTATCTGTTAGTTCCAAAATTTCACTGATATTCGTCTATGAATTCGAGGATGCATTATTAGCATTAGCTATGAAGACTCTGCATTGAGAACCATTATCTGAATTACCTGACTGTTTTTTCAAGTATGAAATAATGTGACAGCAGTCTTACTATAAAGTCATCTCATAGTAATTCTTTTAGATCCCGCCCTTGTTATTAATATTTAATTATCTATATTACTCAGGACTATGCCTGCATTTTCTTAAATGTATCTGAATCAACTACAACGATCTTACCGTAAAAGGCTAATCTTGCACCGATATTCGTCCACGAAGCCGAGGACGCATTAGTAGCACGAGCCACGAAGACCCCGCACCGAGAACCATAATCCGAAGCACCCGACCGTAGAAAGATTCTATTTCCTGTTGGATTAAACCAACTATAGTCGGAATAGTAAGTAGTTTCAGATCCACCATGTGCTGTAGGGACTACATCACCATATTTACCTTGAGCTATGGCTTTGGTCCATCCATTATATCCAGCAGTTGCAGCTGGATTAGGTTCATACCCTACAACTCTGATATTAGTAGCACCTGCTGCTTCAAGCTCTGCTACATCCTTATCTGGGAATGAACCTCCGTCATATACAACGTATTTACCTTTTAAAATGTTTATTCCTTGTACAAACTCCCACTTACTGTAATAGCAGTCTTCAAGTCCTAAGAAGTTAGTTGAGTAATATCCTGTATCTTCTACAACTGCAGCTTTACCGTCTTTATTACCAAGAGCTATTGTCCCACCAGTCTTACCGTAGTCATATCTCTTAGTACCTCCTGAACAAGGAATAGCACTATTACTTGTACTAATGTTAGTAGTCTTATAGTAAGCACAAAACATTCTTGCTATAGTAGCATGAGATCTATAATCACCAATACCCCATAAAGATCCATGTGTTTTAGCTGCTGTAACAAACTCAGCCATTGTTTTTGAAGCTGCACTTGTCTGTGAAGCTGTACTTATCAACATACCTTCTATGTTTATCGATCCTTCAAATGAAGCTAATAACATTTCAGGTTCTTCAATGTAATTACTATCTATTTGCTGTTCAGATATATAGGTTCTCCAAATGCCAGGGCTTCTCTCTATAGTTTTGTGATAGTATTTTGGAAAATAAACCATTCTATTTTGATGGTTGTTCATAATTGTAATGTTTGTACTATCTGGCCATTTAGAACTATCCTCTTCATTACAATAACTAATTAATGCAGCATCATCACCACTAGGCATAGCGATGCATCTCTTAAACTTACTTCTTAATGATTCAATTACATTTCTATTACCACCTGTCAAACACGTTGTGGATGAAGCATTCTCATTGTTTTCATACCAATATGCTAGAGTATCTTCCATAGCTTCTGGTGTTAATAGTTCTTTCCAATTAGACCAATCTGTGTTGTTTATATCATTTCTGTAATACATTTTACCATTTGTACCAAAAACTAATTGTGTAATCCAATGTCCATACGTACCTGCAACTGGATTAGGTCTATTAGATAATTGTAATAAATTTCCCCATGTGGTTGGAATATTCGTACTAAATTCACCGTAATAATATATACCATTTTTAGTAAGGTGGTTTAAATCTCCGGCTTCAGTTATAGGATTCAAATACTTAGCAGTAATTTCTCCATTTTGAACACCATCTAGCAAATCAGCATCTAGTCCACTACCTGAACCATCATTACCAGCATGCCATACTTTTCCGTCTACACCATTCGTTAAGTATTTTAATTCTCCATCATTTGCAATGTGAAATCTACTAGAGGATCCATAATTGTACATACTTGTACCGTGAGTATTGTGATAACCAAATGAACCTTTATTGTTATCATCAATATCCATACGAACAAATATTTCATCATTTTCTGGAGTATCACTAGTTTCTTTAGCTAAACGTAAAGTAAAGCCTGTACTTGCTGGCGTTTTTATGTTTAATCTGCCACTCATAGTATCACCAGTCTTTTTCACATATCTAGCATCACTAGTATCTTGTGTCATTGCTGTGATACCTTTAGCAAAAGCTATTTTTGTACCATTCTTAGTAACTGTAGTAATTACATTACCTGTACCGGTTACTTCAATTGTCTCAAGTTTGTTTGCTTTTATGTTGGTAATGTCCTGAGTAATTGTAGAATCATCGTAATTACTCAACCCATCAAGCTTAGTCTTATCAGCAGCAGACATTACACCTGCAGTAGTACTGGTAGCTTTGTTAATAGTGAGTACTTGATTGGAATTATTATCTGTAACAGGATCTTTAATATTCAACGTAATAGCAGCATTATTTGCATCTTGTACAAAACTACCACTAGTTACGTAACTATTAAGATTATCTACTTTATTTTTGTCAGCATTACTGTAGTCATTAGTAGATAAATCTTTTCCCTCTACTTGATGAACAAATCTTGCATCAGCATCTACTTTACTATACCCATCAAATGTAAAGTCATAATCTTCATCAGTATCCATCCAGATGATTTCATTGTTGGTAGGTTCATCTGGACTAATTGCGATATCTTCTGGTATAGTTACATTTTTATCTACAACATTCAAAAGTACTCTTTTAGTAATGGTTTCAATCTTATTGACTTGTGCACCTGCTTCAATACCTTGTAACTTTGCAAAATCTTCTTTGGACATCAAACCATTAGCAGTTAATGAAGATAATTCAGCAGTACCTCCTAATGCATCCCAACCTTCACTTGTCCATGCATAGTTAGTATCGTTCTTACGAACATTCCATACATCACCAATCACATTACCTTCAGTAGGTAAATCTTCTACACTATCTACAGATCCCTTAAAGATGTACACAGAAGTAAATTTACTATCTACTTGGGATTTATTATAGTAATTGTTGGCAAGATCATCAGATACTACCTTTATGTTAGCGTCAGTTTGATCCTTAGTATAGTACCTAGTATCATGAGTATGAGTAGTCACTTCACCTATTAATACAGCTTCAATGGCTGCTTTACTAAGTTCAGCATCTTTACCGGGTTCTCCTTGAGGTCCTTGGAATCTACCCATATTAACCCATTCTGTACCATTCCAAAAGTATAAGTCTGTACCAACAATATAAGAATCACTAAGTTGCGGATCTACTATATCACCTAGTTCCTCTGGACTGTTAAGTCTACCTTTTAAAATAATACCTGAAGATGGCCAACCTGTATTTACATATACATCATTAACTTCATCCCAAAGATACCAATAGCCGTCGTCCCCTACTTTGGGAGGATTGTCTGCATATTCTTTAGCTCTCGCTGCTTGAGTGTTAGCATTATTAGCAGCAGTAGTTGCATTTGTAGTAGCTTGTTGTGCAGCTGTTTTAGCCTCATTTACGGCAGTTATAGCATCAGATGTATTCTTTTCCCTTGCAGCCTCTTGAGTCTCTCTAATTGCCTCATTTGCCTGTCTAGTGACTTCATTTGATTCCCTTTCCTGTTCTGCTGTATCACGAGCTGTTTCTGCTTCTACACGCTTAGCTTCTTCCTCCTTTCTAGAAGTCTCAGCAGTTACTCTTTCACTTTCAGATGCAACTCTAATTGCTTCATTAGCTATACGTTCTTTTTCCTTAGTGTTACGTTCACTTTCAGAATTTGCCCTTAATTGCTCTGCTGCTGCTCTTGCACCTTCCGCTTCTACACGATCTGACTCTGCATTAACCCTACTAGACTCTGCTTCTTTTCTAGAAGTTTCAGCAGCAATACGAGCATTCTCAGCAGTTGCCCTTTTAGACTCTTCTGCTTTCCTACTGTCTTCATTGGAGATACGTGTATTCTCATTGCTTACTCTGGTATTCTCAGCATTAACTCTACCTTGTTCCGCAGTAACACGTAATGCTTCTGCTTCCTTAACAGCTTGTTCAGTAGCTTCTACTTGAGCTTTAGCATCTAATGCTTCTGCTGCTGCATCTAATGCAGGTTGTTTTAATGATTGAACCCACTCTGCTTCAGTACCTACAAAACCATGTTGTACTGCAACTTCATATGCTGACCAACCTTGAATACCTTGCATACCAGATAAGTCAACAATAAACTTCCAACCATTCTGAGTCTTTAAGTAAACTTTAGCGTCATCAGGATCTTCTACATTATTAGTATTAATAAGTACATACTCACCTAACTTTACATCAGCAGTACCCCAATCAGCTTCCATTGCTTCTATTGAAGGATATTCCTTCTTATAAGTGAAAGCATCACCAATAGCAGCTATGCCGGTATTAACATATTGTTTAGTTTCATAGTTATAGATCCACCAATCATTATCTACGATCTTTGGTGGATTACTAGCAATCTCTTCAGCTTTATCAGTAGCAGCTATTGCATCGTCAACTATACCTTCAATTTCTTCTACAGCTTGATTAGCTTTATCTGCAGCTTCATTTGCTTTATTAGCTGCATCTAGTGCAGCAATAGCTGCATCTTCAGATGCTTTGCTTAAACTATCAATCCAATCTTGTTCACTACCTTCGAAACCTAATTTAACTGCAATATCATAAGCACTAAGACCACGAGCTTCTATACCTGTATCTACATATACTTTGTTGATAGGATCATAAGTAAACCAATGATCATTCTCACCTATATATGGAGTCTCTGCAGTAGCTTTTACTCCAGTATCTCTATTGTCTACCCACCAGTTGCCATTAGAACCAATAAATGGTGGTACATAGTCATCTTTGCTTACATCAAAGAGTACAACCCATTTTTCTATATCACGATTGTAAACTTTAATTATTCTACCTTTTGAATCTGCTCCCAAGTCAACCCAGTACCCAACCTGATCTGGATTGGGTACGGTTATACTTGCAAACCATTCATAATATACATTATTCTTAATCATATTAAACTATATATGGATTTTCCTCTTTTATTGTTTGTATAGCTTCTAACCACTTATTATAGTATTCTGTAGCTTTCTCATCATTGCCTAGCGCTGTGTTTTTCACATACCCCATATAAAAAGGATCTGCAATACTAGAGTATTCAGATTCTCTTCTTTTCTCTATTTCTGCATTTTTAGCTGTTTTAATATTGTACAATTCTTGTTCAGAATATTCAGACATTGTAAATAAATGTCTCCAATCATATTCTGGGTGGTTTAAATAAAAATTTACATGATCATCAGACATCACAAAAGAGAACCCATTTTCTATATCTGCGTATTCTGTTGAAAATGCACATTCTGGTATACCTTCAAATTGTTCTTCAGTATACTCTACTACTCCGTTTTTATCTAATACGTATTTCATATTATTTCATTCTAAAAAAGTAAATATCTGCAGCAGCACCAGAATCTAATGCATGAGTATTTCCTTTAGTATCAATAAAGGTCATTTTAACAGTTGTACTTGTAACTTCATTTATTACTGCATTACCAGCAAAACCTGCTGAATCCCCACCTCGCATACTACCTATGTGTAAAGCTGAGACTTGAGAAGTACCAAAATTATGAGAAAACACATAACCTCCTCCAGAAGTAGTTACACCACTAATTGAATTACCACCAATATTTACTAAGTTATATTTTGTACGACCTACGTGATATATACAAAATAAAGTACCTGGACCATTCCAATTACCAAGATAACCGTCACCTACAGAAAGGCTTTTACAACTAAGCTTACCTGTTATAGTAGCATTATTTGCTACCATAGAACCATCTTGATAGACTCTAAAAGGAGCCCAAAATCTATTTCCTTGTGAAGTACCATCATCAAATGGTTTACCTGCCCATATTCGTACTTCTTCACTACTATTTCCATAACCTGAAATACCAACAGTGGCTCTACCATTTCCATCTAATGGACCTAAAGTAATAATCCCGCTTTTGTATATGTTTACTTTACCTTTGTTATAACGAGTTACATTACCAATATTTGTAATATCCTGTAACAGATCTTCACCTCCAATAGCTATTACTTGTGCACTAAGGTCTTCATCATTACCTGGATCTAATACAACACATTTATTCGCTGAATAGATAATGCCAGTTGGATCAAAATTCCAACCTGCTATATTAGCTGTTTGTGCTAATAATAATCCTGTTGCAACCATTTCAAAAGAAGACATTACTTGAAAACCACTAATACTACTAGTATGACCCTTACTCTTTACAATGTAGTATTGACCATTGTGTTTAACAACATCCCTTCTATCATCTGTCCAGTAATAAGTTTTACTACTACTAAAATCTCCTCTAAACACTAATGCTGGTCCTGCTGGTCCAGTAGCTCCAGTAGCTCCAGTAGCACCCTGTGCATATCTACCTTTCACGTATTGCTGTGAAGCGTCATCATAATAATACCAATAACCATCGCTACCTATATATGGTGAATAACTATCCTGACCATTAACTCCATCTTTACCGGAGAATTTAACTGGTTCTGTCCATCTATAAGATGTATTTGGTATTAGATCTATAGAATTAGTATTTGGATTATAAGTACCTTTACTTGACCAGGTAGTATAGTTACTTAGATAGTGTGCGTCTAGTGACCAATTATATGCACCTGTTGCAGTAGGTAATGTGGCAAACGTTGGCCTAGAAGGTGTACTATTACTACAGATATAAATAGTAACTTCTTGTTTACCATCTTGACCAGTAACTCCTTGTTTACTCTTGGATATTACAAAGTCTACTGTATCTACTTTTGTATTTGCCCCTTTTACAGTAGTATAAAAATCTATTCTATATACTAGAGCATCTGAAGTAAATGCAGAAAGTTTATCTGTAGGATAACTTAATTCTTTTGTACTACTATTATAATTTAAAGATGGGCCTGTTCCATAGTAAGGAGTTCCATAACCCTGTAATGTGTAGTTGGTTATTTCTTCATTACCATATTTCAATTTACTAGTTGTAGTTGCTACTCTAGCAGCATTAGCAGTGAAGATACCGTTCTCATCAGTTACAATAGAACAGTTCTCATTTTGCAATGAACCACGATAAACATTTTCTCCATCCCTTACTTTATTGATAGTAATGAAATCATAAAACTCATTACCAACTGAATCTGTAACTACACACTTGAAAGTGACTTCATCAGCAATATTCATCCATGCAGAGTTATATTGTACTCGTAATGTTGGGCCTACTTCATTCTGAATTAAGTTCCAACTGTATTTACCAGCCTCACTATAATACCACTTATAGGTTGCTCCATTAACATTTGTAGTAGATGTTGAAATATCTATATAAGTTGGATTTGGTACAGTTTCACCACTCTTGTAATGAAAATATTGTTCACCGGTCATTGTCATATACATAGCATCTTCACCATTGAATCCATTTTCACCATCTTTTGTAGTACCTATATACCATACTTTGTCAATAGTATATCCATCTTCCAAAGTAACACTAATGGTTATTTCTGCAGTGGTAGAGTTTAAAGTATCTAAATACACCCTATTAGATGCTAAATCGACATGAGCTGTAGCGGTTCCTTTTACAGACTTAATTGTCATATTTTTGATACTTATTGCATTTATACCATGATATGCCATAACATCTGTATATATTTCACTTATGACTATTTTTGGATTACCAGATTCGTCATAAGGAATAACAGCAGTACCATTACTTAAGTCTACATAATAAGCATCTGCTCCTTCAGCACCATTGAATAATTTCGCAAGCTGTACATCATCATAATACTCACCACCATCTGAATTAGTTACTGTACATCTTAATGATAATGTCCTTTGACCCTTATTTAATGAAGTGTAAAATACCTCTAATGAACTATAAGTTCCCATAATTACTCCAGTATCTAATCTTGTCCATTTGAAAGATGGATTAGTCATACCATGCACATTTGCTGTGAGACTTATAGTAGATGGAGTTGGCGCCCCACTATCATCTGGTGTTTCATATAAAAATAATCTATCACCAGTAATTTCTACCCATTTAGCAACATCATCACTTGGGGTACCTGCTTCACCTTTTGATACTTGTTTCTGCCAATCATCTTCTTCATCTTTTGGTTCTGCTGTAGTACCATCTGGTTTCATACAAATCCACAAACTACCATTATGACTTACTTGATCATAATAGTAATAAGTATTACCAGAAACCCAAATACCTTTATATACAGGTACTCTAACGATTCCTGTGTCAGAAGTTTGATAAATTGTACCTACAAATTTAGTTTGTTCTCCACCAATTACAACTCTTTCTCTTACTACCCCAGCTACAGGATCATCCGCTAGAGTAAACTCATCGATACCTTTGTAAAATGTTAATCTGGGGGAATTTATACCTTTAGCGCTGATGTATATTGCATTACGACGCTCATCCATTTGTAAGTTATAATCTGGATCAGCTTCATACATGTGCCCTAACTGAAGTATAGTATCTCCTTCTCCTGGCTCTGAGCTATTTGGTTCACATACATCCTTTGATAATACAATATAATCTCTTCCAACTTCATTAACTTTACGCCAATATCTTTTAACATTTTTACCATCAAACTGTTGGCATATTGCCATATCGTTAACTACAAATTCATTGTACTTAGTTCCATCTTCTGTATCAAAATAGCATTTGTATCCATCAGCAAGTGTTTCTACTTTAGTACATTTCATGTCTCCTAAAGTAACTAACAAATCTCCTCCGACAGCCTTTATCTCATTTACTGTAAGTTCATTAACTGTCATGTTACCTCTTACAAATAAATTATCAAGCTCTAAATTCCATTTAGTTCCAAAAGGATACAAACTAGCGCCTTGTCCATCCCAACCAGATCTAAATATTGTTCCACCCTGTAAACCATTTTTAAAGTCTATTCTACCTTCTGCAGTATCCCCATATTTATTTAAAAAGGTCTTTTCAGTTTTTAAAGAAGTATACAATGTACCATCAGAAGGTTGAGTTGTTTCTGTTGATTTAATTACAGGTAAAGAACCAGAACTGCTAGCTACTGCTTCTACTTGATTTTCAAGTTTAGACAATGCTTGATTTAACGTGTCAGATGTAGCCAATGGAGATGCATCATTCGCTTTATAATAACCAGACAAAGGAAATATTGTAGCAGTACTTTGGGTGTGATAGCCTGGAGTAGAACCACTACCTCCACCATTTGCAATTACTTCTGCTAAAGCAGTGATAGTATTCTCAGCTACAGTAAGTCTACTAAGTGCATCTTGTAATTGTTGTAATGTAGATCTATTGTCAATATCATCTATCCACTCTTGCATAGTACCACCAATCTCTGACATATCGGTGTCATGCTTAGTATCTAAAGTAATGATCTTATTATTCAATACATCATAGTAACTAGTAATAGCACTATTAAGATTAGTAGTTACACTAGTATCTCCTTCTACTATCTTATTACTAAGATCTTTATAATTATCATTTACTTTAGTATCTAGTATCTCAACATCTTCTTCTACAGCATCTACTCTCTCATTAGTAGCAAATGTACCTGATAGTGATGTAGTAAAACTTCCACTAGTAATATTTTTATTACTACCATCTTGTACAAGGGTAATGAGGTCTTGCTCTTGCAGTTTAGTTGTTAGTTCAAATTGTGATATCTTTTTATTCATATTACTCTTGGATTATGTGTTTCTCTGTCTCTGTTAAAATACAGTCAGGTTTAATATTTTTCTCAGGATAAAAATTAATTTTCTTTTTAAGACAATTTATATAATTATTAAGCTTCTTTAGAACTTTTGTCTTTTCTTCTGATGTTAATTTTTTATCTGCATTTACTTGTTTCACAAGCTCATCAAAATGAGAGATTAATACTAAGTTTTCAATAGACACTCTATCCAATTTCACATTATATTTAGTAGAATCATTTACTAATTTTCCTACTTTATTTACATAATTGACAGTATCCATTTTCACAAGTTTTAGTATTAATGTTACAATTACACGTGGTCATATCTAACAAGCTCAACATCTCATCGTAATATTGCTCAGCATCTTCAGTTAATCCTAGAGTAGTAGCATTATCATAAAGCGTTTTCTTAAACAAAAACATCATTATTTTATCTTTCATTTTGTTATCTAGGCAATTGTGGCAATACGTAGTTAACAGTTTTATTTCTGCATAATACAATGATTCATTCATTTCCATATCAATCGTATATAAAATAAAAGGGGAAAGGGATATTACTCCCAATCCCCTTTTTGGTTTGAATTATATTTTTTGATTAAGCAACTTCTACAAAAGCTTTTAAAGCTGTCATAAATGCAGAGTCATCAAGTTTACCAGCATTTACATACAATTCACAAGCTAATGGAGTTGTTTTAATATATTGATTATCATCACTAAGATATTTATTATCCCATTCGATAGACAATGTATCGTAAGTAGCACTTAAATCAGCTTTCAATTCAGGAGCAATGCACGGATAGATACCATTTGCACGATGAGTAATACCTCTATAACCAAGAGCCGCATTTTCACGATCACGAACAATCTTCGGATTACCTTTACCAGGAGTACCTTGAGTTTTAGCAATTGTCAAATTAGCAATAGGATACATTACATTGCTCAACAAACCAGAAGGAATAGTTTTCCACATAAACGCTTCTACAGAAACCTGAGAATAGTTTGAATCCAACATGATGCCTTCATTGTATGGCATTTCTTTTGCATTCAATGTAAGAACAGCAGCATCACTAGTTGCTACTACTCTGGCTTCTTTGTGTTTGTTGATTTTGTTTTTGAAAGCTGTAATCAAATCAGTTGCATTAGTACTCTTTGCAATTACTTCATAAGTATGAGTAAATTGCCCAGGTGCCTCATAGATGTCATTGTACACTAAACGTAATACATAACGATGACCAACTTCCGGAGTAACACTAGTAGCTGTGATTACAATTTTATCTTCAGCTGCAGCTACATATTCACTAAATACCATGTTAGGTTTAGAACCCTTCATGATCGGCATTGAAAAACGAATAATTGATTTTGTAGACTTTTCACCTTTTACATTATAAACATCTTCTTTACCTTCGCAAACACCGATGTATAATGAACTAGCAGCTTTTGCTCCGTTTGCATCTTTTACAATTGCTCTATTTTGATCAAATAATGCAATCTGACCTTCTGTTAATGCATCTACTGTCGTATAAGATGCAGGTGCTTCAGTACCGATAAGTACCGTGTTCACATGATTAAGCATAATTATTATTTTTTATTTTGTTAAACTTAATTAGACGTCTAGCTTAACATTTTGATTAGTTCTTCTACTTTCGTGTTTCAGATTTCCTCGTCAAACTAAACTATTTCGTATAATCATTCCATTGTACTAACTTCGTTCATATACGATTGATATCTTGGATTAGCCTTATTTTCCAAATACAACTCTACCGCTAACTTAACTATCTCATTATGAGTTGCAGCTGGCATATCTGTATACTCATCAAATGGAGCATCAGTAAGACTAATCCTTTTAGGAGTTCTCAAGTAAGTGAGAATATAATTTCTTATGTTGTAATTACCATCTGTGTACAAATGGATTTCATTTCCTTCATACAATCTTAATGGTCTAGCAGATCTACCATGTAATCTATATTCTGACAAAGTGTTTTGTCTTTGTCTGTCAATATTTTCTACTGTAGCTTCTAACACATCTACATTTTTAGTTCTTGGTTGACCACTTGGACCCACAGGCCAGCAATGGTCATAACTAAATATTACAGCTGTTTCTCCTACAGTAAACATATAATCATCCGGCAGAGTAACTGTATACTCTTCTGGATATGTATTAAATTGATAAGATTTTCTAGTAACTAATGTACGAAGATCATCAATTCTTTTTTGATCTTGTTCGAATCCAGTTTGTTTGAAATTAATACCAGAATATCTAGTTTTAATAAATTTATCTAACCCAGCCATTAACCAATACTCAATATCTGAAGTAGTAGGTTTTGTTAGATTATCATCTAATTTATCTATTTCTAATTCAAAAGCTGTTTGTAAATCAATATACTTCATTATTGTTGATTATTTGGTTGTTTTACTTGTAATCTATATTTACCTTCAGTAATAAACATATTAACTGCTAAATCTACAATTTCACTATGAATTGATTCTGGCAGTTCACATTTACTAGCTCCATCAGTAGTATTGAATCTTAATGGTTTTCTATAATAAGTCAATGTAACATTACCTAATGTAGTATATGCATCTACTGCTACTTCTATATAGTTATATTTAGTAGTAGGATCTGATACTAATGCAACAGCAGGTTGCCTAATAATAGGAGTATTGTATGCTGTTTTAATAAACTTACCAAGATCTCTATACTTAACCAGTTGATTATCTACTCTAACAAAATCTTTATATTGTTTATAAGTACCCTTTACTTTACTAAAGGAATGTACATATAAGAAATATTCTTCAGTAGATACATATGGTAATCTGTATCTTGTAAAACCATTAAGAGTAGTACCTGTTGCAGTTAACTCTTTTTCTACTAATAAACTTTTAATAGAGTCTGTATTTCTAGTATGTATGTTAGTTTCAGTTTCCATTTGGTCATCACCAACATAATTCATCATTACATACCTATCTTGAGCTTCATTTAGTATTGAAAATATAAGATCAGAATTGGGTTTTTGGTCTATAGTAAGAGTAGGATCTATTAATTGTATCCTGCGCTCAAATTCCATTTGCATATTTTTTGCGTCCATTTATACCTCCTATTCTGATAATTGTGCTACGTACTGTGGATGTGTTTGAGTTCTTGGAGATTCAATATTCTCAATTGCCATGTCAGCAGCTAATTTAACCACTTCATATTGCATATACTCTGGAATTTCATCTAGAGTAGACGTAATATCTTGATTATTAATCTTTCTTGGATATGCCAGATAAGTAATATCTATAGTGTAGGGACCTACCATGAGATCCCTATCTATAAACACTATTAACTTATTATCCTCTAGTATTGCTACAGGTTCTTCAATCCAAGGTTTATTATTATAAGTTTCTAAGAATCTAGTAGCTTGTTCATGACTAATAAGTTTTATTGTAGCTATCTTATTACTACCAAAATGTAAAATTCCTTCTAAGAAGTACATACGTTTCTCCTGAGTATCACTACCATAAGTAATGCTGGATTTGAAATTATTCATAGTTAGTCTATTACTTATAGACTCACTTAGTAAAGACAATCCTTTATCAGTTTTTACTAAACCCTCTAAATCTGCTACTCTTTTTACATTACCTTCAAATGGTATTCTAAGAGTATTATTACCGGTAGCTTTAGTAGCTATCTTACTTAGATACGCTGTGTACAACCAATAATCAATTTCCTCAGGTAAGAAAGATGGACAACCAGATATACCAATATTAACGGCATTTTTATCTGCTTCAATCTTAAATGCTATATGTGCTTCTAATACTGTCATGTTTACTTTTACTTAGATTCAATTTCTTGAAGTATAGTCATTTTGATATCCTGATTCTTTTTATCATTCAATGAAGCAATTGCATCTTCTAAACTTCTACCAATGATATCAGTACCATAGTAATAGATATTTTTAGATTTACGAATTACATTCTTTGAAATAGCTGCTTCAATAATGTATTGAGTATCTCTTACTTTATTGTTTACCCAAATCAAGAAGAACTTATCAGGATTGTTTTCAATGAGATCAAATAAACTACTTTCAACTAGCTCATTACTGATATTATCAGTCTTGTGACCATATAAGCGTAAACATTTGCGCATTTCCTCAATTGACATCTTATTAAATTCAGAGAATGCCTCACGTTTAGCTTTATTTCTTTTGTTAGCTTCTTCAGCTTCAATTTCTTTATTTACAAGAACATAATCATGAGTAGGCTTAAGATTATTGATTCCATTCGCTACTCTTTTGTGTCCTTTTAAAAATAAATATGCAAGTTCATCTTCAGGCCTTTCTGTATGTAAAACTTTATCTCTTGCGCCTAAACCGATTGCATATGTTTTCCAGAATCCACTTTGTGGAGATAAATGTCCTTCTTCATATCCCATTTCTTTCTCCAAACGTCTAGCATCTTCTGGGGTTAAACCAGTATATCTATTACCAGATCTTGTCCAGTAAGTACTGATATAATCTTTACAATTCTTATACTTAGCTATTCCAGCCCATGGATTTGTACGGGCGAATTTTAATATTATATCCATAGTATTTTATTCTTTATATTTCCAGATATATTTTATCTTTTTTAAAAATTTAGGATCTTTCAACTTTTCGTCAAATTTACCATTACAGTAATCTCTGATTGTGGTATTAGAAACGTTTGTAATTTTTGAAGCTTCTGATATACTTTCAAATTCGTTTAATAAATTACCATTTAAATCATATTGACGGACCGCTTTCTTAATTTTTGTAGTTTTTCCATCTTTAAATAAGTTTTTTCCCCTAGCGATTAAAAAATTTTCACTTAAAGGGTGTTTGTAATTAGGATCTTTACAAAACAATCCTTTGTCTATTTTCTTTGGTATGTCAGGATATTCTTCTTTGTATACCCAAATAAATGGATTTACTTTAGACTTTCCTTTAAATACGTGTTTCAACCCTCTTATTAAAGATGCTCTACATATTCCAGTAAAATCACTAGCGTGAGTTAAACTAGGAAACTCTTGTATAAAATTACCATCACAATCGTATTGTAGTACTGCCTTATATCTTGAAGATTGATCTTTACCTTTGTGTACTGCGGATATCTTAGCCTTTGTTTCATCTGTGTGGAACATTATATCCCCACCACAATCACTATTATACCCATACTCAGGATTTTTAGATCTGTATTGGATTACCCAATACTTCTCTCTCTCTTTTAGTTTTTCAACAGAATCTACATACTCAATTGATTCTACTTCAAAATTAAGTTCACCAAATTCTCTTATTGCTTTATGTAAAACATAATTGGAGCCTTCGTTGGACTTCCAGATGTGTTGTTTAAATCTTTTAGTGCAACTTTGACTAGTGGCTCCAATATACACTTTATTGTTGAGTTTATTAACTATTTTATACACTTCGTATATTTTAACATTTTCTATATCTGCTACATTCATAAAATATCGTTTTATATTTTATACGATAACGTAACACTATGGGGAATGTTCCAAAATATACTGTGCATTTTCTAGTCTTCTACCTCCATTATGAGTTCACCGCAAGCGCGAGGATCACGAAGCATGATTCCCATTTCTCCGAGGAAATGTACGCTGTAACCGTCCTTTGCATTAGATCTTACTGTGGATTTATTTTTAGAGTAACCAGTTCCCGGAGCTACAGAACCTGAAGTATTCCAGATAACCATCTCACGGTCCTTACGAACAACCTTAACGATGTTAGCTTGACCATCACGTCTACCAAGATCCAAGAACGTCATTCTATAAGATTCCAGCGGTTTACCAGATACCGGGTGTAACAAACGATTATAAGTAGTATCATCATACAACGGGAAATGTTTCAATGTCAACTCAATGCCATTCGTCATCTTGTATGTTACAAACTGACCACCTAAAACCAAAGCCTGACCAGAACCACTGATAAACTTCGTATCAATCAAGTTCATCGTAGCCGCTTTTTGTTTCAATACACGGTCAAATTCTCTCATACCCATTTCACCAGTCAAAGCAACAAACTTACGTTCGTTAGTACCTAAGATATTGTAAGACAAATCAAACAAGAAGTCTTCCAACAATTCCGGAGTTAACTCAGTGTAGTAACGTCTGTTAGACGGAGCAATCTGTTGCAACAAACCTGCAGGAATGTAAACCGGACGACCATTTGTACCTAACAATGAAGTAGAACCATCTTTGTTTACATTAGACTTAGAGTAAACCATCATTCTCTCACATCTCTTAGACCACTCACGCATTGCCTTCCATTCCTGATAATCAGACCACAAATAAGAAGTCTTACCAGTCTTAGGATCTTTCAAAGCAATCCAAAGTACTGTAGAATAAGCTGTACCTGTAATATCATAATCCAAGCGAGTCGTAAACAAGAAGTTTCTCATCTTGAAATGAGTATTATAATTCAGGATATCACCCTCTTCACTGTACTCTTCGTAAGCAGAAGCTAAACGAGATACTTGACGACCGGCTAACAAATATTCACCAGGAATATAAGAGTTAGATTGACCATCTGCAATGAAACAAGTATAAACCCATTCATTACCATCTTGATAAGGAGCACCAGAAACACGTACTTGATACTCTCTATTATCAAATTCCAAAATTGCACCAGGACCAAACCATTTGTCCTCTAACCACAACATGATAGGTGTGTTACCCAAACCTGCCATAACTGTGCTAGCATTTGCAGCAGTGATTTCTGTTCCCTGCCATTTTGCAGAGCGAATCGTCACAGCTCTATCGCTATCAATCATTACAGACCATTCGTAGTCTCTTTGGTCAATTGTCATTACATTACCAAGACCACCAGTAATCGCATCCAAAGAAGTGCTATAACCATCATCTTTAGAACCGAATACATAAGAAATAACACGGGTTACTTCATACGGTCTAGTAAGCATTGCATTTGAAATCATATTCTCATCAACAAGATCTGAGAACCATTTACCTCTACCGATCTGTAAATTATTTAAAATTCCGTTATCCATATAAATGTTAGTAATTTATTTTTAATTAAAGTAGTTGTACTGCACGACTAAAAATAGAGTTAGATGAACTTGTATTAATTCTCTTAGTACCTTTACTAACGCCTGTTGATCTGAGACTATTTTTCAGATTTTTAATAGCAGAGCTAGTACCCTGTTTTTTGGCAGCATCTAACAAAGTGTCACCTCGCATTGTAAAATAAGCTGACTCTATTAAATTCTTTACGCTCTTGGAATAGTCTTTTTGGTACTGGGTCTTTCCACTAGCGTCGGCTTTAAATATATAAGCCAATAATTCTTTCTTGTCCTTAGCTGGTATTTTGATACCACGTATATTGTCCAAGGACTTTATTTCACCGACAACGTCATCAAAAAACTTTTGTTGGCGCTGCACCATTTCCTCCTTTTTGATTCTTTGTTGCTCTAATAGCTCTTCTTTCTCTTTTGCAACAATCTCTTGAAGTTCCTCAACTGCGTCTTTTGCCTCATCCTCTAATACTCCAGCATCTTCAAATCTTTCGATTTTCTTAGCAATTTGTTTGTCACTGTAACCTTTTCTAGCTAGTAACTCTCTCAATACTATCTTTTGCTCATTTTCATTTTCAATATCAACATTGTCAACATCAATGTCCGGAGTAATAGAGAAATAATCTTCTAACTTACCCCCATTACGAACAAATTCATCTAATTTTGCAACATCTTCGCTTGCATATTCTGGAGTAGATTGTTCTTCGATTACTTCTTTAAAATACTTAACCAATTCTTCTACAGTCTTTGGTTTTTCTTCTTCCTCTTCTTCATCAAAATCCCATTCTAATTCTTCAGCAATCGCATCAAATAAAGCAGATACTTGTTTAGATTCAACTTCATCTTCTTCAGTCTCTTCTTCAATTTCTTCTTCGGTTTCCTCTTCTTCAGTCTCTTCTTTATCCTTTTTCTTAGAAGCTTTTTTAGATTTCTTAGGCTCTTCTACTTCTTCCTCTTCGATGTCTTCAGTTTCCTCTTCCTCTACTTCTTCCTCTTCTTCTGTCTTCTTGTTCTTAGATCCAGGAGTAGCAGGTCTAGCTTTAACAGACTCTTGTTTCAGTCTCTCTAACTCTTCATCATCAATATCATCATCTTGAGAGATGGTGTTACCAACTTGTTCAGTAAACATATCAGTTATAGCTGTAAATCCAAATAGTGTATCGTTACTATTGTTTTCCATAATTAATTATAATTAGATTGTAATTGTTATTTTTTCTTTCTGCCTTTATGATTCCACTTAGCAGCATTTTGAGCAAATATTGCACGTTTTCTAGTCAATGGGTTTTTACTATGTGTTAATTCTTCAGTACTCTTACCTGTTCTCTTTTTAAGAGCATTAAACTTACCACGATTCTTTTTCTTGATGTGTATACCTCCATCTTTATAAGAAGGAATTGGGTATACTGGGTATAAATTTTCCATATTGATTATTCTTTATTTAGTTCATTACCTACAAATCCAGCACCACCTAATGGCATTAAAATTTCCATAGGAATTAATTTATTTAGTCTATCAATATACTCGTTCTTATTTCTATACAAATCATATTGATTCTTAACCATTTTATTTGATGTTGGATTTCTCATATATTCCAAAATCATCTTTTCGTCTACAGGAGTACTCCAGTTTGTAATTTCACCAGAGTCTTTTAATGATCTCTTTAGAGTTAACATATGACTTTTAGCTTCTGTAGGATTCAACAGATATGACCTATTACCAGCAGCATCAAATAATCCCATTTTTCTTAACTCCGCAGAACTATATGCATTGTTAGGATTTGCTAAATAATTTAGATAAGTGTTTGTAATGTATTCTTTACCACTATCAAAATCCTGAATCTTTCTAGACCCAGCTAAACCGTCTGCTACGTGTCCTAACTCATGATTGGCAGTTCCGGGCATATAAATATTATTATCTAATATTACATTATAATCATTTATATCTGTAGGTAATACGTTATCTTTAATATTTTTTATATTTATTTGCCCATAACCGTCTTTGTCCGTATTACCCCATTTGACATAACTACCTCTTTTAGTCATGTCTTTATATGCAATATTAGAATAAGCTCGTTTGTAGTTAGTTCCATATGTTTTGTCTACATTTTCTACTAATTCACGAGTTCTTTCATCTGGAAAAATTGCTTGTTCTATTGTTCTAGAGATTTCTTGTTGGTACTTCTTAGAATTTCTATCTTTTCTTAATACTTCGGAGAATTCAGAATCATAATCCTCTTCTGTTTTCTTTCTAGTTTTCTTTTTAGTTTGAGTAGGAGAAAAACTGTGAACACTAACCCCATCAACTTCAGTACCCTCAATAATTCTTCCTACTTTGGATTTTAGTTTTTTAATGCCTTTTCCAACTCCCCAAGGTATTAGATTTAATGCAGCATCAATAGCAGCTCCAGCATAATCTCCCTTACCTAAATCTTCAATAAAATTAACTGCATCTTTAATGTATCCAGCTGGAGTAATATAGGCTTCTGGTTGAACTGTATTAACTGCACCTGATATTTTCCTTTGTCTTTCAAAGTATTCAGGAGTACCAGTCCTATATTCAGGTGGTAAATCTGCTTTGTTTATGGTCTTACCTTTACCATCTTGATATGCAGGAATGGAATCAAATTGTTGCTTGATATCAAGATACGTAGCATCAGGGTTATTTGCCCTGACACTATCGTATATTTGTTTTCTCTCTTTAAGAGATAAATCTTTCCATTTCATACTAGTAATATTTATTTACCTGTCTTACCTGGTTTACCTTTTCCGCCCTTTTTAGAGCCTCCTTTACATGCCATAATTAGTCCTCCTATTTTTTAGATTTAGATTCACCAACTACTTTATTTTTTAAAGCAGTTTTTGCTTTTAATTGTTCTCTCTTATAAGCTGCATCATCTTTCATCTTCTGCAACCTCTTAGCCTCTTGCAATTTTCTATTTTCAAGAGCTATTTTTTCTTTTTCAATTGTAGCTTTTAACTTGTCAGCTTTTTCTTGTGCAGCAATTTTACGTTTTTCAAGTTCTTTCTTATTTTCTTCAGCTCTAGCTTTATTAGCTAAATCCATTTGTTTGCTCATAGCATCAGATACAGCTTTTTGTCTAGCTATTTCTTGATTACCAATCTCAATAGGATCTGGTATACCATTCATATCCTGATCCATATTCTCAGATCCTCTATAAGCATTTAATTGAGCTACAGTAATCTTAGTAGCATTGTCTTGATCAATCTTATATTTAGTAAGATCAAGTTCAGCTTCTTTAAGCATAAGTTCTTCTTCCTTAACTTGATTCTGCATTTCAACAAGCTGTTGCTGTTGTTGATTTTCTTGTTCTTGCATTGCTTGTTGTTGCTCCAATCTGTTGTTTTCTATGTCTTGTAATTTGGATTTGATTACACTTAAATTGTCGCTAGTAAATATTTCAGCAGCATCTAATAATGATGCACCATTTTGCATAGCTGGCTGTACAAGACTCTTAAGTTGTTCAATGGCTTGACTTTCTTTTGTACTGTCAGTTACAAAAATATCAAAGTCTTCATATGACCAATTGTCATCCATCCGTAAGAATGTTCTGGTACCTTCATCAAATATATAGTTTAAGTATTTCTTGTCATCTTTCCATGCAAATTTAGCACTATCTAATAACATTGATAATACATGTGTTTTAATTTGATTATGTAACCAAAACCACGGTTCAGTAATATGAGCAGATTGAACTACAGATCTTTCTACATTACCTACTAGCTCATTACTAGAAATAGATCCTTGTCTTTGCTTTGTTACTCCGGACAATTCAGATACCATTTCTTCAATCTTTGCAAGTAATTGAATGTACGTATTAATAGTATTAGACATACTTGCATCAATAGAAGTCCACTGATTGTATGGTGATGGTTTACCACCCTCTCTACCAGGAATGTCCCAACCTTCTTCGTATGGATTAACAAATGCTACACCAAGTGCTCCTAAGTAATGCATCCACTTATCTACATCTATACCCATACTCTTAGGTATTTGAGTAACATCTATTACAGGTATCTTACCTTTATCCCTAGCTATTGCCATTTCAAGACGATACCAAAGTATGATATACATGTATTGTAATGGCTTCATGATAGCAACTAATGACTTAGCTTTAGTATTTGTGTTACTATAAGCTGCACCAGTATATGGCAATTTGGCACTATTTAAATTATCACCTCTACGGAATTGGTACTCTAATGGTTGCATACCAAAGTAAAGATCATCGCCTGCTCTGTATCCTTCCCATGCTTCAATAATCCATTTCCATTCAACATTGATTTCTTCACCAGTAGGTTTATAATATTCATCTACCTGTATTTCATCCGGCATACCTGTCTCAGGATCTATTATTGTAACAAACCCTATCTTTTTAAGTGATTTCCAGCATACATGATAAACTACAATGTTATCTGGATCTCCATAAGGATTATGGTCTGGTAATTTATTGTATGATTTTAAGTTATAATGAACAAAATCATCTACTGGACTTTTGTCTGGACCAAATCCAGATGTAGGTTTTTGATCTACTATTTCTAACAATTCATTTAATTGCTTTTCATCCAGTTTATCATAAAACTGATCATATATTTGGCTCCATGACATTAATGATCTATAACAACACCAAGATGCATCGTGAATGAATTCAATACCTTCTTCTGCAGGATACTTAAAATCTTTAGGATTGATTCTTTTAATAACTGGTTCACCATTTCTAATTCCTATGTAATACTCTTCAAGTCCTGCAACAAGTGCATCTTTAAAGCCTTTCATAAATTCATGAGAAATGTTTTCTTTCTTAAGTAAGAATAATAAGCTTTGATATGCTGTTGTTTCTGCTGCATCTTTGTAATCCTTTGTTAAATACTTCTGTATTTGTTCTGGTGTTTGAATTTCGCCTGTTTGTAATCCTTCTTGAAATCTAGCTTGATCTTCTGGGCTTAATTTAGCAAGCATAGCAGCTTGCATATAATTCAACAGCATCTGTTTAGCTTTGTCTTGTACTTCACTACTAGCAATATCACTAGTACGGCACACTCTAAAGTTAAATGGACGTTTTGTTTCTTCACCTAATAATAGATCTACTTTTGGACGTATGATATTATAATCCTGTGCCATTGCTGGAAAGCCATCATCTTGATTGAAAGGATTTGTAACATACTTTAGGTCTTTTTCATTGTATATACTATTATATAAATCATAATAGCTTTGCATTTCTTCTTCATCAGGTATACTTTCGGACGAAGCTATGCCAGATATTCCAATAATGTAATCCACGCAGTCTTTTCGCCATTCTTCGGTTTTTTTACTGAGTGGTAGTCTTTGGATAGGAAATGAGTTGACTGTTCTTTCCATATTAATTAGTAAACATAAATGTGGTTGTGTTATTATTTAAAGGCGTGAATGTAAATGAATCATCTGTATTTTTAAACAACGGTTTATCAAACAATCTCATTTTCTTTTCAACATCCTCTTTCTTCTTTACTTGTATATTATACAATTGTTCTCTATAGACCATTACCTGCATAAATGCCATAACCCTATCAAAGTTTCCTTTGTCATTATATTGAATAAGTTCTTCAAGGAATGGTTCAGATAGTACAGTATTTAAACCTAATTGCTTTTGATCTCTAAGTTCTTCCAGCCATTCTTTGATCTTACCTTCTCCCCAAAGTTTGATCTCTCTATTCATATGACATCCTTTTCGTCTATTTACTGTAGAATTATTAACAATATCTTTAATGATGTCTGGTTGATCAGCAAGTAAATGGCTACAATGTTTGTTATTGAAATAAGTAAATAAACCAGTGTTCTGGTTTTCTACCATTGCTTTTGCATTATAGTAAATAAGTAACTTACGAACATTTTCATAAAACTCTTCAGCAGTTTTTGGCCTACCTGTATATTCTGCTACAATGATATCTGAATATGATTCAAAGTCTTGAAAACGTTTATATATAAAACAAGAACCTAATGAATTAGTACCTGATTGATCGTGATCATATGGGTCAATACCAGCTATATATAAACCAAATGGTGCATCTTTAACTGGGTGTTCCCATATAACTATTTTACCAGTAGGATCAGAATTCTTTGGTAATGGGAATTCGATTATGTCTCCTGTTTTCTGTATATTCCAAATTATCTCTCCATTAACTAGAGTAAGAGTACCTACTTGTTTATGATTCTGTAACTTAGTGTTAGTTCTTATCCTTGCTAATTGTTTTTGTAATTCTTTCTTTGGAAATATGTTACCAGATAATTCAGTAAATGCTTCTGCAGGAGATTCAGAGTGTTCTGCTACGTATCTATCTATTTGTTGAGAACTAGTGGCTTCTTTTAACTCTTCTTCACGTAAATTTAAAATAAACTGCCTTGCTTTATCATGAAGAGTGTTACCATCTTCATCCATGTACAATCGTTTACCTTTTTCATCACGTATATCCAAATTAGTATGTTGAGGTATAAAGAACCCACATTCTTTACTCTGGATACCATCGTCCCATATATTCTCAAAACCTATACAGTTATATGATTTAGGATTATAAAATGCTTCACGTAATGTCATTACTGCAGGACCTTCATCACCACCAGTACCAAACATAATCATCAGACCAAAGGCAACACCATCTTGTTCTACAGATGGTCTAGCAATTTGCCACGCAGCTTTAAGTTCTGGGAAAGTACCTGCCTCTTCCCAGAGTATTAACATACCTGCTTTACCACGTACAGCATCTGGGTTATCTTTCAATGATACACCTATTATCTCTGATTTGTAACCAACTTCAATTTTATTACCAAAGTTATCAGTTACAATCATAGAAGCTCTACGACGCATGCTAGTGTTTACAGCTTGTCGTTTCTTACCCCATGCTGTATTTTCATCTATGAAGTCCATATAATCCCAAGCCTTAGTAAGGATACCATCATCAGTAAGATACTGTTTATTTGATGCATATACATAAGACTTAGAACCAGGTATCAAAAAGAAATTACGACAAAGCATAGAACCACCTTTATAGGAATAACCTTTACGTCTAGCTTTTGCCACACACAAGTGTTTACCTTGATCTTGTGCACTTTCAATAGCTTGAAAATAGTAGTAATCATAATCATAAAAGTCTGGAAATGCTAATTCTCTTACTTTGATTAACTCTTCTTGCCCTTGTTTATTCTTTTTATTTTTATATACAATTCTTTGAATTGGGCAATAGTTTAAATAAAAATAGTTATACCCAGTGATGTAGTCCCCATCATCTGCAGTATAACCATTAATGCATCTATCGGCCTCTGTTTCCCAAAAATTGAAATACTCTGATGTACCTTTTGGGAAGGAACAATAAGACCCCGACTCTATATAAGTTAGCGCCGGGGTTCTGAATTTATTAGAATTTTTGATTTTCTTTGTGAAATCAATCATAAATTACTTTCTTCGTTTAAACAGGTTCTTAATTTTCTGCCATAAACTAGTTTTAGTAGTGTGATTATTTTCTGTTTTTTCATCCATGTGTGATATAGCATAAGCAGCAGCTTCAGCCAAATCTCTTTCTTGCTCTGCTTTCATGTTGTTATATACTTCAGTAAAATCAAAAATAATCATTGTCGGTTTAGTATTCTTTTTACTAGTTTTAGTCTTAGCCATAATTGCAATTTCTTTAAGCCCTTAACGGGCAGGTTTTTATAATGTCTTTTATTGTGTCGTAGTTTCTACAACTTCTTTTTTGGTAATTCAAATGGGTTCATTTCTCCACCGCCTCTAACTTTGCTATTCTTAATCTCTTCTGCTCTTACTTGAGATTTAAGTTTCACAATTGATTCTATTACTCCAGCCATATTCTTAGCACCATCTGTAAGCTTTTTAATAGAATCTAAATCCATTTCGTCATCTTTAGATAAGTGATAGTATTTAGCAGCACCTTCAAGTTTTAATAGTAATCCATCTAACATATACTCAAGTAAGGAGTATGTTCTACTTTTCCAACTATCTTCTGCTTGTATTACTATTTCTGGTAATTCATAGTTTTCATTTCCAAATAGTTCTTTCTTTAATGTAGGTTCTATTAGATCTCTCTCCATAGTTTCTACATAAGGAGAATCGTATTTGTTTTTAAGTACTATGTACCATAAGTATTTTGTTGCTAAATCTTTATCTTTAAATGAATCCCAAAGTTTTTTAAATGGTGGAATGGCCAACATGTCTGGATGTATGACCACTTGTCCACCAACTATATCTGCTAAATTCATTTTTAGGCTTCCTTAACACAAGCTTCGCAACAATCGCAACCCTTCATATTACGATTTTGATCGTATTCTTTATTCAATTTATAATTATTATAAAAATCTTCATTTCTTATAATAACAAAATCTCTAACTTTTCTTCTATCTTTAACTGGTACTTCTTTTTCTCTATAATTAGCATAGAGAACCATGATTACATCACCAGCTTTTACATCATATTCTTTTTTATTAGCTACAAATGTACCATCTTCCTCAATTACCCAAGCCCAATCAATATTTAAGTAATGATTACTAATAGTATCAAAATTCTTAATATCGTTATCCTTCATTGTTAACAATGAGTTGCCACCTGTATAAATATACGTATTCATATTAATCTAAATTTATTTTAATGTATCTGTTTTTATAATGTCTATTCAATGCATCTACTGCTTCTTGTTTAGTATAAAATGCATTAACATACTCTGGATTTTTACTGTACTGATTGATTATCTCCTTCAGTTGCTCCGCTTTCTCGTCCCTGTTCTGCATTCTCATTTTCTTCTTTATTATCAGTTGAACCAAATCCACCACCACGATCTTCGCCTGCTAATTCCTCTACAATTACAGGCTCCATCTTCGGATAAGGCATTACTACTAACTGAGCAATCTTTTCACCTGGTTGATAGATTGTAGGAAGAGCATCTGTAGTAATCTTGAATTTAACAAGAATCTCACCTTTATAATCGCAATCTATAACACCTACTGCATTACACATTGACATAGATCTCTGAGAAATAGACGATCTCATAAAGATCAAACCCACATGACCTTCAGGAATCTCTACTGACAAACCTGTATGATATACTAATACTAACTTACCACTCTTATCAAATTCCTGAGTAAAGGAAATTGCTGTTAAATCTAAACCAGCATCATTAGGGTTAGCATAACTAGGTAATACTGCATCTTCTTGTAATTTCTTAAATTTTAATTCCATATTATTTTCTTACTATATTGTTTCCTAATATTATTTCTGTCATTTGAGCTGCTAGATTTGCGGCATAATCTTCTACAAATTGACTTTCATTTACCTTTGATTGAATCTGTAGTAATAACTTTACTATTAGTGCTTGATTTGCTAGTATTTGATCTAATTTTTCTTCCATGCTTTGCATAATATAACATAGCTATTGCATTAAAACACATTGCGGCTTCATGTCTCACTTTGGTTTCCTCATCAAATTCTTTAGTTTCTGCAGCATACAAATGTCTAAGAAGAGCACCTTTGTAACGTTCGTAACCGTTTTCTAAATTCTGCCATGTATTGTCACCATATTTCTTAGCACCCTCTGTATACACTCTAGCGATATCCTCCAGACAATCCAGTGGTATTAACTCCCATCTTGTTTTATCATCTATACGATCGTTCTTTCTTGCTTTATCTTCCATAGTACTTATCATAAAGTTTGTCAAAAATGACGGGTATTTGTTCATGTAATTGTTTAAGTAAATCCAGAGCCAATACTCTAATATCTGGATGAGCTGCAGTAGAACATCTAAGAGTTAAGAAATGTAGCCACTCCCTTAAATTTGCTTTACAATTAATTTCAGTCTTAGTAGCATTTGGTAATATTTCTCTAGCTTCCTGTGCTAAGAAACCTCTTTTGTTTATTAAGTTATTGTAATAACTCTCACAATCTGCTAAATACTTTCTAAAATCTTCTTTGTCTATTTCATCCTCTGATTGATTATACCAAGTAGGTAATATAAAAGTAATTTCATTGTTAAATTTATCTTTACTATAATTACAATACCTTTGACTTTCCATCGCAAATGACATCAATCTGTGTCTAACTATTTCGTGACTTATTGATCTACTACAGATAAATTTCACAGTAACGTCAGCAAATTCAATCATTGCAAAATGGTTAGAATTAATTAATCTTTCTACTAAAGCTTTGTCGGATTCTGGAGTACTAGAAGCTTCTGACTTGTAGCAAGTTCTAGCAACAGCAGCAATACGATTGATTATTTCCTCACCATTCAACTTATCAAGTATTTTTACTTCAGACTTAATTAATTTCATTTGACTTTCCTTTTGTTTCTATATTGTATATAATCATCCAATTGTTCTACACACCATGTAACTAAGTAAGCATATTGTTCATTTCCTTCATTATATCCTTCAGCATTCATTTTTAAGAAGTCATATACAGCATCTGCATAGTGTATAGATTCATGAGCTAACGTTGAACTAGAGTAATCACCAATTAATATTAGTATACCAATGGCTCTTGTATTCTTTTCTCTTACCAAGTAAGTTGCAGCTGATGCATTTACTGGTTTACTTGGTCCACCACTTACTTTATCATTTTTAAGATTATCTGTATTTATAAAAAAGTCAAAGAAATTACTTACATCATCCCAATCATCAATCAAAGCTACATATAAATTAATTGGATACAGATTCTGATATAGAAATGCTTTTGTCTTTTGTTTTTTCATATTTTTTCTTAGGTTTGATTTTGAACAAGTAACCAAACATTATAGTTTTCATATCATCTTCGTTGGATATTATTCTATTTGCAAATCTAAAAGGATGGTTACATATTACTTCTATTACTTGATGTGGAATATTATATTTATTTGCTAACTGTATATAGATATTAGAAGTTTTTTCCTTTTGAATCATATACTATTCTATAGTATTTATTTTTAAGCAAACCATCGATTGTAAATGATTCTACATCTATTGTAGAAGGTCTAATTATATTTATCACACTAAACAAATCCTTTGTATCATTGTTCATCATAACGTGTTCTACTACTTCTAACTTAAGAGCTTTTTCTTCCTTTTTACTATATGGTTTGATAGGTTCTAAAATTATATATCTATCTTTTTCTTTTACTTTGATGTTCGTGGTTTCTACAAACCTGGAAGAATTTCCAAAGTAAAGAACATACTTATTAAATGGTAATTCTTTTCCCATTAATTTATTCCACCAACATTTTAGTAAACCATATTTTTTATAGATAAGAATGGAACCTGATTTTATATCTAAACATTTCATTTTATTCTCAGTATTATCGTTAGTTGCAAACGATCTCCAATAACAACTGGTATCAGAGCCTTATTTACGCTAAGTTCGTCTTCAGCAGGTCCAGCTATCAAAATACCCTTCTCTTTGAAAGACTTAATGTATCTACTTAAGTTATCCTTAGTAATACCTAAATTCTCAATGATATATTTTCTATTATATCTGTTTGCTACATTCTTATTTGTATTAGGTTCCTTAACGTATTCCATATCCATTTTAATAAGTGTAGCCATCAATTCAAGTTCTCTATCAGTTAACCTAAGTATTCCATTAAGCGCTTGTAAAAACTCTGGTATCAATTCTTCATTTGATACGGATTTTACAAGTTTATTCATTTATGATTGTTTCGAGTTTGTTTAACAATTTCATCATATTGAAGTATACAGTATCGTGTTCTACTTTTACACAAGTTTGAATTTTACCTTCTTGATACTTCTTTTCAATATTGTTCTTACGTTGATTGTAAGTATTTTTCAATTGAGCAATAATAGTACGAATCTGTTTGATTTTACTCTCATCCTTAGATTCAACAGTAGCATTTTCAATTGGTTCAACTAAACCACTTTTAGCATACTCTTCAATCATATTACTAGATACAGCTACATTTACTTGAGAATAATAATTTTCTGAGTCAGAAGATTTCTCATCAGAGAATGTATACATACCATCCTCCAAAGTAAGGATATCACCTGATTTCAATACACCAAAAGGTTTAATAACTTTGTATTCTGTAATCATATTATTTAATAATATTTAAAATTTGTTTCATTTTATCTTCTCCAATCTTTCTTGAAGAAATAGTAGTTTCTATACCTAATCCTGAGCAAGGATCTTTCCAAGCTTTACACACTTTGCAGTATTCTTTGCTTTTCCGTTTAGCATCAAATGGGCATTTTTCCCTGACTGTTGTAATAGTAACTCGGTAATCTGACATAGTATTTATTTTTTAATAGTTCCAAGTGCTAATTTAATCCACTTGTTTACGTCAAAATCAGGATCTTTTTCAGATATGATTCTGCAATTGTTTGAAGAATCACATACTTCGTATTGTTTGGGTTGGGTTACTAAACCCATTAGACTAATTGCTTCATTCTTGGATAATGTTAATTCTGTAGCATTTTCCATGGAAGGATTATTAACGTCTTCTGGAACAAATACTTTAATTATACCATCATCTTGTATTTGAATGAACTTTGAGTACTCACCCAACATATTATTTATCATTTCTTTAATCATACCCACATAACGCAAATATTCAAAAAAAGTTGCATATTTTATACAATAAAAAAGGGGTTAACTTTATGCTAACCCCTAGTACATCCAACTACAACCACGATTAATTAAGACTACGCTTAGTCTTTAAAATATTTTTCTCCTTTAACAAAGGCTACTACATTATAAGGATTTATTAATTGACTATCTTTGAACAAATCAAAATCAATTGATGCTTTCCTAGGATATGCTACCACATCACCTACTTCAGGATGATTGTTTTCATCTTGCCATTGATACCCAGATGGTAGACGTAACACAATACCTTTTCTGAATGTAGTTAACACTTTTTCTTTAACTGTTTCAGTGTCATTGATATCATAACCATTTTCGTCCTTTTTACCAGTCTCTACTGGCTTAATAATTTCTTTCTCTACGTATTCATCCTCTAAGGGTTTAACTATCATATCCTTAGTAGGGATATACACTAAACCGTCTATAACGGTTTTTAATATGTCCTGTTGATTTTCCATACTGGCTAAACGTACTTAATTAATTTTTGTTCTATTACTCTGAAATTTTTCTTAGAATATGACCACCAGCACTACAACAAATACCTTGTGCGACATTGTTTAGACATCCACTAAAGTTTTCAAATTGTCTAAAATAACACCCTCTGCATCCATCATATGCTCTGATTATTTTAAAATCGTCACCATTTATGTTAACAACTCCTTGTCTAATCATTTCTAAGTATTTTGGTTCATTCATCATGATATAGTTTGATAATAATATATTATATACTGCAGTTATCTAGAGTAAGAGTAATGGTTTATATTACTACTAATTGCATTTTAAACTACTATTATATCCTACTCTGGATGTAGGAACGTATTATAATCTAATTTTGTTCCATTTTCTTTAATAATAAATTTTTATTTTAGAGTAAAGCTATCATGAGTACCATTTTTATTCTTACAGAATAACTCACAATTTACCAAGTACTCATCCATAAAATCATTTTCTGAATCTATTTCAATATCTACTTCTATGAGATCACCGTTTTCGTATATTTTTTGATAAGTTCTATAGTTCCAATTACCATTCCAATGGTCTTTTATCTTAATAAAACCATGTTCTTCTAGCCATTCACAACGTGTCATTTTAACATTATTTATGATTATTTAACATATCTACGAGAGTTTCGTAGACAATTCATTAACCTGTTGCCTTAATTCATTTACAAATCTAGTAGCTCCTTTAGGTCCTGTATACCCTAAACCTGGTATTTTATACACGTGATCACCAATATTATGTATACCATACACATTATTATCCTTACTTAGGATAGTTTCTACCTCTTTAACTGTTAATTCTTTTAACATAATTTAACTATTTTTAACGTATCTTATAACCTAAAAGTGTTAATAATTCATAAAATTTGTTAATATCCCTAAAGTAAAGTGAATATGAAATCATCATATGAGCCATACCTTCCTCCATAGGATTCATTAACCTAAGATCTGATACTTTCAAAGCTTTAGTACCATCAGCGCAATCCCATTCACTTACTCTAGCTCTTAATAGCTCAAAGTCACTAAATTCATAATAGAGTTGATTATCTTTAATTTCAAATCCTTTATCTTTTAATTCTTGTTCAAATATCATATTGCTGTTATTTAAATTCTAATTAGAGAACGAAAATGAATAATAAGTGTTGTAAAAATTTTTTATAAAAAATATTTTTGTGGGTATAATTGAAAGCGAGAACCAAAATAAAATATTATAAAAATTTTGATAGTGTGCAATCGAGAGTGAGAACCAGTACAATATCAAGTCCCCTCTCCTAACAAGTAGGGGAAATCCCCCGTCAAAGAGTTAATGTGTTAATGAAACCTTATGGTGTATAGGTCAACCGTAAAGTATTATGGATTTGTCTATCAAAGGTAAAGACGTGAAGAATTACGAACTCACTAAAGTAGAGGTAAAGACCTCTAAAGACGGCAAAGCACGCTATGCCGTATGTGAGTTCAAACAAGCTGGCTTAAGCAAACTATTGCAAGAGCAAGCTTCTGGTGTTACAATGCAGTTAATGGCTGCATATGGTAGTACTAAGGAACACGAAGATGCGTATTTCAAGCTGTTAGAAGAGTCTATTGGTGAGAAGATGCCTATTTGTCGTGTTGAAGTGGCAGGCTTTCCTGACTTCATCCGTAAGGACAATGATGGTAAAATCATCACTGAGACTAAGGAAAGAGACGGTAAGCAAGTAAAAGTAGCTTCCATCTATAACTCTGTCTTCATCTATGCACTGTGTAATGATGAAGGTGAATGTATCAAGTCTGACGCAAGTCTTATCAAGCGTGGTGAGAACTTGTACAACAATTCTCAGCGCATCGTTGATTATGTTGAGTATGATACTAAGCGTAAAGCAGCTAAGGCAGCTAAAGAAGCAGCTAAGGCAGCTGAGGAGAAGAAATCTAATCCGTTGTTGGAGGGTGAAATAGTGGATGACGATGAATTGTAATGAGTAAGTGGGAGGGAATGGCAAACACCGTTCTCTCCCCTCATTTTATCTCTTTTTCACAATAAACCCATTAGTAATTTATATAATATATAGCGTAATTTAAGATTGAATTAACAGCGTCCTATAATCTCATATAGACATAGGTTTCAGTGAAGATTCTAACTGAGTAATACGTATCAGAATCATTTTATATTCGTATACTTGCTGGTAGGGTAGTTTAAACCAGTAGTGCTGTATCTTTTCGGCGGTTTACTAGTAACGCACTTAAAAGTTTAAGGATAAACCGTACAGGAAACCAATTCCGATTTATAAGTTTGGTGACAACTTGAAAGAGAATGACAGCCTGGAAAGACAGGCATCATTTGAGCATTAATCTAAAAAAACTCAATAACTTCCCAAGACATTGAGGGCACCAGTTTCTTACAAATAGGTTTAGGACTATCCTTGTAAATACTTAGCTACTACAACATTGATTTCAGAATCATAACGCCAGAGTAGAGAATCCCTATTTGTAAGTTTTAGGTGTAAAATGCATATTATCTATTTTAACAAAAGAAGCCATAGCTTACTATAGATAATGTTGTCAGTGCAACACTCTATAGCGGAAAAGTATATTAAACATATATGCTATGCCACGCTTCAGTACTTTGTTATGTTGGTTCAGCAATGTAACATCACTGAAAGTTACTGTTGTGTGTAATATTAACGGGAGCCAACCCAACCATGTAGTAATACTGTATCAAAGAACTGAAAAAATACAGGAAGGCTATTACTACATGGTTTAATTTGATTATTAATCAATAAAATTATATATTATGATAGCAGTAGTGAAGTGCTATAAGCACAACATAAAACCATTAGTAGTAGAGGTATTTGAAGGTCATGATGAACAAACACAAAAAGATGCTAACTCATTAGCATCTATCCTAAGTAGAAAGAATAAATATGAGTATAAAGTACTCATTGATCTTTCTTGCGTTGCAGTTATAAATGATTCAAAAATAGAAACAAATGAGTAACGGAACAAAAGCAACAATAGGATTTTACATAATGTCATGTTTATTCCTATTATCAATGGGATTAGATCCAAAAGCGAAATTCTCAGCAATATTAGATATGATATTAGAATGGTCATTAGCTTATTGGATATTTATTGGAATATGTTACTTAATAATAAACTCATTTAATAAATAATATCATGAGCAAAAGAAAATATCACAAATCAAATTGTGATTCTACAGTACGAGCAATCGTAACAGATGCACTAGGACGTAAAGTTATCCTAGTTGGAAAGCACGCTTTCGAGTGGTCTATTATTCTCGAAAAAGAAGGAAAATTAGTAATAACTACTTTTCCTAATAGAGAAAAAGCAGTAGATACATTTAACAATAAATATAGAAGAAAATGAAAGCACTCAATTACATTCTATTTGGTATACTATTGTTAGTATTATTATTTTATGTAGTAATGACAATAAGTCAGCCACGTTATGCAGTAATTAACATATTACTGTACATAATACCAACTTTAATTGGTATCTATTTTGGTGTTAAAGTTATTAAACATGAATAACAAACCACCCAGTGTATGAAGTGATACACAACTTTCTTTTTAATTTAACGTAATGCAGCCACGGTTAGTGACAAGCCTAAGTAAATGCAGAGTCAGTTAAATTCTAGTACTAGCAAACTATGACAACTAGATCTAGATACAAATAAATAGGCTTTTATTATAAATATATGCACAACGTTTATAGTAAAAGCAGTCATAGCAGAGAAGGAATCGAATTAAAACCTTTATCAATATGGCCAAAATTGATAATATTCCTTGCAATAGCATGTTAGGTTCGCATGGTGCACTATTGTGTTATTAGTAACTAAGTAAGCTTACAATCGAAAATGTTTAACCATAAAAGAGTAAAATGGTGTAAGACAGTCTGATACTAACTGAAAAATAAGTATCTGGATATACAAAACTCCTATAGTTTAATGGAAAAACGTCAGTATTATTATCTGAAGATTGACAGTTCGACCCTGTCTAGGAGATCAAATTTTTAATATATGAGAAAGATAATATCATTCATTTGGTTAGTATTAAGAATACTTATCTACATGATAATATTATTAATACTGTTGGACGATCCCATCCTATATCCAATATGTGTGATATTATTTGCATATATTGAATTTAAGGATAAAGTAAATGTTAGTGTTTTTCATGGTATTATAGATGATGTTAGAAAAGAATTAAAGCAGTAACATTCTTTTGGTTAAAATGTAAGACACACATCTGTTGTGAAACACGTGTGTGTCATTTAAAAGATTTTTACAAACATTAATTATAGCCTTCTAAAGACAACGAAGTCACGACAGAACTGTTGTATGCCTATTGTGAAATACGCATACAATTCCCTAGAGTAAAGACAACCTCATCGAGACTAACTACAATACTTCATGCGCGTTTGGTTAATATACAAAGTTAGTGGTTCTAGGGTCTAGTAGGTTTAAATTGCCGGGCTGAACGAATGCCAACGGCTACCGAAGCTAATAGTCTTTTAAATCTGAATCATTAATACTTAATAATATGATAAGAATAATAATTCAGAAAAAAAAGAGTCATAGTACATCTCTATATAAGAGAATTGTGACTCTTAAAAAAGAGCTTAATTTAAGTTGGCTTGATGCAATTAAGTTAGCTTATAAATTAAGTAAAGGATACGGTGTAGTAATCAATACTACTATCGCATCCAAGCAACAGTGCATGTATTCATACATGGACAATCTTCATAATCAATTATATCGATTATTCGATACTAATTGGAAACAAGATGTAGAAACTGTTGCTATGCAAATACCCAAAAAAGACTTTGACCTATTTAAATTAGGTGGAGGATATAGGGTATATATTGCAACAAAACCCGGTTATATAGATCACTTCTTACAGATCTATCCATAATCAGGTAAGGGAGATTTATTTCTCCCTTTTAAAAAATGACAAACTTGTTGAATTATAGAACTCTATTCTCAATATCTGTTGCGAAACACATATTGATTAAATTGAAATCCTAAGTAGATACATGTAACAGCTTGGCGGCGCTAGTGGCTTATGGTCTACTTAGGATTATTTATGAAAACTATTAACATTAAATATAATCAATATGGTAACAAAAATTAAATTCAACTTTAAAAAAGCGAAATTTAAAATAGCTTGGTTAAAAGCATTAAAGGTAATTTTTGGTCTTGAATTACAAACAGCTAAAATTGCTGTAGATTCTGGAGAATTTTACTACACACTCAGAGATAATGAAACTTATGAAGCTATTTGTATTAAAGTAGCAGAAGTATGTGGAACTATAGGTGAATCCTTTTTCTCAGAAGAAGAAATCAAAAATGTGATGTCTGTTGTAGAACCACAAATAGAATCACAAAGTACAAAAGATATAAATACTACAAATAATTCTCGTAATATACAAGAAATTACTCCAAATGTAGTAAAAGTGGGTTCAGTATATATTCTTACTGAAGAAGAATACAACCATCTTTGTAAATGTCGTGGTTTATTAATGGATATGTTAGGTACATATAAACAATTTCTACAAGCTTATGAATCCTTTAAATAAATCTTCATTAAAATGTCTTTTATATGTGTTACTACTATTGGCAGTAATAGTTGGGGGTATTTACACCATAGCTATTATAGGAGAACTAATAACAGTCTCATTAGGTATGGGTGCTATACTAGGTTTACTCTTTATTTTAATTAATAAAGAATCTCAGAGAATAGAAAAGTATTTATATGAAGAAGAACAAAAACAACAAGATTCATGAAAGTAGAAGTTTGGTACGCAGTAGATGAAGATGGAGGACAATATCTTTTTACAAGTAAGCCAAAAAGATATGTTGAAGGTGATTCAAATTACTGGATTAATTTAAACTGTCCTAATGAGGATGAGTTTGCAGGAAATTTTAATTATACGCAGATATCTGAAGAAGATAGAATACAATTAAATATTCCTATGATATCTTGGAAGAATGAACCAATTAAAATTGAATTAGATATTCAAGCAATGGTCATCAATCAATAAGGCAATATTGCACAGTTTTATTAATAAATCAATTATTTCTATGAACAAGTTTCGAGACGTAGCGATTGGGCTACTTTGCATCGTACTATTGGGAGGAATCCTATGGTATGGGTACGATAAGTACCATGGTACAGAAGCTAAAGAAGCTTCAGAATCAACTAAAACTGAGGTCATTATTCCTACTTTGGAAGAAAGACTTAACGACTGGAATGTTGAAAAGCATGACATGGAATTGTATGATTTGTGTATGGAACTTCCAGAACAAATCGTACGTACTATTCTTAATAGAATAGGTACAACTGCAACGTATGAAGAGATTGCTGAAGAGTATCTCCGTAATACAAACTATTATATTAGTATGCAGTTAAAAGAAGTTATGCCGGGAATAACAGGTCCAGATGCTAAGAATGCTAAAGTGGAAATAAAGACTGAAGTAAATAGGCCGGAAAAAGAAAGTGAGAAAGCTGTCAAAGTACCAGTTATGGTAATAGATAGTATTAAATGATCATGATTGCAATAACTTTTTTGAATTTCTGACTTATAATTCATTTATATGCATTGCCTGTGAAGGTAGTGCATATTTTTATTATTAGATCATCAGAAGATGACAAGCATGTGGGGCGTAAGTAGTATTTTTATGCGGGAGAAGAAGAATGGCAATTGTTCTAATTAGTACTGATAATTGCAAATACTATGATCGTGCGGACGTTAAAATCATGCCGTTAATAAGAATTGTACTGGCAATACAATTCTGCTATAACGTAAAATATGTTAGATAGCCGATTTTAAGAAGTTTTACGTAAGAGTTTTTTAATATTTATTTTGCAGACGTAAAACTTCACGATGACACTTGTTATTAGTTACTCATAGTACAATATGAGTTGTTGTTAATCAACAATCGTTCAATCAAAATCTTCTTCGTAGTTGTACATGCGGAGACGTCATTAAAAGTTATAACTTAAATTTATCAAAAATGAAACAGTTACATCTTATTGGAACTACAGGAAATAATTTATGTCTTGTACAGATTCCAACTTCTTGGTCTCAACAAGAAGTAAAAGAAATGCTTGAAAGAGCACTTCTTGTTTTTATGCAGGAACAGGAAGGAGATAATCCAGAATTTCTTACTTCATTAAATGAAGAAGAACTGAGACGTCAATTTCCTAGATTCGATTCTAAGTTAATCGAGCAAGTTTCTGTTTTACTTCAAAATGTAGGTACACCAATATCTACAGGAGGAGGTCTTACATGGCAAGTAGAAGTACAGAATTACTTATTACGTAATCCTACTTTTACTAGAGACTTAGTTCTCTTATTTAACAATCCTCTCAAAAAAGAGGAAAAAGAGTATCTTTGTATTAACTACATTGAGGCATTACCTGAAATTGTTAAAGTTTTTAAGAGCTATGTCTAAAACGTGGAAAGAAAGTAAAGCAGTAAAACAAGGACGTTCTGAAAAAGGACGTCCTAAGCCTAAAATGGAACCCTATAAAAAGGGTACTAAGAATAAAAAAGAAATTTATTGATTACTCGCCAGTTATCATATAATTTAATTTTTTATTAATATGGTGGTTATCCCCGAATCGTGAATAAGCCCAGAGTCCTACAGCAAATCAAAGCTATGTGAAGATGCATAGTACGCTAATAAAGTAAAGGGGGCAGCATACGATAAGAAAACAAAGACTATGCCACGATTCATTATTTAAGAACATGGAAATAAGAAACGTTATAGAACTCTCCGCATTTAGCAAATCTCTATCAAAAAAGATTACGTACTTAAATCATGAAGAACGTATACTTATTGATATAGAACAAATTGCTGCAATAACTCCAACTTCAGAAAGAGAGGATTTACCTAAGAAAGTAGGTTTAGCCTCTTGTAATAATGATGAAGCAAAAGAAGAGTTGTACACTTGTGTATTACTTAAATGCGGTTTTAGTGTAAGAGTAATCGAATCAGTAGAAGAAGTATATAATAAAATACAAAGAATATACAATTCTACTATCTAGTAATAAAAATCAATTTTATTTAAAATGCGAAGCAAAAGAAAAATGGAGACTGTGCGTATTCGCAAGGCGAATGCTACAATCAAAAAAGAAAAAGTAGTATGTTTTGCACAGGATAGAGACGTAAGCACTCGCATACTTGCGATACTATCTGTAGGGCAAACAAAATCCGGAGTAAAGAAAGAAGTGATAGGAGCTAATGGAAAAGTAACAGCAATTTTCATGCCTGAAATTACTCGCTACAAAGTAATTTGTGGCTCCAATGGAAAAGTTGGAACAAGATACAATGTGATAAAAATACCCAAAGAAGAAAAGAGTAGAGTTATCAAAAAGACTGTTATTGATAACAGTACTGTAGGCCGGCGATTAACAGATGAAGAATTTGTTAATATGTATCCTTCTCAATGTAACATCTTTAAAGAGATATTTAAACGAGAATTTCAAGTAGCATCTCAAAAGATACAAAAAACTAAAAGATAAAAAATAATGACGCTTGAAGAACTTATTCATAAAGGTACTAATACCAGCGGTATTAGTAATGTTTCTACTAGAGGACAACCTACTACTTCTACATTTTGTAAAAAAGATATAAAAGGATCAATAAAGAGTGCAATTAGTGAGAATCCTAGTTTTAAGCAATTTCTTGAAGAGAATAATGCTTATGGTAGATATGTAAAAAATGTCACCAATCAAATATTGCGAAGTAGAGATATCTCTGGTAAACTAATTAAATGTGTACATAGAATAGCTTATAGTAATTATAGTAATAAAGAGATTATTAACGGCACTATTAGCTGGAGTAGTACATCAGAAGGTAGCGATTATTGGTTTGGATTATATGTTAATACTAAAAAGTAAATAATAACAATTTTAATTTAAAAATCAATTTTATTAACTTATCAAAATTTTAAAAATTATGGCAGATTTTAATTTAGATGCAAAAATGCAAGAGCAAGAGAACAATCAGGGTAAAGTAAATACTTCTGCAGTAGACAAAGCAAAAGAGAACATCGCTGCAAAGAAGTTAGAACAAGAGACCCGTGAAGTTGAACGTCGTTTATCAAACGCAGAGTCTACAGAAGATCGAGCATTAAAAGAGCTTCGTATGGCTCGTAAAAAAGAAGAAGCTCAAAAAGCATTTTTGACAGCTGTATCTACAGCTAAAACAAAATTTGAGTCCGACGGAGATTATCGTGCATATGATAAAGCCGTTGAGGAAGCCGAAGAGAAGCGTGACAAAGCCGTCAGCGACGCTAAGCGTGCTATCTACGGTGAGGATTATTGGAGATATTAATCCAGTAATTTAACTCCGAAATCAGAGTTGGGAGTGTTCGAGAGGCCTCCCAATCTCTTTCCGTATATTTAGTTCTAGAAAGAGATTAATACCACGATTTAAATATTCGAATGAATAGTAGAATATGTTTACCTTGAAGTAACAAGGTACTCAAGAGCCTTGAGCCAGAGTGGAAAATTCTGAGCCACTGATCACGTGCCTGAGATCATTACTATCACTTGAAAAAGTACGAGCATGTACTGCTGAATCGCTAGAACCTTGAGTCGAGACCTAGTGATAGGCTTACGTAAGTAAGTTAAGTATAGTAATGATATCAAATCACACACAGAATTAGAGCTATATGCCGAAGTTGATGCTTACAATCTTTTGATGACAAGATAAACTTCAAATTCTGTAGATCTATCAAAGGCATTTTCTATAGTAGTAGAGAGTCATGTACCTAAGATCATTCTTTTTTAAGAGATAAATATGTATTATAGGTAAGACATAAGTCGCATTGCGCACTCTTAGAGGAATACACTCGTATAAAAAAGAATTCTTACTATTACTATAGATTTATAAGATAAAGAGAGAGTGATCTCTCTTTATCTACTATCTTTCATAAAGATGTTTGTTTCAAAATTTATATCATAAGAACTGTGATATATCTTATTAGGTTTATTGGAAACTATTAGGACGAGGGTTCGACTCCCTCCAGCTCCACAAATAATAATTATAAACAAAAAGTTTCAAGGGTAAGGTTGCTTTAAACACTGCCTGGGTTTGATAGTAGCTCTAAAACTATATATGACGTAGGAACAACGTATGAAAATGACTTATTTAGTAGGTAGGATCAACCGAACTCTCTAGTTTAAAGAAAAACGAAGAGTATGCTTGAAGGTAGCGGAAACTAACGTGAGGATATATAGAAGATCAAACGGGGCTGCATGGATTTGACTAGTAGTAAAAGGTAAAATAGGTTCACTTTAAATTTAAATGGCAATACATTTGTCACTGATTACACTGCTCTAGGAGCAGCGTAAATCAACGTGCTAACTACGAAAGTGAGGGATATCTAGTAGCTTAACTGGATAAAGCCCTGAATTTTATCAGGAGATTGTGGGTTCAAATCCCACCTAGATAACAAAATATTAATTATGAGTTACATAGCAGTAGATACATTTGGAGATGAATACATATATCAATTTAAACCTAAAAGAGTAATACGTACTAATACATTAGGTGAAAAATGGGGATATTGGTATTCTGAAAAAGGTCATCAGATTGAGGTTCCTAAAGGTACTGCAAAAGCATTATATAATGCAAACTTGATGACTGATTGTAAAATTCCTTTATATAAAAGGAATATGAACTGGGGAGATAATCCGATTCAATTATAATTTTAAAAAGCTTATGGATGAGAAAATAGCTGAAAAAAGGCTAGTATCATTTAGTAGAGAATGTATACTAGCAGGACCACGGCAAAGTGTCGTTAGTTTCCTTAAAATGTTAATGAACTTAGGAGCTGATGTAACAAAAGCAACATCTGCAAAGAGTTTAATAACCAGTAAATCGAACATTGTATTACTACTTAAGAATGAAGGAAAAAGTAAGAAATTTCCTCAAATCACTGTATTAAGTAGATCTTGGTGGGATTATTACCACAATCCCAAAAAGCATAGAAGTTCTTATAAAACATACAATATTCCAAAACAATGGAATAAAGTATATAATGAGATACTAAAACTTGAAAACATTCCATTCTTAATTCCTGAGTAATATGAGACTAACATTTTGGATATACTTTGATAATCCCGGTGAAAAGGAGAAATTAAAGAAGATAATGGATGAACCATATGATGATTTTGAAAAGAATCGTCTAATCCAAGAAGAGTTTGGAGTTGATTTGCTTACAGCAAGTCGAGTTATTGACACATATTATAAATCAATTAAGAAATGAAAGCAGGAGTATATATTGTTAAAGACTTATTCAGTGAACAGAAATATATTTTGTCTTTAAATGGTAAGGAACCATTTATAAGAATCACAAATAGTATTTCACTAAGTTCATTTGCTAATGGTCTTATCGAAAGAGATCATAAAATAGTTGAACAGATTTTAGAAGATCCTACTAAATTTGAATTTACTCTTCTATCTAAAGAAATTGAATCAAGTAAAATAGAAGAAAGAAACACAGAATCTAGTAGTATTCAATATACTGATGAACAATATAAAGAATTCATAAGTATAAAGAATATTCAACCAGATGGTAATTTAAATAAAATTGCTGTTACTGCAGATATTCAAGGTAAATTACATATATCTTGGGAAGAAGCAGAAAAATTATTTGATATAATAAATATTCGTTATTTAGAAGACGATAAATGGAAGAAAATAGAGATAAAATCTTCGATCAACGAGGCGAACTCTGTAATACGATAAAAGATCTTTTTAAAAATACTAGCAAATGTGAAAACTTTTTACCTGTATTTAGAGAAGATGAAGGTTATTGTATGGATTGGGGAATAATTGGATCAGAATATGAAAAATATTTTGGTTGGATTAAAACTCCAGATGGGAAATTTTGTTCAGTATGTCCAGATAATATGGACTGGCGTACTTGGATTGAGATAAAAGCAAAAATTAAGAAATGGATTGCTTGGATATCTCAACGTCTTTTTCATCCTAATAAGATGATAGGGAGCAAACATACTACAGATTTAGTAAGACTAAGAATTGCTGTAGCAATGTTAGACAAAATAGAATTACCTAGGATATATTCTGATGAAATATTTGATAACTTAATTCAATGTTATTGGATACGTAAATATGTATATGATACATATTATTATAGATATATATTAGGTATTCCATTTTAGTTTAGAAATAAGGAAGTGTAATAAGACTTGCCTACTTTCAGACGAGATAGCTGTGTCGTCGCAGAGGGCGTTCTAAACAAAGGATTCTAGGGGTTCGACTCCCCTAGTTTCCACTAATTAATGCTTGTTATATGAAAGAAGAAGAAAAAATCTTAATTGAACAAGCAAAACACGGTGATAATAAGGCTTTTAATCAATTATATGATCGGTATCATAGATTGATAAGATATATCATCTTTGATATAGTTAAAGATGACGAACTTACTCAAGATCTATTGAGTAACACATTTATAAAAGCCTTTAGTAAACTCAGTTCTTATGTAAATCCTATTAGCTTCGAAGCGTGGCTTAAGACAATAGCAGTTAATACTACTATTGATCATATAAGAGCCACAAAGGATTTGTGTAAGAACTTCAGCATAGATAATGAGACAAATACTATTCAATTAGAAGAGACAGCTCCAGATCCCGAGTCAGATATGATTAAAACAGAGAATATTGAACTTCTAAGAATAGCATTATCTCGCCTAAGATCTAAGTATCGAAATTTACTCGAGTTAAGATACTATCAAGGTCTTAGTTACGATCAACTGAGTGTTAAGCTTGGAATTCCTATTGGTACTGTAAAGTCCGATTTGAATAAGGCAAAACGTAGGTTGAGAGAAATTTTTCATAAACTTTCAAAAAATTAACAGAACATGACAACAATGACTTTCATTTCTATGATTGTTGCTTTAATTCTAGTGATTGTAGCAATCGCTAGAGTGCAAGGTAGCCCAAAGCTAGGTATCAATTTAATATTGACACTAGCATTTGCGATTGTTGTTGGATTTGGTATCCAGAGTAAGACTCGTAATATCGAGCCTAAAAAGGACCAAATAGAGAAGGTCTCTGTAGTAAACCACATGCCCATACAGGCTTTGCAAATCGTTGGAGTGACACCAATGATTACTGCAACAATTGAGTCTGTAAGTAAGGCTTATATGTGGTTTATTAGAGACCAAGGAGACCAACAACAAGGAGAAAATCTTCTAGTTCATACTAGAACCAGAGCGTCACCAGATCACGAGGATTCAAGTTAGCTTACTAACTATTTTCGGGATCATTACTATTTCTATCATTAGTTATTTTAATAATTTAAAACTGTAAAGGACAGTAAACAAATCAATTGAATCATGTCTAAGAAAAATAAAACAACTCAGCAAGCTCCTGTAAAGGATACTGAAGTAAAGGATAACAAGAGTGCAAAACAAACTCAAGTAAATAATCCACAAAAACCAAAGGAAGTAAAAAAGCCTGAGGTAGAAAAAGAGGAGAGAAAACAAACTCCACCACCTGTAGATCCTACAGTAGAAACAGTTGCAACCGAAGAGGTTAAGCCGGAGCCAAAGGAAGAGATTCCTTCAAAAATCGACTTAAACAACATTAAGTTACAACCACATCAGAGAATGTCTGGCGATGGTTATGCTCGACTATTAGAAGTAGCTCAGCGTCATATAGCCGGAATGAAATCTGGTGAACCAGCAACGATTAAGATGGAGCAAGCCTTCACATATAATCTTGCTTGGGGTATGACTAAGGCTTCTATTCAAGCTCGTGAAGAGAAACTTGAATTAGGTCTTGCAGTTCCAAATGATGATGTCATTGTTCAAGATGTTATTAATACATTTAATAATATTGGTGTTACAATGTTGCCGCATCATGTATCTGAGGATGGTAAACAAATGACCTTAGCATTTAAGGACATTACTCCAGAAACAGAGAAAGAAGCTAAAGAGGAAATTAAACAAGAGAAAAAAGCTCCTGTAGTTCCTGAGCTAGATGCTGCTAAGTGGAAGGATGAGAATGATGCAAAGAATGGATTATCCTATATCTTATCACAACAGAACTCCCCTTTTCCAAATCGTTTCAGCGAGGCATTGATGAAAGTACGATTATATCGACAGAATCAAGAACCAGACGAAGCAAAAAAGGAAACTTGGAACAAGATTGGATTAGGTGCATTATTCGAAGATGCTGTTACCCTGTTAGGTAATAAATCTACAGCATTAGTACGTGGTCTATGTCAGGGAACTGTTAGTTCTCTTATAGCAGATCATAATCCAATTTTCGCTCATTCAACTGTGAAATATAATCTTCCGGTTCTGAGTGAGGATGAAGTAGTTGATTTAATTAAAGCGTTTATTCGTGTTCGTAATGCGGACTCTAAACAGCCAATTGACGAAACTACAGCAGTTAAGAATGGAATTCTTGAGCCTACTCGAGATTTCTTCTTACAAGTACCGCAACTAAGTAAATTAGTTGTTAATACTGACGATCCTAAATCATATGAAGTAGGACTCGCCAAGAAGATCATGAACAAATTCTATGAAGCCTATAAGACCGAAGTTCCTATGGCAGATCCGAAGTTCATGCTCAATGCAACAAATAAAATGATCGAAATTCGTAACATGTACGTAGACAAGGATGCAGCCTTCGCTCTATATACAGAAAGCGAATATCCTAAGGAAACTCCGAAATCTGAGGAAACTGCAGATCCTAAGAAAGACGAGAAACCGGTGGAAGAGAAGAAGTAAATAACTATAAATCATTATCAAAATGAGTAGACATGGCAATTTACTTACATACGTGTCATTTGCTATTGTAGGTATATTATTATCCTATAATACGAACTTCTTTCAAGTAGAAGAGGTTCGGGCAGACCAAGTAAAACCACTTGACTTGCCCGCATTAAAGTTCGATCCTAAGGGCAATTTGTCCTTAGAGATTGATCTTAATAAAGGTGTTTCCAATGTAAAAAGCGATATGCCGATCGCTAACATTGATGTCACCATTAATCACCCCACGAAACTCGTGGAAAAGGTAGTAGAGAAACCAGTTAAAGAAAGGAAAGAATATGAAACAAAAACTGAATATTTGGAGAAAGTAGTGATGTTTACTCTACCTACTCCTCGCTTTCACGTACCAGATGTTCAGATTCCTAAAAGCGTAGAGAGATGAAAGCAAATAATAATACATTAGATAAATTAGCATTTGTAGGCTTAATTATCTTCTTTATAATGTGTTTACTTTTTGCATGGTGTATAATATAACAGTTAAAGATAAAAGCTGTCGGGTCAAACGACTCCTTACCCGTAGTAAGAAGAAGGAGAGTGGTATTGTAGCTGTACACTTAAAAAGCAATAAGACAGCGTATATTATGTTTGGACAAGTCTGATCAACGAATCGCATAATATAGACAAGGAAAACAGGATATGAGAATATGATAGCGCTAACACGCAATTCAAAAGGTAATATGATAACTTATTAATGAGTATATCCTTTTACTCTAGAAAAGTTAATAAGAAAATGGAATAGTGTAGATATCAATCCATTCTATAGGTATTGAGAACCGTCTGGTGAATATACTAAGAGAAGACACTTCGATATGCTTACCGATAAAGTAGGGAAACGTAGAAGATAAACGATATATGGAGTCTGCTTCAGCAGCTATTAATAATTGTAGGTGACAATGCAATTATTAAGTCTTAGAGTAAAGACAATAGTAAACTTCATTAGAAGTCCGTGGAGGAAACCAATCCTGAAATCAAGAAGGGACTTTAAACAGCAACTGCAACTATTACAAAGGGTGATAGAATTACTCAACAAAGAACTGACTAAGTTCCAGGTAGTGTCCAAAGCTACCTTACTAAATCCACTTTAATTAATTTGGATAGGTTAAATAAATTTGCTATCTCAGTGTTCACTACATTAGTGCTGAAACACCTATATGAAAGAATATAGGGGAAGTGTAGTTATGAAGGAGATTAGATATTTAATAGAGGGTGCTATAAGGTGCTACGAATCCAAAGAAAGTAGAATCAATTACTACAACTTTTACTCTTAGAAGTAAAGGTCAACAGTTGGTGTTATTACTAAGGATTCATATGGCTGAGTGGCTATGATCCATACTAGGAAATAGAAATGAATTCGAGACTTATTTCTATAAATAGTATGACAGATTATCCGGATTAGGTGCCAAACCTATACTTTATAGAACTATTAGTATCAACGTGATTGTGTTTACTGCATGAGTTATATCACGATAATAAATGGAAACGCAGAGGTTTGGTGAAGCGTACCAAAACGTTAATCCAAGTTTTAGAACAATTCTTGGCAAGATTGTAATACAGTAACACTGTATGCATCTAAAACAGGTTTGACTTACCTAATATAAAGTTTTTGACGTCGGCTAACAGAGTCCGTCGGTTGATATCCGAGAAACCTGCAAAGTTTAGTATGCTTTCTTTAAAATATATAACGAAAGTAGGGCTTTTGTAAAGTCAATGGGCTAAGTTCAAGTCTATTAACATAGAGCTACTGAATCCAAAGATTCACCACTGGCCCGAGAGTCATATTTCCTCTTAAATAAAGAATATTAGAGAGTATTAACATGTTTAACACCGTAGGGGCCAAAATCCCGAGTTAAAATAAAATTTGAGGAAGTCCTCGCTAGGAAAAGCCTATCATTTGTAGGATAAGGTAAACCATTTTCTGACTGCGCCCTCAACAAGCCAACCGTTATTGCTTCGTGCATGAATACTAGAGTATGATGATAAATCATATGATCGGTATAAAGCGTTTCATTGAAACTTATAAATCTTTAAGAGTGACTGAAAATGAACTAATACTTATAGACCTATTTATAAGTAAGAGTAAATGGAAAGTAGGTGAAAGTCCTCAATATTCGAGCTTGTAAAACAGAAAAATCCTCGAAAAGGTCATATGGGCAGTATACTGCATATGAAAGAATAGAGTGGCAACCACTTTAGGGTGAAAAGACTAGAAGTGTTGGGTTTGGTAACGTTCCTAAAACGACCGTATATGTGGAATATTCGATAAAGTAATCCTATATGGTTTATTATATCTTATCAGTGTGTTTAAGCCAATTTAAGACACACATACTAATAATAGTATATTTGTATTGACAAAGATATAACGTTTGCTAGAGAAGCCTAGAAATGTAAAGAACTAGTAGCATGTGCATATCCCTATCAATATACAGCGGTAGAAGATAGTAAAAAACGTATTGATCTTGTGACTTATTAATTAATGTCGTAAGATCTCATTAGTCTGATGTTGGGCAAGCGTAAGGGACAGTTAGTCATGACACGAACCTTCATTAGTTAATATGAAAAGTATAATTGGATAATTCTAGAGTAAGACTAGTTCCATAATGCACTAGATGAAAAAGTGTCATTTAAGAAGAGGAAGTATCTATTTAAATGTGTCTCTATGGAGTGCTAGAGTAATAGCAATAGCAGAATTACAGAGTGAAATAGAATCCAATAAGCTTATCAAGTATAAAGAATAATTTCAAGGAGTAGTCATTGAATTGACGTAGGCGATAAGATAACAGGCACCTGGGCAACAACATCCCCTATTTAGGAAATACTCCAGTAAAGAAGTTCTTTTTATTTTATTTGAGTTTATTAATCTTTTAAAAACAATTTAAAATGTTTCGTTGGTGGAATCAACCACGAAATCAAGGAGGAAACAAATTATGGATTATATGCGTATTAATGCCGCACAATGTGGCGCAACTCTGGGTAAATATATTTTAGTAGTAGAACGGAACCCAGTAGATACAAATTATTCAGAAGATAAAAAGAATGGTGCATTGACTTTAAGTCGGCCCATTTATCTATACTCAATTCGACCGATAGAGGTAACTTCAGTCGAGTTAGTAGAATCAATGAGTAACGAACGTAAAGTTCAGTTCAATAAAGATCCGAAATTACGGCTCGATATCGCCAACATTGACGACATTACAAAAGTTATTCCGGTACCATCGGCTTCTACTGTTAAAGCAGCAATTGAGAAGTACGAACGGTCTAACAAAGAAGAAATTACTATCTTTGTGGACTATGTTAAATTAGTACCGGAAGTTATGGCCCTTAACCGGGATGAGAAGAACGTACTTCAGAGCTTCTTGAATGCTCAGATGAAGTTCTGTGGAACTTTAGCCGAGGCAAATGAGCTTGAGGCTACAGCTTGTCGGACTCGGATGAAAGAGTTAGGTATTGACGTTAATATCTAATTACTATGTCCGAGCAGGGATTTACTATAAGTCCGTGGGCGTTTAGAGATTTAACTTACATGTTTAGTGATCCTATTCTTGTAGATCAATTGCTACTTACAGATGAAAAGCAAGTAGCAAAATATAAGAAAGTCAATAAAGATGGATCGATAACACTTGGTAAAACGAGTATTTCATGGTTAAATCGCCTATTTGGTGGAGAATATGTACTTAATCCTGAGACAATTTGTCTTAGATTAATTAAGATAATAACCGGTATGGGTAGTGGTCGAAATGATGATGCATATAAAGATATGTGTGATCGTTTCTCAAATTATTATAAAGATGGAAATTATAGTTTGGCTATATCTGCAATTTTTGTTGCATATCGTTTTGTATTAGCTTCAGATATTAAAACAATGACTGAAGAGAACTCTACAGTTGAGAAAGGAGTTCCTAATCGAAAAAATGTTTTAATAAATGGAGTATTAGTAAAAGACAATTCTGGTCAAGCTGTTGTAGTGGATTTTTCAAATCCATCGCAAGTATTATTCCGTCGTCCATAAAATCGAAAATCATAAGTAATGGTAATTATATTCTGTGATGAATGATGAATAGATATTACACATTACTCAAGATATTTCCTGGTAGAGAAAGAGATGAGTTAATTTCTCTACCATAACATGGGCGTAATACGGTATGTATAATAACATGCTAAGTGGGTTGGCTAGCCTCGAGAATAAGAAGAGGATGTCATTATCGATGATGAATACGCCCTCACAGGTAGTTGATAATTCAAGTATATAAATAGATGTTTAACAATTTAAAATCAATTTGTATATGAAAATTAAATCAACAGAAATTAAGGCAAAGCTAGAGAAGTTAAATAAAGATATCACTAATAACTGGATGATCATTCGAACAGAGAACTTAGTTGAGAATGGGTTCAAACGTCATTATGATATGAAAGCATTATTAGATGATATTAATAAAAAAGCTATAGATCGTATTCAGACAAAGCTAGATCAGTTTTGTATCAATATCGGTTTTAAATCACGTAGCGATTTTCCGAAAGATAGTATTTATCCTATTATCTTTGAGTTATCAGAGAAAAATGAACAGTTTGTTCAATTAGGTATTATTATTGAGAAGTCAACGATTAATCCTACCCTAAAGATGAAGAAGGGTAAGAAGAATCTTAAGCAGAATGAGGAACTTACTCGTGATTATCTAAATAAACTTCATAATAATCTTCAGTTGGAGATTAATGGCCTAAAAAAGAAACTTGCTGACTTTAATGATGCAGCTGAGTTAGATACTAGCGGAGCATACATGTATTTGGCAGCATAAAAAGGAAGATTTGTCGCTCCCTTTAAGTAGGAACAAGAGTTTGGCAAGTCGGGTTCGAATCCCGGACGAATCACAAGTCTCGAAAACTTATTTACTAACATTAAAATTATCAAAATTTATGAAAACTAAAGATATCAAATCTACAGAAAAGAAAATATCCTCTTTAGATAAAGTAAAAGCACTTAAAGAGAAAATTATTGCAAATGCAAATGCACTTGCTGATCGTATTCTTAGTAAAGCAATTGCTAAAGAAGAACAAGAGAAAGCTTGGGAGACTAGAAAAGAAGAACTTAAAGCAGAAGCTGCTAAAAAGCGTAAAGAGGCAGCTTTAAAGAAGCGAGAAGAGAAAGCAAAGAAACTTTCTCAGATTCATTCTAGTATTCCTACTAAGGATACCTCTAAGAAGCAGAAAGCTATCGATAAAGCAATCGAGGAAAAACACGATGAGAAAATGATTGCTAAGGAGATAAAATTCGAAGATTTCAATCCTAAGCGACAAAAGCTTACTAAAGAAGAGCGAATTGAGCGTAACAAAAAACGTGCAATTAAACTTATTCACCATAAAGAAATTAAGGATAAGACAAAGCATATAACTAAAGAAGAAAAAGAGAAAATTGCTGCAGAAGCTAGAAAAGCTGGTTATCTAGCTTACAAAGCAGAGATGCAAAAACAAGCTTCTGAAATAGCAGCAGATCCTAAAGCGTATCAAGTACGCCAGGAGAAAAGAAAGAAATCAGAACAAGAGCGTTTAAATATGCTTGCTGAGAAACGTAAAGCTCGTATGGATAAACTCCAACAAGTAGAACTTACTCAGAAACAAAAGACATTAAAAGATCTCGAGCATTTTAAACTGGCACAAGAACGTCGTAATGAAAAGAAACTTCAACGACGTCAAATGTACCTTTCTAAAGATGGTATACAATTACCTAAAGTAAAGAACAAGGTGGAAGTTCGACCTATTGTCGAACAACCAAAAAAACAAGATAGTAGTAAACATCGTTATATTGTGAGAACCCAATATATCGATCAACCTTCTCTTACTGGAGATAGAGTTGGTGCTATTGTCTGTCTTCCGGATAAGTTGAAAGATATTGTAAAATATTCTTTTAACAAAATGATGGAAAAAGAATCTGATAAAGTAGTAGGATACTTTATTTATGATTCAGATAATCCTGAAGTATGTATCATGGAGATGGTTAACTCTAAATATCGAGAGATTGACGGAGTTACTATTACTCGTTTACAAAAACAGGATAAAACTGCAGCGTAAGCTGATATTCGTCTATGAAACAGGGGTGCGTCTGTTCAACGCACAATATAACACGTAAATAATCCGAAACTATAAGGGAAAAGTTGGTAGTCTATATAAGCGCTTATATAGGAACTTGGTTCGAATCCAAGACGTGTTACACAAATTATAGCTATGAAAATTAAAGACAAAACCTGTATAGTCTTTGATATTGAAGTTCTTAAGAACATATTTACTTGTACTTGTAAGAATACAGAAACAGGAGTAATTAAAGTATTTGAAATATCTTCTAGAAAAGTAGATATTCAAGATCTCCTCAATTACTTTACTCAGGATTGTTATTATGTTGGTTATAATAATCATCATTATGATAATCCAGTATTGAATTATATCTTCTCATTATATAGAAAAAGATATTTTGAGTTTTTCAGTACAAGAGAAATAACAGAATCTATATTCAGAATGAGTCAAATTGTAATAGACAAAAACTCTAATTTTGAATTATGGAAAGAGTATAAATATACTAAGAATTTTCTATCAATTGACTTATTAACAATGTTGTTCTCTAAAGCATTACGTGTATCTTTAAAAGAGATGCAAGTGACTATGCAATACAAAAACGTAGAAGAATTTGTAGTCGATTGGAAACAAGATCTCCTAGAGAAGGATATGGATAGATTAATATCATATAATATTAATGATGTGGAATCTACTGAAGAACTTTTATATCGATGTGAAAAACTATTAGATATACGAGTAGAAACTGAAAGAGATTTTGGATTACCATGTTTAAGTCTGGATAGAGTAAATTTAGGAGATAAATTATTACAATTAAAGGTAATGCAAAAATCTGGTCTTAGTAAGGACCAGTTAGAGAATATGAAATCTCCTATGGATCGTATAGATCTAGAAAAAGTTATATTTCCTTTTATAAAGTTTAATACTCCAGTACTTCAGAAAGCATTGCAAGATATGAAAAATCAACACAATGTGTCTCCAGGTAGAAAAGGTTATATTAATACTTTTATATTTGGTGGAATGGAAGTAACTATTGGAGTCGGAGGTATACATGGTGACAATGGTTGCTGTTCAATTAAATGTAATGAAGATGAATTATTATTAGATTCTGATGTTAATTCACTATACCCAAGTTTAATTGCAGTATATGAACTATATCCACCCAAATTAAAATCCATTCTTAGAGAAGTATATCCTGAAATTATTCAGGAAAGACTAGAATTTAAGAGAACAAAACAAAAAAATAAAAATGAAACGTACAAGTATATGCTTAATGGAGTAACTGGGAAAATGCAACAAGAAGTATCTTGGTTATATGCACCATTTTCTATTATGCAAGTACGAATTAACGGTCAATTGCTACTTTTAATGCTTGCTGAGAGACTTTTAGATCTAGGATGTAAGTTATATCAGATTAATACTGATGGTATCTTATATAAGATAAAAAAGGACAAATATGATAAATTACAACAAGTACTAAAAGAATGGGAAGAGCTTACTAAGCTTACTCTAGAAACAGAACAGTTTACTTCATTTTATCAGTTAGCAATAAATGATTATTTTGGAGTAGAATCTGATGGAAATATTAAGAAGAAAGGATTCTTTCTGACTGATATTGAATTAGGAAGAGGATTACAACCTAAGATAATACCTGAAGCAATTATTAACTATTTCGTTCATAATATTCCAGTAGAAGATACAATTAAATCATGTAGAGATATACGTAAATTCTTACAAGCTGAGAAGACTGGTAAACAGTGGACAGTTGAGTATAATGAACAAATTCAGCAGAGAACTAATCGATTTTACGTTAGTAATAGTGGATATTACTTATGGAAATGGAAATTAGATGAGACTGGAAAAAGATCATATCATAATATGCTAAAAGGTCATGGAGTAAAACTTCATAATCGACTATATTCTGATGAAGATCTTCAATGGAAATATTCTCAAGGAGAAACATTCCAGAGTATATATGATGTTGATTATCAATATTATATTACTCAATGTGTTAAAGTGATTGAACAATTAAAACCTAGACAGTTAAGCTTGTTTAACTTTTAACAGAAATTGGCAGAAAATAACAAATCTTTGATAAGCTTTTAAAATTTTTAAGAGCATGATCATTGAACTAGATACAAGTCTATTAGAAATAATAGACAATATATCAATTAATCAGTTAGTATTTTTAAGTCTTGTATTAGATAAGAATCAAAAATCCTATCAAGGTATCATACCACTTATTCGCCTGGTCAGTGATAGTGAGATACAAGACTTAATCGACAGAAATCTTATTCAGAAGAAAGATGATAGTAAAAAGTTAGTGTATAAACCTACTAAGGAATTAGTAGATAAATTAACTCCTAAAGATATACTTTTTGAGCAATTTTATACATTATATCCAATAATGGTTAATAGACCAGATGGAACTAAAGGCTTTCTTAGAAGTAATGTTAAGAAGTGTAGAGAGTATTATAACAAATTGGTCAAAGGCAATCCCGATCTTCATAATAGGATCGTAACTGCTTTAAACTTTGAGCTTTCCGATAAAGCAATGACTGGTAAGCTTGGTTATATGAAAACTATGTGGAAATGGCTTACTTCACATGAATGGGAATTAATTGAAGAGCAAATGAATATTAACCAACCTGAAACTACTATGTTGTATGGAACAAAATTACGTTAATCCGCTACCGTTTAAACATATATCTACAGCTGCAAGTGAAGCTGTTACATATATACGAAGACGTAAGAACCATGAAATTGAACCACTTAAAAGTAGATGGAATAAATTCAATGAAATGTGTTGTGGTGGGATTGAACCTGGTTGTGTTTATACAATTGTAGGAGCATCAGGAACTGGTAAGTCTTCGTTTGTAAATACGCTCGAAACCGATTTAATTGAACTTAATTCTAACAAGGAATTGGTCGTACTTTCTTTCTCATTTGAGATGCTTAGCCGTGCACAAGTAGGAAGAAAACTATCTAATAAGTTGCGTCAAACAACTACACAATTGTACTCAGCATCAGAAGATCTTTCTGATAATGAACTCAACTTAGTTGAGGAAACTGCAGAATCTTTAAAAGATTATCCAATATATTATGTGGATGATGCAGCTACAGTACAAAAGATAGACGATACAATTACGTATTTTCAAAATACGATAGCTAAGGATAAATGGTTAATAGTTATTCTAGATCATACTTTATTAGTAAATAGTGATAACTATAAAGATGAGAGAATGATTATATCTGAACTTGAAAGAGTATTTATCAAAGCAAAGAAAATTGGTATGACAAGTATCATACAATTATCTCAAATGAATCGTAACATAGAGAATATTGATAGAATTAATAATCCATCGAGTCACTATCCGATGCGAAGCGATTTATCATCATCTGACTCTGTATTTCAAGGAAGTGATGTTATAGCTGTTTTATCTCGACCTGAGACTTTAGGTATAACAGCATATGGTCCTCAACGACTACCTGTACAAAATAAAGTATATCTTCATTTTCTTAAAGTAAGAGAAGGAGAGTTAGCAATACTTGAATTTGAGAATGACCTAAAATATAACAACCTAATTGAATTATAGATAAGATTTTTTATTAATCTTGGTTAAATAAAGGCGAATTATGACATACAAATATAATACAGTAAACAATACGGCAAAAAGTAACACAAATCTTGACTATACGATCGATTTGAGTAAGTATTTTACGACAACTACTTCTTCTAAGAAGAATGATTATACAATTAGTATCTTGGATAAGATTAAATCTATCTTTCCGTGGGCTAATAAGAATGATAACAAGTATACAATTTTGACATTGGATAATGCTCCGTATGAGAATTATACAATTTTGGATATTACTCCGGAAGCATTGAATCTAGAATGGAATAAAGCAGCTTCTCGCTTGTTTGATTATATTTACTATACGGAGAATCCCTCCTATGATTTTAAGATTGGTGATATTCCGGTTAAGATTCATGGTAATTATATCCAAGTAGGTTCTCGATTGATTCCGAAGTTTACAAATTCATCATTCTTTAATGATCTTCCTAAGAAGGATCGTATTATTCTTTACAATATCTCAATGAATATTAATTCATTAGAAATTGCAGCGTAACTTAACTTATAACAAATCTTTTCAGAATTTTTACAAAATTTTTCAAACTATATCAAATTCTTTCAAAGTTTTCTGAGAAGTAGATAAACTAACATTATGATAGTATTACCTACTGAGAAAATTAAAGCAAAGGTGAGAAATCCAAGATTTCTTATCTTTTTTGGTAAGCCTGAAATTTGGGCCATAATATAGCAATATATTATGTAAATTCCTCGAATTGCTGGAACC
>OLQL01000085.1_pt1 | contig 95564 bp, 75 predicted proteins | sample 1672971 | NCBI WGS metagenome assembly OLQL01 (sample SAMEA3136742, study PRJEB25190) | human gut metagenome | biome: human gut; feature: human-associated habitat; material: faeces | place: Austria | collected 2013
CCCCTGCCCTGCCCTGCCTATTTGCCGACGCAGAAGCGGGAGAAGATGTCGTCGAGAAGCTGCTCGTCTACGCTGTCGCCGGTGATGCGGCCCAGAAGATAAAGGGCTTCATGCAGGTCGATGGCGGCAAGGTCGAGGGGTGCGCCGGTGGAAAGGCTGGATTGAGCCTGACGGAGACGGTCCGTCGCCTGCCGGGCCAGAGCCATGTGCCGCTCCTGCACCAGCTGCCATTGGTTGGGCTGGCTTAGGAAGCCGCGAAGAAAATCCCGAACAGGGGTAAGCCCTTCGCCGGTCAGGGCGGAGATCGGGAAAATGGGACGGCCTGCGGCAAGAGAGGCCAGATCGGTCGGACGAACCGTTTCGCCGGCATCCTGCTTGTTTAGTAGAATGGCGCAGGGACAGGGAATGGGCTGGCGAAGAAGCTCCTCGTCCTCCGGGGAAAGGCGCTGGGAAGCGTCTACCAACAGCAGCGCGGCGTCCGCACGGTTCAGCGCCTTGCGGGCCCGCTCCACGCCGATGCGCTCCACCTCGTCGTCGCTGTCCCGCAGACCGGCGGTGTCGGACAGGATCACGTTGACCCCATCCAGCGGAAAGCTCTCTTCCAGCACGTCCCGGGTGGTGCCGGGAATGCTGGTGACGATGGCTCGGTCTTCGCCCAAAAAAGCGTTGAACAGCGTGCTTTTGCCCGCGTTGGGGCGACCGCAGAGGGCTACCCGCAGCCCTTCCCGCAGAATGCGGGCGCCGCGCTCGTCCACGGCGCTTTCCAGACGGAGGATCAGGGCGTTCAGCCCGTCGGTCAGCCCGGCCAGCGCTTCGGCTTCGTCGATCTCTTCCGGGTAGTCGATGTGGGCTTCCAGCCCGGCCAACAGGCGGGTCAGGTCTTCCTGTGCCTGACGGATAAAACGGCTGGGGCCGCCCTCCAGCTGGGCCTCCTGCGCCCGCAGGGCGGCGGCGGACTGGGCGGAGATCACCCCCATCACCGCCTCTGCCTGAGACAGATCGATGCGGCCGTTCATAAAGGCACGGCGGGTAAATTCGCCCGCTTCGGCGGGCCGGGCCCCCAAGCGGATCAGAGCCTTCATCACCAGCGCCGCCGCCACCCGGCCCCCGTGGGTGTGCAGCTCGCACACGTCCTCTCGGGTGTAGGTGTGGGGCGCGTACATGACCACGCCCATACATTCGTCTATCATTTCGGCGCCGTCCACCGCGTGGCCATACATCAACCGGTGACTTTCATAGGGCGGACGGCGCTTGCCCGCAGGCCGGAACACCTGCTGGAATAAGTCCGCCGCACCGTCTCCGCTGATGCGGACGATGGCGATGCCGCCTTCCCCGGCGGCGGTGGCAATGCCCACAATGGGATCTGACATGGCTTGTCCCTTCCTTTCCGTGGTGCTATCATATCATGAAGAACGGCGGAATGCCAGAGCTTTTGATTTTTGAAAGGAGGTTTGCCTGTGGCGGAGAAGGTTCGCATCCTGACGGCCCGGCCGCATCGACTGCTTGCGCCGTTGATTGAAGAACTGGGTCGACTGAACCGGCAGGAAAAAAGTGTGGTGCTGCTGGTGCCCGAGCAGCTGACCCTGCAGACCGAACGGGAAATTTTTCGCCAGCTGCAGCTGGAAGGCACCTTTTATATTGATATTTTAAGTCCGTCCCGGTTTTATGAACGGGTGCTGGAAAGCGGCGGGCGGGATCAGCGGGAACCGCTGAACAGCGCCGGGCGGCGGATGGCGGTGAGCCTTGCGCTGGAACGGCTGGAAGATAAGCTGGGCTACTATGGGGCCATGAGCCTGCGCACCGGCTTTGTGGAAAAAACAGCGGCGCTGATCACCGATCTGAAGCGGGGTGGCATGTCGCCGGATATGTTGGCGGAATATGCAAAACAGCTGCCCGCCGGGATCTCCCGGGAAAAACTGGGCGATCTGGCGCTGATCTACGGCCAGTATGAAGAAGTGCTTCGGGCACGGTTCAGCGACAGCGAGGATCAGCTTCGTTATGTGGCGGGACGGCTGGAGGACAGCGGTTTTCTGCGGGAAAAATATGTGTACGTGTATGGCTTCGATACGCTGCCCGACCAGATGATGCGCCTTTTGACCGCAGCAGCGCCCCTGTGCGAGAGCCTGAGCGTGGCGCTCTTGTGGGAGCATGAGGACGCGGCCGACGGCGAGCTGTTTCTGCCCATTCGGCAGGGCGTGGGCCGCTTTACGGAAATGCTGCGGGAGGCGGGGATAGATACGGAGTTCGTGGCCTATCCTCGAAAGGAACTGGACGCGCCGGAGGCGATCCGCTGCCTGGAACGGGGGCTGTTCACGCTGCGTCCCCGGACCATGGAAGAAGAGCAGAACAGCGTGTTCCTTTCCTCCGGGCTAAGCCCCTACGAGGAAGCCACGCTGATGACACGTCAGGTGCTTCGGCTGCTGGCCGGGGGCATGGATATCGAAAAGATCGCCGTGCTGTACCCGGACGACGGCGGCTATGCCTTTGCCGTGTCCGCCGCCCTGCGGGACAGCGGCATTCCCTTTTACACCGATGAAAAATTAAGTGCCCTGTCCCATGGGCTGCCCCGGTACCTGCTGTGCGCCCTGAAAGCGGCGGCGGGCGGATGGCAGAACCGGGACGTGCTGGGCATGGCTAAGAGCGGCTATTCGCCCCTTACCTTTGAAGAAAGCTGCGAATTGGAAAATTACGCCTTCACCTGCGGCATCAACAGGGCGCGCTGGCTGGCTCCTTTTACCCGGGGAGAAGAAGGACTGCGGGAACGCTGCGAGGGATACCGGCAGCGCCTGATGGAGCCGGTGCTGTGGATGCGGGAGGGACTGGTGCAGGCCCGGGACGCGGCTGCGTCCATGACGGCGGTGTTCGGCCTTTTGAAGGATGTGGGCGCTTACGAGCGCCTGCAGCGGGAGGAAACTGAGCTTTTGGAAAAAGGACTGGCTGTTCGAGCGGGGCAGAACAGTCAGGTATGGCAGACGACATTGACTTTGATGGATCAGATGGTGCGGCTGAGCGACCGGCAGAGGATCCCCCTCAAGCACATCGCCACCCGGATGGAGTGCGGATTTTCCGCGATCTCGCTGGCAGCGCTGCCTCCGGCGGGAAAAATGCTCCATGTGGGCGTACTGGGTCACGCTTTGTCGGAAAACATGGAGGCCGTATTCCTGCTGGGCCTGAACGACGGCGTGCTGACCCGAGAGACACAAAGCCTGTTGAGCCCGGAGGAGCGGCAGGACGCGCAGGAAAAGACCGGCTGCTTTCTGGGCGTTACGGATGAAAGCCGGAACTTATTCGCCAAACTGGACTTGAAGCGGGCCATGACGCTGCCCTCCAAGCTGCTGTTTTTGAGCTATGCCAAGACGTCGGTGGAGGGCAAGGCGCTTCGGCGGCTGAACCTGCTGGATACGGTGGAAAAGCAGCTTTTACCGTCGCTGTCCCAATCCCCGGAGCCGGAGGAAAGTCTGCCTCAATCGGCGGTGCAGGCGTTGGCGGAGTTGAGCGTGCAGCTGCGGGCCCATCTGGACGGAAAGGGCGGCAGCGAGCTGACCCCGGACATGGCGGAAAAGCTGCGGAAGTTGCTGCGGAGCCAGGAGACCGCGCCTGCCGCGCTGGGGCTGCTGCGCGCCCTGCGTTACGACGGCAGCGCGCAGCCCATCACCCCGGAGACGGCCCGGGCGTTGTACGGCGGGGAAACGCTGTCCGTCAGCCGGTTGGAGCAGTTTGCGGGATGCCCCTTCCAGCATTTCCTGAACTATGGGCTTCGGCCGCAGGTGCTTCGGGAATGGAAGGTAGACCCCATCGAAACGGGCAATTTTTATCACGCGGCGCTGGACGGGTTTTCCCGGCTGGCCCGGCGGGAGAAGGGCTACCCGGCGGCCTCGCCGGAACGGGTGCGGCAGATGACGGAGGAAGCCATTGCGCCGCTGTACGACGAACTGATGAGTGGCCCCATGGGGGACGGCGACCGCAGCCGCGCCCGGTACGATCAGGCCAAAAACGCGGTCTGCCGCGCCACGAAGGTCATCACCCGGCATCTGGCGGCGGGCAGTTTCCGGCTGGATCGGACGGAAGCCGCCTTCGGCACGGAAAAGGGGCTGCCGCCCATCGTGCTCTGCCTGCCCAATAGGCGGGAGATCATGCTGCGGGGGCGGATCGACCGGATCGACCGCTGGGATCATGAGGGGACGGTCTATTTCCGGGTGATCGACTATAAATCGTCGGAACAGGCGCTGGAAGCGGCCAAGACCTGGTGGGGACTTCAGCTTCAGCTGCTGCTATATCTGGAGGTCTGTACGGCTTCGCAGCCCGGCTCCAAGCCCGCCGGGGCGTTCTATTTCTACGTGGCCGACCCGCTGGTGGAGACCGCCACCGACGCGGCGGAGGCCGTGGAGGGCGAAATGCGCAAGCTGTTCCGGCTGCGGGGCATCACCCTGTGTGATGTGGAAATTCTGGAAGCTATGGACAAAGGCGAGGAGGCCTTCGTGCTGCCGCCTGTCCTGCAGAAAAGCGGCGAACTGCGCAAGGACGCAAAGGCGCTGACCTTGCCCCAGATGAAAGCCCTGATGGAGCACGCCCGGCAGACGGCCGCGGCGCTGGCGCAGGAAATGATGGACGGCAAGACGGACATCTGCCCGGTACGGGACGGCGGACAGGCCTATTGCAACCGATGCGATTACCAGAGCGTATGCCATTTTGACCCGGAAAGCGCTCAGGCCAAGGTACGGGAGCTGCCCAACCTGTCCATGCAGGAGCTTCGGGACCTGCTGGAACCGGGCCCGTGACGGGATTTTCCGTTTGTTCACGAAAAAAGCGCTCGGGCAAGTTGCTATTCCACGGGGAATCATGTATAATAGAAACGTAAGGGAGCGCCGGACGGCGCTCACGGACAGGGAAAAAAGTAAAGGAGGCGTTACCCTTGATTCAGGTGATTGCCGGAAAGAAAGGCTCGGGTAAAACCAAGCGCATTATTGACATGGCTAATGTGGCCAGCAGAGATTCCAAGCACGATATCGTCTTCATCGACGACGACGCGCGTTATATGTACGACCTCCGGCATGAGGTCCGTTTCATCAATGCCGGCGAATACGAACTGGCCAGCGACCAGATGTTCATGGGTTTCCTGTGCGGCATCGTGTCCCAGAACTTCGATCTGGGTCTGGTTTTCGTCGACGCGTTCAAGAAGCTCTTCAAGGCGGATCTGTCCACCTCTGAATGGCTGTTCGAGCGTCTGGAGACCATCAGCAAGAACCACAATGTGGACTTCGTTCTTTCCATCAGTGCTGATGTGGAAGAACTGCCCGCGTTCATCCAGAAGTACGTGCAGCAGTAAACAAGTGCATCCAATGAAAAGCCGCGGCAGCCATGCCGCGGCTTTTTACTGCCCCAAAATGCCAGACCGTCAGCTGATACGGAACTGTAAACTGGGAACGAGAGACACTGCCTTGTGCCGTTAGAGCGCCGATACGCCCGGACGGCCCTGCCCTGTACGCTCCACCCGGTAAAAGCCGATCAGATTGGTGGGGCGGGTATGGTTGTAGACCTCCTCCACGGCGGAAAAATCCTCCAATTCAAAGCGGATGCTCAGGCCGCAGCCAACGGCCACGTCCCGGGGCGTGGTGATGATCTGCACGCGTACGCCCGCCCGGCGGAGGGCAGCTTCAAATTTCATCACCTGCTGCCGGGAGCGGAAGGACGCGATGCCGAATGTTTCCTGCATAGGTTCATTTCCCCCTTTCCTTCTCATACAGTATACGGCGCGGGGCGCGCAAGTGTGAGAGGCGGAAATGAGGAAGAAAAAAGATGATCTATCTGGATAACGCGGCCACCTCCTATCCCAAGCCGCCCATGGTCGTCCGGGCCATGGCGGGCACGCTTTCCCGGCTGGGCGGCAATCCGGGCCGGTCAGGGCACAAGCTGTCCCTTTGCGGCGGGCGGGTGATCGAACACTGCCGGGAAATACTGGCGGAGGAGCTGGAAGCCCCGGCAGCGGAGCAGATCGTTTTTACCTCCGGGTGTACGGAGGCGCTGAATCTGGCCATTCGGGGAAGTCTTTTCCGGGGAGACGAGGTGCTGTGCAGCCATGCAGAGCACAATGCCGTGATGCGGGTGCTGAAAGGACTGGAACAGCAGGGCGAGATCACCGTGCGGGTGGCGGAGCCGGACAGCCGGGGACTGCTTTCGCCGGAAGCTCTGCGGCAGGCGACGACCCCAAAAACGGCGCTGTGCGTCTTGAACCACGCCAGCAATGTGACCGGCGTTGTCCAGCCAGTGCGGGAACTGGCGGACGCGCTTCGCCCCATGGGTATCCCCGTTCTAGTGGACGCGGCTCAGACGGCGGGGATCCTGCCGGTTTCGCTGAAAAAACTGGGGGCGGATATGATCGCCCTGCCGGGACACAAGGGACTGCTGGGCCCCCATGGCACCGGGGTGCTGGCGCTGGGGAGGGGGATGCAGCCCCGGCCGCTGCTGGCGGGCGGCACGGGTTCCCAAAGTGAGAGCATGGTGCAGCCGGAGTCGCTGCCTGACCGTTATGAAAGCGGTACGCCCAATTTGCCGGGAATTGCCGGGCTGCTGGCCGGGGCGCGGTTTGCCTTCCGCCACCGAGCGGAGATCGAGGAATACGAACGCGGGTTAGCCCGGCGGATGCGGCAGGGTCTTGGGCAAATTCGGGGATTGCGGCTGCTGGGAAGCGATGGCGCGCCTATGGTGGGCGTGGTGAGTTTTGTGCCCATGAGACGGGACGCGGGGGAGGTGTGCGACCGTCTGTCGGAGGAAGGCTTCGCCCTGCGGGCGGGGCTGCACTGTGCGCCGTCCATCCATCAATGGCTGGGAACACTGGAAACCGGCGCGATCCGGGCCAGCGTGGGCATTTACAACACGGAGGAAGAAATAGACCGTTTCGTGGAAACGGTGGAAAAATTGGTTCGATAAAAAATGCCCCGGCATTCGTTTTTCTGACGAATGCCGGGGCATTGGAATGAAACGGGGTTATTCCTCCTGCGGAAGGAGATCCGTCCAGCCGAAGGGGTCGGGCAGGCGGCCCCACTGGATGCCGGTCAGGTTGTCGTACAGGCGCTGCGCCGTCTCGCCGATCTCAAAATGGTTGATGATATACGGCTTGTCGTTGTAGTACAGCTCGCCGATAGGGCAGATGACCGCCGCGGTGCCCACGCACCACGCTTCTTCCAGCGTGCCCGCATCGGCGGCTTCCGCCAGCTCGTCGATGCTGATGAGCCGTTCTTCCACCGGCAGACCCCAGCTTCGCATCAGTTCCAGACAGGACATACGGGTGATGCCCCGCAGGATGGAGCCGGTCAGCATGGGCGTGACCACCTTGCCGCCCAGCTTGAACATGACGTTCATGCCGCCGCCTTCCTCCACGTATTTGTGATGGATGGCGTCCATCCACAAAACCTGCGAGAAACCCTTGGCCGTGGCGCGCTCTCCGGCCCGGTTGGCCGCGCCGTAATTGCCGCCGCATTTGGCTTCGCCGGTGCCGCCCCGGACGGCGCGCACGTCTTCGGTCTCCACCATGATTTTCACCGGCTTCAGGCCGCTGGCAAAATAGCTGCCCACCGGGGAAAGAATGATGACGAACATCGCGTCATGAACGCCATGCAGCCCCAGCTTTGGGTCGTTGGAGAACAGGAAGGGACGGATATACAGGGACGTGCCCGGCGCAGTGGGCACCCAGCGCTGGTCCAGCGTGACCAGCGTGCGGATGGCTTGCAGGGCATCATCCGGGTTCAGCTGGGGCAGCCCCAGCCGGTCACAGGAGCGATTCAGCCGGGCTACGTTTTCCCAGGGACGGAACAGCTGCACCCGTCCGTCAGGACGACGGTAAGCCTTCAGCCCTTCGAAAACCTCCGTGCCGTAGTGCAGCACGCTGGAGGCGGGGGACAGGGTCAGGGGGCCGTAGGGCACGATGCGCGCGTCATGCCATCCCTTGTCCTCGGAATAGTCCATGAGGAACATATGGTCGGTGAAATAATTGCCGAAGCCCAGCTTTTCGGGCTCGGGGAGAACGCCGTGAACGGGGGAACGAGTGATTTTGATTTCCATAACGCAAGGCTCCTTTTGAATGAATTTGAGGCGACTGCGGAAACGGGATCACAGCTCTTTCAGGTGCTCCATGTTCCGGCGAATGCCCTCGCAGCACTGGTGGAAGGTCTGCTTTTCTTCGGCGGTCAGGGGCAACTCGATCACCTGTTCCACGCCGTTTGTGCCCAGTACGCAGGGAACGCCCGCAAACAGGCCGCTTTCGCCGTATTCGCCGCACAGCTCCATGCTGGCGGGCATAACGGCCTTTTCATCGTGAAGGACGATGGAGGCCATCCGGGCCGCTGTGGTGGCGATGCCATATTCCGTGCAGTACTTGCCGGAGAAGGTTACCCAGCCGCCGTGAATGGCTTCCTTTGTCAGGGCTTCCCGGTCGAAACGGAAGCGCTCGTCCCGGCGCGCCCACTCCTCCAGCGACATTCCCCGGAAGCTGACGCAGGACCACGGGGCAAACTGCTGATTGCCGTGCTCACCGAGCATATAGCAGGTGATGGACTTATGATCCAGCCCTGTCTGACGGGCCAGCGCGCTGAGCATCCGGGAGGTGTCCAGCCCGGTGCCCGTGCCAAAGACTCGTCCCTTGGGCAGCCCCAGCAGCAGGGCCAGTTCCCGGGTCACGATGTCGCAGGGGTTGGTGATGTTAATGACCACCCCGTCAAAGCCGCTTTGACGGATCTTGTCCGCAAAGCCCCGGACGGCGGGAATGGTGAAGTCCATTTCCGTGACCCGGTTGTGATTGCCACGCAGCAGTTCGATCTTGCCGACGCTGTTGACGATCAGATCGCATTCGCCCAGATCGGAAAAATCTCCGGCACGAACGGTGACCCGGTGCTCAAAATAGGCGACGGAATCCCGGAGATCCTGCACCTCGCTGGCGACCTTCTGTTCGTTCTGATCCACCAGGATCAGCTCGTCGGCAATGCCCTGCACCGCCAACGAATAGGCGACGTGCGCACCTACGTGCCCCAGCCCCAGAATTGCGATGATGCGTTTCTTTGCCATGCTTGCGACCTGCCTTTCTCTGTCTTTACGGAGGATAGGATGACCAGAATTCGGCGCGGAATTTCTCCTGAAAAAAGGAAAAGCGGCCCCGCCTGCTTTGGCGAAGCCGTTGAGAAAGTCCGCAGCCTTAGCGCAACCATTTGCGGAGACTTGCGAATATCAAACGGTACGTCGTGATGAACTTCCCGGAGGAAGGAAAACCCGGAAGAAGGACGGGATATTCCCTGTTCCCAGAATGCGACTGGTAAGCATCCGTTCATCCTCCCCTTCGAAAAGATTGGCGTGATTATAGCACGGCGCAGGGGCAGTGTCAATTAGGGAAGAAAAGCCAGAACACAGGAAATACAAACGAATGGAAGAAAGGGGGAGTCGGCTCGAAATCAGATCAGCACGCCGTTGCAGTGGTCGATCTCGTGCTGGGCGATTTGCGCCGTCCAGCCTTCCAGCGTTCGAAAGCGGACGCGGAAGCGCTCGTCCTGATAACGCACCTTGATCTTACGGAAACGTCTGGCCTTTCGGGTTCCCGTCAGGGAAAGGCAGCCTTCCTCGGCTTCGTATGGGCCGGAGGACTGAACGATCTCCGGGTTGAACATCAGACAGGGTGTGCCGCTGTCGTCAAAAACGATGATCCGTCGGCTGACGCCGATCATATTGGCGGCAAGGCCCACGCAGGTCTCTCGATGGGCGTGTAGGGTATCCAGCAGGTCAAGCCCCACCGGAACATCGGCCTCCGAGGCGGGCGCAGACTTCTGTTGAAGAAAAACGGGGTCTTTGACGATCTCACGAATCATGGGGAACCCTCCTTGGAAGAATTTTGGATGGGCAGGGGAAGAACCGAAAAATTTGCACTGTCGGAAGGAAGCGGCGCAGACTGTTTTCGAAAGACTCCCGGAGAAACGCCGAAGCGTTTTTGGAAGCAGCGGAAGAAGTGAGGCAGGGAGGAAAAACCGGCTTCGTAGGCCGCTTCGGTCACGGGAACGGAAGAAGCGGAAAGCAGCGCACATGAATGGCGCAGACGGCATTCAGTCACGTAATCCGTGAAACGGCAGCCCACTGTTTTGGAAAACAGCGAACTGAAATAGCAGGGGGACAGACCGCAGGCCCGGGCTGCGTCCTCCAGACGAAGCTCGGGGTCGGTATGATGAGCCTGCACATATTTGAGCCCCGCCTGAAAACGCCGCTCCGGCTTGCGCAGCTGCATGGCTTCGCCCTGACGGAGCAGACGAAGCAGCAGCGGGAGCAGGAGAATGAGTAATTCCTGTTGGTAAAAGAGATCGACTGCGGCAGAAGGCTTCGCCAGCGGGGACAACCGGGCGGCGAACTGGGCGGTTTTTTCCGATGAAATTTGGGTATGCCGCGCCTCCTGCACCAGCGAAAAGCCGAGCTGCGCAGCGTATTCGGGCGTAAAGTGGAAGCTGAACACGTCCAGAGAAGCGTTCGGCTCCAAACGGTGAAAATCCGCAGGAGAAAGAAGATACAGGCAGCCCGGTTCCATGGAGAGGGCTTCGCCGTTGAGCCACTGCCGTCCGCTGCCCGACACGACCAGTTCCAATTCGAAATAGTCGTGCCCGTGGGCGGGATAGGGTTCGGTGAGCCGCCGCTGCAGCAGGGAAACCGGCTGGGCGGCGCTGGCCTCCCAAAGATAGGGAACAATGGGAAAAGACATGGCTAATTACGCTCCCTTCTTTCGGCCTTTTTCGTACCTGCCGTCAAATTGATTATATAAAAAAACGAAAGAAATGCAATCTTTTTCAGAAAATTCGATACGACAAAAGCAGCATTTGGCGCTATGCTGAAGAAGACGAAAGGATATTGGATGGAATCGGAAAAGGAGTTTGAGGGGGAAAGGAAGAAAACTTTCAGAGAAGTTTTTGGGACAAACGCCCGCAGAGCCGGGGCAAATAGAAACAAAAGAAACGAGGAGAAAGGCAAAATGAAACCCTATTGGATGGGATTGGACATCGGGGGAACCAAATGTGCCGTGCTGCTGGCGACGGTGGACGGCGGCATCCATTTGAAGGACAAGCTGCGTTTTGAGACGCAGTCGGAACGGGGCTTTGAGCCGGTGTATGCCCAGCTGACGGAAACCATGGACGAAATTTTGCGGAAAAACGGCCTGACTTACGCCGACCTGAACGCCGTGGGCGTGAGCTGCGGCGGGCCGCTGGATTCCCGCCGGGGCGTGGTGCTGTGCCCACCTAATCTGCCCGGCTGGGTCAACATTCCCCTGAAAGCCATGCTGGAGGAACGCTGCGGCGTACCGGTCTACCTGCAGAACGATGCGAACGCCTGTGCGCTGGTGGAATGGAAATTGGGCGCGGGCCGGGGATGCAGCGATATGATCTTCCTGACCATGGGCACCGGCATGGGAGGCGGCATCATCGCCGAGGGAAAGCTCCTTCGGGGCTGCACGGATATGGGCGGCGAGATTGGCCATCTGCGGCTGGAAAAGGACGGCCCGGTGGGCTTTGGCAAGGCGGGCTCCTTTGAGGGATTTACCAGCGGCGGAGGCATTCAGCGGCAGGCTCGCGCCCTGACGGAAAAAATGGTGCGGGAGGGGCGCACCCCCGCATGGGTCAGGGACGGACACGGCCCGGAAGAAGCGGACGCGAAGCTGCTGGCGGCCTATGCCCGGACCGGAGACGCGGACGCGAAAGCCTTCTTTGACCATATCGGAACCATGTTGGGCAAGGGACTGGCCCTTTTGACGGACACGCTCAACCCGGAAAAGATCGTCATCGGCAGCATTTTTGTGCGCTGCGAAGACCTGCTGCGTCCGGCGATGGAAGCGGAATTGAAGCGGGAGGCGATCCCTTTTTCGCTGGAAGGGGTGCAGGTCGTTCCGGCCCAGACGGGAGAGACACTGGGCGATCTGGCCAGTATTATGGCGGCACTGTACGGCTGTGACGTGGACCCCATGGAAGAAACCAGCGAGCGGAAATCCCGCGTGTTGGAACAGTACGAGCGGCTGTTCCACCGCTACCCGGCGCTGGATGAACTGCGAGGCTCGGTGATGGAGGCTTATCTGCTGCTGCGCGGGTGCTACAGCCGGGGCGGAAAGCTGCTGATCGTGGGCAACGGCGGCAGCTGCGCCGACGCGGGGCATATCGTAGGCGAGCTGATGAAGGGCTTTTACCTGAAACGACCTTTTCCGGAAGAAAAGCGCGCCGTGATCGCCGCTCAAACGGAAAGCCTGCTGCCGGGGACGGCTGAACTGCTGCAGCAGGCGCTGCCCGCCATCGACCTGACCCAGCACGGAGCGCTGTCCACCGCTGTGCAGAACGATCTGGAACCCCTGCTGACGGCGGCTCAGCAGGTGGCAGGATACGGAAAGCCCGGCGACGTGGTTCTGGGCATCAGCACCAGCGGTAACGCCAAAAACGTGGCGCTGGCCGTTGGGGTGGCTAAGGCGCTGGGCCTTTCGACTATCGGCCTGACCGGCGGCAGCGGCGGACAACTGAAGGAGCTGTGCGACTGCGCTATCATCGCTCCGGCCCATACGCCCGCCGACGTGCAGGAATACCATCTGCCCATTTATCATACCCTGTGCGCCATGCTGGAAGAAAAGTTCTTTGGGGAAACCGAAAAATAAGCAAGTTTTTCAGCCCGGGCCGGTCGAACCTGTCCGGGCTTTGATTTGTGGTTTCAAACGTGCTAAGATGGGGTATCTCCATGAGGGGAGAAACCTCATTTTCGGCTTGGGAGGAAAGAACGATGAAGCCTACGCTGCTTTGCTATAATCTGTCGGGAGAAAAAGCGTCGAAAATTCGCTTTGCCGCCATGCGGCTGCGGGTCCTGCTGCGGGACGTTCGGCCCGATGAATACGGCCTGACGCTGAACGACCTGTGCGGACTGGAAACAGGCGGGGAAAACGTTCCCTGCGAAGAAACCTTTCCTGACGAAATGCTGGTGATGGCGGGCTTTACGCCGATGCTGATGAACCAGCTTCTGCAGACGTTCCGGCAGATGAAAATCCCGCCGGTGCCGCTGAAAGCCATGCTGACCGAGACCAACGGTCAGTGGGATTCCTGCCGTCTGTACCGGGAAATCAGCGCGGAGCATGAGGCCATGAGCCGGGGCGGCGCGTCTAGGCATCAGGGGCCGCAGGCATGATCTACGAAAATATCCTGCCGGCGGTATTTGTGGACAGGCCAAACCGTTTCATTGCCCATGTGGAGCTGAACGGAAGACTCGAAGTCTGCCACGTGAAGAACACAGGCCGCTGCCGGGAACTGCTGATTCCGGGCTGCCGGGTGTATGTGCAGCATCAGCCGTCGCCCACACGGAAAACGGCCTATGACCTGATCGCCGTGGAAAAGGGAGAACGGTTGCTGAATATGGACGCCAATGCGCCCAACCGGATATTCGGCGAATATGTACGGGCGGGACGATTCCTGCGGGAGTGGCCGGTGATTCGGCCCGAGACGACTCATGGGGATTCCCGGTTCGATTTTTATCTGGAATCGCCGGGCCACAGGCTTTTTGCGGAGGTAAAGGGCGTGACGCTGGAGGACGACGGCGTGATGCGCTTCCCGGACGCGCCCACAGAGCGGGGCGTAAAGCATTTGGAAGGGCTGGCCCGCTGCGTTCAGGAGGGCTACGAGGCGTGGGCGGTGTTTGTGATCCAGACGGAGAACGTTCGCTGGATGGAACCCAACCGGCGTACTCATCCGGCTTTTGCCGATGCGATGCGGCAGGCCGCGCAGGCGGGTGTGCATCTGCTGGCGCTGGATTGTCGGCTGGAAATTTGCCGGCCGGTGGAGATTCGTCTGCGGTAAGAACGGATAAATCGAAAAGAAAAGTTTTGACACATAGAAAGTTTTTAATGTCTAAAATGCAAGCATTTTCATTATTTTCAGACTGTTGAAAAAGTGGAGGCGCAGGAGGCACTGCCTCCTGCCGGGGGTTAGGGGCAGAGCCCCTGATCCTTATGCCACAGCATTTTCAACGCGAACCAGCGAAGCGCCGTTCGCGGGCTATGGCGGACAATCGGTTTTTTTCGACAGTCTGATTATTTTGCGGCATTTTTTGTTCCTGGTCGAAAAATGAAGGATACAAATAAGCACATTGCATTTTACGGCCAGAAATGAAAAAGGAGCGCGTAACATACGATTTTCTCCCGTGTTTGGGTATGGCTTTTTAAGAAAAAATCTATATAATATAATAAGAAATAAGGTTTAAGAAATAAGGTTTGCCGTCAAACGACGAAAGGAGCCGAAGTATGGCAGTCAGTCTTCAACGTGCCGGGATGTGGAAAAGAATCTCCGCGTTTCTTTTTGACGCGATTCTTTTAGGCATTCTGGCGGTTTTGTTTGCGTTTCTTTTCTCCTCGATTCTGGGGTACGACCGGTACGTAGATACGCTGAACCGCGCCTACGAAACCTACGGTGAAAAATACGGCGTGGATTTTCAGACGTCGCTGTCCCAATACGACAGCATGACGGAGGAAGAACGGCAGCAGCTGGAAGAAGCCTACCGAGCCGTAGGGCAGGATGAGGAAGCGGCCTACGCCTATCAGATGACCATCCGGCTGACCATTTTGATGGTTTCGCTGGGAATCCTGCTGGCCTGCCTGATCTGGGAGGTGCTGATTCCGGTCCTTCTGAAGGACGGGCAGACGGTGGGCAAAAAAATTTTCAGTCTGGGGGTCATGCGATCGGACGGGGTACGGCTTGGCGGTGTGCAGCTGTTTGCGCGCTCCATTTTGGGCAAGTACACCGTGGAGATCATGATCCCTGTGCTGGTTGTGATGATGCTGTATTTCGGCAGCGTGGGTCTGCCGGGAACACTGCTGATTCTGGGACTGGCGCTGGTCAACGGCTGCCTGTTCCTGTTCACCTACGCCCATACGCCCATTCATGATCTGCTAGCGGGAACGGTCACGGTGGACCTGCCCAGCCAACGGATCTTCGACACCCGGGAGGACATGATCGCCTTCAAGGAAAAGCTGGCTGCGGAAAAAGTAGCCGAAAAAACCATCTGACCCTTGGCAAGAACCGAAAATCAACCCACGCAAAAGAAAGGGGACGCCCATGAAAATCGTTCTTGAGAACCTGACGAAAATCTTTCCCAGCCGCAACAAAAAATCCGGCGAAGAGGTGGTCGCCGTCAACAACTTCAATTTTGAAATTCCAGACGGCAAGCTGATCGGCCTGCTGGGGCCCTCCGGCTGCGGCAAGAGCACCACGCTGTACATGATCAGCGGTCTGCAGAAGCCCACCTCCGGCAAAATTTTCTTCGGCGAGGACGATGTGACCGAGCTTTCCACCGAAAAGCGCGGCATCGGGCTGGTGTTTCAGAACTACGCCCTGTACCCCCACATGACGGTTTTGCAGAATATCCTGTTCCCGCTGCAAAACCTGACCGGCGCGGATAAGCTGCCCAAGGAAAAGATGCTGGACCGAGCCCGGGAGGCGGCCCGTCTGGTGCAGATCGAAGAGCTGCTGGACCGCAAGCCCAGCGAGCTGTCCGGCGGCCAGCAGCAGCGCGTGGCCATCGCCCGGGCGCTGGTGAAGATGCCTCGGGTGCTGCTGCTGGACGAACCCCTGTCCAATCTGGACGCGCGGCTGCGTCTGCAGACTCGAGAGGAAATTCGCCGCATTCAGAAGGAAACGGGCATCACCACCGTGTTCGTCACTCACGATCAGGAAGAAGCTATGTCCATCTCCGACATGATCGTGGTGATGAAGCTGGGCGTGGTGCAGCAGATCGGCAAGCCGCAGGAGGTGTACGACGACCCGGCCAACCTGTTCGTGGCCAACTTCCTTGGCACGCCGCCTATCAACGTGTTTTCCGGCCGGGTAGAGGGCGGGAAGCTCTTTATCGGCGACGACTGCGTGCTGACGGTCGGCGGGCTGGAAGATCAGGAGGTGACGGTGGGCATCCGTCCTGAGGGCTTCATTCTGGACGAAAACGGCCCCCTGACCTGCCGCCTGAGCAACGTGGAGGTCATGGGCCGGGACGTGAGCGTGGTCTCCACCCATGCCGCGTCGCTCAAGCCGTCCGTGCGCTCCATCATCGACGCGGACAATAAGGTGGATGCGTCCGCCGATGTCGTGCGCTACCGCATCAAGCCGCACAAGATCTTCCTGTTCATACGGGATGACGAGGGCGTTCGCATTCCGTTCGAGGTGAAGTAAGATGGTAGAAAGCAAGCATCAATGGAAAGCATGGCTCTATCTCGCCCCCGCCATCGTGCTGTTGCTGGTCTTTACGGTCTGGCCGATTATCAACACGGTGCGGCTGGCATTCCTGAATGACTACAACAGCCTGAGCGAAGTCGGCGGCGCCACCTTCACCGTTGGCATCAAGAACTTCCAGACGGTTATCGGCGACAGCGGCTTCAAGACGGCGCTGAAAAACACGATGCTCCTGTGCCTGTTCACCGTGCCGATTTCGACGATTCTCGCGCTGCTGATCGCGGTTGCGCTGAACTCCATCAAGCCCCTGCAAAAGGTACTGCAAACCATCTTCTTCCTGCCCTATGTGACCAACTCCATCGCCATCGGCATGGTTTTCGCCGCGATGTTCAATATCATCGGTATGCCGCACATGGAGCGCCTGATTCAGACCAAGGGCATTGTCAATAATGTCATTGAGCTTTTCGGCGGGCACTACGTCAACTGGATTAACCAAGGCTCGGAATACTGGGCGAACATGTTCGTCATGATTGTCTACATCGTGTGGAACGCGCTTCCCTTCAAAATTCTGGTGCTGCTGGGCGGCCTGCAGGGCATCAACAAGCAGTATTACGACGCGGCAAAGGTGGACTCTACGCCCCGCTGGCGCGTGTTCACCAAAATCACCGTGCCGCTCCTCTCTCCGATGATTGCCTACGTCGTCATCACCGGCTTCATCGGCGGCTTCAAGGAATACACCAGCATCGTCGGCATTTTCGGCGAAACCATGGGCCCTGCGGGCGACGCAGGACGCATGAACACCATCGTCGGCATGATTTACGATGCGCTGCCGAAGTCCAACTACGGCGTGGCCAGTGCCGCTGCGCTGATTCTGTTTGCGATCATCTTCGTCGTGACGATGATCAACATGCAGGTCAGCAAGAAGCGCGTGCATTATTGAGAGGTGCAGTATGTCCGAAAAAGATTTCACCATCATGCATTCGCGGAACATGCAGCAAGTCAGCGTCACCCAGCGCATCACGAAGGTGCTGACGCTGTTCATCACCTATGCTTTCCTCATTGTGATGGCGCTGATTGTGTTGTTCCCGTTCTACTGGATGATTATCTCTTCCCTGAAGTCGCTGGATGAATACCGCGCGTCCGTGCCGACGTTCTGGCCGCGCATGGTGCTCATCAGCAACTACGCGGAGGCGTTCTCCACCGGCAATTTGGGTCGCCTGTTCCTCAACACCGCCTATGTCGGCATCGTCTCGACGATGCTGTCCCTGATTATCACCATCCTGACGGCGTTCGCGTTTGCCCGGCTGGAATTCAAGGGCAAGAACGCGCTGTTCGGCGCGCTGCTGGCGACGATGATGATTCCCGGCGAGCTGTTCACCATCACCAACTACCAGACGATTTTCATGCTCGGCTGGCAGAACACCTACACGGTGCTGATTGTGCCGTTCCTTGTCAGCGTGTTCTACATCTATCTGCTGCGCCAGAACTTCCTGCAGATTCCGAACGAACTGTATCTTGCGGCAAAGGTAGACGGCACGAGCGACTTCAAGTACCTGTGGAAGGTCATGGTGCCGCTCTCCCTGCCGACGCTGATTTCCATCACCATCCTGAAAATGATGGGCGCATGGAACTCCTACGTCTGGCCGCGTCTGGTGGCGAATGACGATGCGCACAAGCTGATTACCAACGGTCTGCGCAACGCCTTCAACAGCTCCACCGGCGAAACGAATTATCCCGTGCAGATGGCGGCGGTCGCGATGGTATCGTTCCCGCTGTTCCTCGTGTTCATCTTCCTGCGCAAGTACATCATGTCGGGTGTCAGCCGCAGCGGTATCAAAGGTTAATCGGCGGATTTCCGCCTTTAACAATTTTTTGTCTCCCTCGACCAGAAAGGAAGGAAAGACACATGAAGAAGTTCCTCTCTCTTCTCATGGCGCTGACCATGCTGATGGCCTGCACTGCTTGCTTCGGTTCTGCTGAATCCGCAAGCGATCCCGCTGCTTACGACGGCAGCGAGGTGAACATCACCTTCTACAACACGATGGGCTCCAATCTGACCCCCGTGCTGGATACGTACATCGAAGAGTTTAACAAGCTCTACCCGAACATCCATGTCAGCTACACCTCCGTTGGCGGCTACGATGATGTCCGCGACCAGATTTCCAAGGAAATCACCGTCGGCGGCCAGCCCAACATCGCTTACTGCTACCCGGACCACGTTGCGCTGTACAACCTCGCGCGTGCGGTGCAGCCGCTGGATGCTTACATTGACAGCACGGCGACCATCACCCGCGCCGACGGCACGACCGAAACCTTCGGCCTGACGCAGGAGCAGAAGGACGACTTCATTTCCGCGTACTACGAGGAAGGCCGTCAGTTCGGCGATGGCAAAATGTACACGCTGCCGATGAGCAAGTCCACCGAAGTGCTGTACTACAACAAGACGTTCTTCGACGCGAACGGCCTGACCCCGCCCACCACTTGGGACGAGATGGAAGCGCTGTGCAACAAGATCGTCGAAATCGACCCGTACAGCATCCCGCTGGGCTATGACTCCGAGAACAACTGGTTCATCACCATGACGGAGCAGCTCAAGACCCCCTACACCAGCGCCACCGGCGAACACTTCCTGTTCAACACGCCCGAAAACCGCGCGTTCGTGAAGCGTTTCGCGACGTGGTACAATCAGGGACTTGTGACGACCCAGACCATCTACGGCAGCTACACCTCCGGTCTGTTCGTCTCTGACTCTGGCATCAAGAGCTACATGTCCATCGGCTCCTCCGCCGGCGCGACGCATCAGCGTCCGACCAAGGGTGCGGACGGCACCTATCCCTTTGAAGTGGGCATCACGACCATCCCGCAGGTGGATGCCAGCAACGCGAAGGTCATTTCTCAGGGCCCGAGCCTGTGCATCTTCAAGAAGTCCAATGCGCAGGAAGTGGCCGCTTCCTGGCTGTTCGTCAAGTACCTGACCACCACGGTTGATTTCCAGGCTGAATTCTCCATGGCGTCCGGCTATGTGCCGGTCATCAAGTCCGTTGCGAACAACGAAGTCTATGCGGAATTCGTTGCGGGCGCGGACGGCGGCGACAACGTGGCGGCACTGGCGGCGAAGGTCTGCCTGGAGCAGGTTGACGCTTACTACACCTCTCCTGCGTTCCCCGGCTCTTCCGAAGCACGCAGCCGCGTTGGCGAACTGATGGCAGGCTGCATGACGGATGCTGCGGCACTGGGCGACCTGACCAAGCCGGAAAACGATGCGAAGCTGGACGAGCTCATCCAGAAGCGCTTCGACGAAGCTATCACCAAGTGCGAACAGTCCATCGCGGGCTTTGGTATCTAAGGCGCGCAGATGAAAACACTCCGCAATCTATTTCCCCTGCTGCTGACCCTGACGCTGCTGCTCTGCACGGCGTCAGGCGCGGTGGCGGGAACCACCGATGACGGCTTTGTGGACTATGTGGCGCAGCTGAAGCTGAACATGTCCTCCGCAACCGCCAAAACCAGCGCGACCGTCAGGACGCATGTTGACGGCGACACGGTGCATTTCGATGTGCCGGAAAGCGTCTGCGCGGACGGTGTGCTGAAAGCGCGCTTTCTGGCGCTGAACACCCCCGAATCCACCGGCAAGATTGAGGAATACGGTGTTGCCGCGTCGCATTTCACCCAGGAGAAGCTCGCTTCGGCAGTGTCCATCATCTTGGAATCCGACTCTGACCGCTGGGAGCTTGACTCCACGGGCGGCCGGATGCTGGTCTGGGTGTGGTATCAGCCGTCGGAAGGCGCGGAATACCGCAACCTGAATCTGGAGCTGCTGCAAAACGGCTATGCGCGCGCGTATTCCACCGCGAACAACCAGTACGGCAGCATCTGCTCAAGCGCGCTGGATCAGGCGCGGCAATTCAAGCTGAACCTCTACTCCGGTCAGCCTGACCCCGATTTCTACTACGGCGACGCCATCGAGCTGACCCTGCGCGAACTGCGCTGCCATCCGGAAGCGTACCAGAACAAGAAGGTCGCTTTCAACGGCATCGTCACGCTGGCGCACAACAATTCGGTGTATGTCGAAAGCCTTGACGCGGAGAGCGGCATCGTCTTCGGCATCTCCGTCTACTACGGCTTCAACCTCAGCGGCAAGGGTCTGTCGATTCTCACCCCCGGCAACGAAGTGCGCATCGTCGGTTCGGTGCAGTACTACGCAGCGGGTGACCAGTGGCAGATTTCCGACGTCTCCTACCGCATGATGAAGCCGAAAGACCCCGGCAACATTCAGCTGCTCAGCGAAGGTCACGCGCCATACTACACCGAGACGACGCTGTCCCAGTTGATGGCACAGACGGTGCTGACGGACGAAAATGGTGAGGAAGCTGCCTATGCTCATGCGGATTTGGCGCAGAACACGAGCGCCGAGCTGCACAAACTGCATGTGCTGTCCATCAGCCGGGACGACGAAAACAGCCGCGCGTACCTGACCGTCGAACAGGATGGGCAGCAGATGACCGTAATTGCACCGTCGTCTTTCGTGACCGATGAGATGGTGGGGCAATCCATCACCGTGCGCGGTTTTGTCGAACATTCGAGCGGCAACGTCGCTGTGCGTGTCTACGAAACCGGACTCCTTCTCGCAGAATAACACCCCTGACAATCAAGGAAAGGGAGAAAACAATCATGAAAAAATTCCTTGCGATGCTCATGCTGCTGGCGATGTGCTTCAGCTGCGCCGCGATGGCGGAAACCACGGATGAAGATCTGGCAGCGGCCAAGACGTACCTGTTCATGATGTACAAGGATCTGCCGGAAACGACGATGAGCGACTACGAAGTGGTCGGCGTCATCAATATCGGCGGCATCGAATTCCCGATTACGTGGACGGCGGACAGCGACACCATCAAGATTGTTCCGCAGGACAACAAGATGGTCACCATCGATGTGGATGAAAAGAATCCCGAAGAAGTGACCTACACCCTGACGGCCACCCTGTCGAACGCTGCTGGCGAAACCGTGAGCGTGTCCTTCGCGCACAAGGTGCCTGCTGCGATGATTCTGGAAGGCATGAGCTACGAAGAAATCGTGGCGGCAGCGTACTCGCTGGAAGCGGGTCTGGCGCTGGAAGACACCCAGCGTCTCTACGGCACGGTGACAAAGATTGACACCTCTTGGAGCGACGAATACAAGAACATCACCGTCACCATTCAGGTGGGCGATCTGGCGGATCAGCCCATCCAGTGCTACCGCCTGACCGGCGAAGGCGCGGAAAACCTGCAGGTGGGCGACGCGATTACCGTCGAAGGCATCCTGAAGAACTACAAAGGCACCATCGAGTTCGACAAGGGCTGCGTGCTGGTCGGCTACGGCGAAATCGTCAGTCAGAAGGCGATTGTAGACGCGGCTTACGCGCTGGAATCGGGCATTGCCATGACGGCTCCGACCGCGCTGGTGGGCGAAGTGGTTTCCATTGACTCCGCGTGGAGCGACGAATACCAGAACATCACCGTGACCATCGTCTGCGACGGTCTGACCGAACAGCCCATTCAGTGCTATCGTCTCTCCGGCGAGGGCGCGCAGGCGCTGGAAGTCGGCAGCGTGGTCGGCGTGTACGGCACGATTAAGAACTACAAGGGCACAGTCGAGTTCGACAAGGGCTGCGTGACCGTTCCTGCAGACTCCGTAGCGAGCGTCCGTCTGGCAGTGAGCGCCTACGCGCTGGAAGCAGGTCTGTCCATGAATGACGCTTCCACCATGACCGGCGTCATCACCAGCATCGACACCGCTTGGAACGACGAGTACAAGAACATCACCGTGACCATCGTTCCCGGCGGTCTGACTGACTATGCGGTGCAGTGCTACCGTCTGTCCGGCGAAGGCGCGGAAACGCTGGCGGTCGGCGACACCATCACCGTGAGCGGCACGATTAAGAACTACAAGGGCACGATCGAATTCGACAAGGGCTGCACGCTGGACGCTGTGGTCAAGGCGGAGTAATCGTTTCCTAACAGAAGGGGAATCCTGCATCAGCGGGACTCCCCTTTTTCTGTACGCAAAACGCCGTGCTTCCGATCTTGGAAACACGGCGTTTGATATTATGCTATTTCCAAATGAGAATGCGCCAAAATTCGTGAGCAGATGGTGCAGGTGAATTTGGAAATAGTATTACGCTTCGTAGCCCAGTGCCTTCATGAAGCGCTGGAAGCCCGCCAATCCGGCTTCATCGCGCTTGTAGACACCCGCGTCCGCCAGCACCTGCGCGCACACCAGCGCCACTTCCTGCCGCAGGATGGCTTCCGCTTCCGCCGACGTTTGGACAAGTCCGTGCCGCGCGACAACTTCCGTCAGCCAGTCGTAGTGCTTCGCGCACGGGTTGCTTTCCGCCGGACGCACCAGCGGCTTCTCGCCCGTCAGGTAGCCATTCAGTGCCGCTAACTCCGTCTTCAAGCGTCCCGGCAGGATGAACAACCCCATCACTTCAATCAGCCCGATGTTCTCCTTCTTGATGTGATGCAGCGGCGCATGAGGATGGAAGATGCCCAGCGGGTGCTCTTCGCTCGTACGGTTGTTGCGCAGAACGAGATTCAGGCGGTACTGCTCCCCCTCTTTGCGCAGAATCGGCGTAATGGTGTTATGGGGCGTGCCGTCCGTCTCCGCGAAAATGCCGCACTGCGCATCGCTATACCCGCGCCACGCGTCCAGAATCCGGCTGGCTTCGGCAATCAGCGTCTGTTCATCCATGCCGCTGAGCTGAATGGTGGACATCGGCCAATCGAGCAGTGCCGCCGAAACGCCCGGCACCGGAGACTTCAGCTGGCAGCGAACTTTCGCATCGTCCATCGGAAAATGATAGCGTCCGCCCTGAAAATGGTCGTGATTGAGGATTGACCCGCCGACAATCGGCAAATCCGCATTCGAGCCGAGCATATAATGCGGGAACTGCTGCACGAAGTCGAACAGGCGATCAAATGTGCCGCGGGAAATGCGCATCGGCACATGCTGGCTGTTCAGCACGATGCAGTGCTCCGGGTAATACGCATACGGCGAATACTGCAGATACCACGTCTGCCCCGCGAGCGACAGCGGCACCATGCGGTGATTCTGCCGCGCCGGGAAGTTGCTGCGACCATGATAGCCGGGATTCTCCACACACAGCATACACTTCGGATAGCCGACGCTGGGCGCATTCTTCAGCTTCGCGATTTCCTTAGGATCTTTCTCCGGCTTGGAGAGGTTGATGGTGATTTCCAGCCGTCCCGCCGGCGTATCTGCAAAATAACGGACGTTCTGCGCAATCGCATCAACCTTGATGTAATCGCACGCGCGGCACATCTGGTAGAAATCCTCCGTCGCCTGCTCAGGATGATTCTGCGCAACGCACTGCTGGAAGTGCGCGCGTACTTCCTTTGGCGACGGCGTCAGCAGACCCATCAGGCGCGCACTGAAGAGGTCGCGCGCATACGTCATGTCCTCGATGAGGCCCTTTTCGACCGCCAAATCGCACAGCGTCCGCAGAAGCGCCGTCGCGGTCGGCGGCACGTCCGCCATCGGCACAATATCGCCGGCGGGGGCATCAAGCTGAAACGCATCGAGCAGCAGGTTGCGGAAGTACGGCATATCCACCGTTTCTATCAGCCCTTTTGCCGATGCGTAAATCAGCAGATTTTCAATTGCCTGTGTTGTATTTTCTTCCCAAGACATCATCAACATCCCTTTCTGTATTCATCGCTCCGGCTTGATTCACTCCTAATTATAACGGAAAACAGCTTTTCTGTCAATCAGCCCGGCAAAAGACTTGACAGAAAGGCAAAAAGACAGTAGGATAAATCATATGATTTCCCATTGATTTTCAGGAGGCAGCTTCATGAACGATCGCGAGGAAGGCAAGGGAATGCGGCTTCTGCGCAAGGGCAAACGTGGCCTGATTCAGGCGATTTTCAGTCGTCTGGGGCTGATTGTGTTGCTATTTTTGCTGCAGCTGGCGCTTCTGCTGGGGCTGTTCAGCGCGGCAGCAGAGTTTTTGCCGCACTTCTTCGGCGGAACGATTGTGTTCAACGCCATTATCGTCATTTATCTGCTCAACAGCGAAGGCGACCCGACCGCGAAGCTGACATGGCTGGTGTTTTTCAGCGTTGCGCCGGTGTTCGGGGCGTTGTTCTATTTATACACCAAGAGTGACATAGGGCATCGGCTTTTGCGCGAGCGGACGACACAGCTGATTCGCGAGGGGCGCAGCGACCTCCGCGCGCACGCAAGCGCACAGCAGCATCTGGAAGAGCGCGACCCGCAGATTGCGCGCATGGCAAGCTACATCGCGAAAACCGGCTGCTATCCCGTTTGGGAGCACACCGCTGTGACGTACTTTCCGCTGGGCGAGGACAAATTCGCAGCGCTGCTGCCCGCGCTTCGGCAGGCGAAGCATTTCATCTTTCTGGAATACTTTATCGTGGAAGAGGGCGAAATGTGGGGGCAGGTGCTGAGTATTCTGGTGGAAAAAGTGAAGCAGGGCGTGGAGGTGCGCGTACTGGTGGACGGCACATGCGAGTTCACGCACCTGACGCACGATTATCCCCGCCGGATGCAGAAACTGGGCATCAAGTGCAAGATGTTCGCGCCCGTCCGTCCGTTCGTCTCGACGCACTACAACTACCGCGACCACCGCAAAATCGCCGTGATTGACGGGCAGGTGGCGTTCACGGGCGGTGTGAATCTGGCGGACGAGTACATCAACCGCGTCGTGCGCTTCGGGCACTGGAAAGATACCGCGGTGATGCTGCGCGGCGAGGCGGTGCGCAGCTTTACGCTGATGTTCCTGAACATGTGGGCGATTGACGAGCACACGATGGAAGCGTCGCGCTTTCTGGCATATCCGACAAAGCCCGCCATGGACGCACCGGGGTTTGTGCTGCCCTACTCGGATTCTCCGGTCGATGGCAACAAGGTCGGCGAGCAGGTGTATATCGACATTCTCTCCCGCGCGCGGCGGTACGTCCACATCATGACGCCCTACCTCATCATCGACCACAACATGGAGACGGCGCTGCAATACGCGGCGGAGCGCGGCGTGGACGTCCACCTGATTCTCCCCGGTATCCCCGACAAGAAGTACGCCTTCGCGCTGGCGCACACGCATTACGCTTCGCTGATGAAGGCAGGCGTCAAAATCAGCGAATATACCCCCGGCTTCGTCCACGCGAAAGTGTTCGTCGCGGATGACCGAGAGGCCGTCGTCGGCACGATTAACCTCGATTACCGCAGTCTGTACCACCACTTTGAGTGCGCGGCGTACATGCTGGATGTGCCGTGCATCGCGGACATTGAGGCAGATTTTCAGCATACACTGAAGCAGTGCCGCCGCATGACACCTGAGCGCCTGAAGAACGACAAGCTTTCGATGAAGGTTGCTGGTGCGCTTCTCAAGGCGATTGCGCCGCTGATGTGATTACAGCCGCGCCTCCTCCGCCTGACCGGAACGGCAGACGACCGACAGCGTCAGGCAGACCGTCCCCGGCATGGCATACCACGCACTTCCAGTGAGGATATAAAGTATCAGCATGAACAGCCCGTAGCCCCAGTAGCGCGGTGCTTTTTCCCGCTGCGTCATGATGGACAGCAGGCTGCCGCGCTGCGGCGTTCTCCGTTTTCGCTGCCCCAGCGCCACCAATTGCGCATCTGTCGCGGGGGAAAGCCGCCCCGCCAGCGCCAGCAGCGTCTCTCGGCGAATGACGCGGATGGGCGTCGGCATCTGCTCGGCGCGTGCTATCACCCGCGGCGGCGCTTTTCCCAGCACGCACAGGATGACCCGATTCGCTTGCTGCCGCTGCATCGCCCGGTGTGCCTCCACCAGCTGTCCGGTAGACAGCTCCCCTTCTGGCGGCATCCGAACGCACTGCACCAGCAGCGTTTCCGCGCCGCCTGACGGCTTTTCCTGTCTGCACAGCGCGCCGTCTGCCGTGATGCGCTGCATCCGGAGCGGCCACTTTTCCTCCAGCAGCAGCGCTGCCTGAAAGTGGGCTTCCTTCGCCTCCGAAAGCAGCATTTTCTCCAGCAGCAGTTCGCCACCGATGCGGCAGCGGAGTGCCGTTTCGCGCCGCACCAATGTCGCCTGACGATAAAGGCGGCGCAGCAGCAGCAACAGCGTGCCCAGTGCAATGCCCGCCAGCAGCGCAGGGCGGTTCAATCCCCAGAGGAACACAAACCAGCCAATACCCAGCGCCATCAGCAGCACACCGCGCCCCACGCTGTCCAGCAGCTCCGCCAGCAGGTTGCGCTTGAATCCCGTTTCCATCGCTTCTCCGCCTTTACAATTCCCGAAATTTCGGGTATAATAGGAATGTACACTTGCACAAGCAGGAGGATTGCCATCACATGGCAAAAGAACGCATTGGTATTTTAGGCGGCACGTTCGACCCGATTCATGAGGGGCACATCCATATGGCGCTTTCCGCCATGCAGGGCGCGCATCTTGACCGCGTGCTGGTACTCCCGACGGGCAATCCGCCGCACAAGATAGGCATCACCCCTGCGGAAGATCGCTGGCGCATGGTCTGCTGCGCCTGTTCGCTGCATGACGGGTTGACGCCGTGCCGCGCGGAAATCGACCGCGAAGGCGTTATCTATACGGTAGATACGCTGTCCATTTTGCATCAGGATTATCCCAAGGCAGAGCTTTTTTACCTGATTGGTACGGACACGCTGATGGAGCTGCACACATGGCGGAATTTTGAGCAGGTATTGTCACTGTGCACCTTCGTTATCTGCCCGCGCCCGACCAGCGTGTCGCCCAAGGTGCTGGCGGACGAGCAGCGGCGGCTGATTGCGCTCGGCGGACGCTTCGTGGCGCTTGACGCGGACGTGGTGGATGTGTCCTCCACGGAACTGCGGCAGGCGCTTCGGGATGGTCAGGCAACGCCGCATTGCAGCGTACCCGTGCGGGAATACTGCAAGGTGCGCGGGCTGTACGGGCTGTCGCCGCGCGTCCCGCAAGGCGATAAGTGGCTTGACCGCCTCTTCGCCGACCTGAATCAGCACCGGTTTATGCATTCGCTGGCGGTGGCGCACACGGCGCGGCAATTGGCGATTGCACACCATCTTGACCCGGTCAAGGCGGAAGCCGCCGGACTTCTGCACGACTGCGCGAAGTGTCTGCCGCTCAGTGCCATGCAGCAGCTTTGCCGTGACCATCAGCTGACGGTTGATCCGGACATTCTCCAAAGCGGCGCACTGCTCCACTCCGTCGCTGGGGCGTGTCAGGCGCAGGATGTTTACGGCATCACCGACCCGGAGCTTCTCTCTGCCATCACCAACCACACCAGCGGCCGCCCCGGCATGAGCAAGCTGGACATGGTTATCTGGCTGGCGGACAAGATTGAGCCGACCCGCGCATCCTATCCGCTGCTGGATAAAGTGCGGATGCTGGCGGGCTTTTCGCTGGAAAAGGCGCTGCTAACCAGTCTGGAAGGATCAGCGAACTATCTGCGCAGCAGCGGGAAAACCGTGCATCCGCTGACGCTGCAAACCATTGCGTGGCTGAAAACGCTTCCCGAAACCAAGTGAATTATCAGAAGGAGAAATATTATGCAGAATCTTCAGCTCGTGCAGGAAGCTGCACAGGAACTCTACAAGAACAAAGCCGGTCAGATTGTCGCGCTGGACGTGCAGGGCATGACCGTCATCAGCGACTATATGCTGATTGCGGCCGGGCGCACGGTCAATCAGGTGAAGGCGCTGGCAGACGATGTGGATGAGCGCATGGCGGAACTGGGCGTGCCGATTCGCCGCCGCGAGGGGCAGAACGAAGGCCGCTGGATTATCCTCGACTACGGCTTCATGCTCGTGCACATCTTCCATACTGAGGAGTACGAATATTACAACCTCGAACGCCTGTGGACGGATGGCAGCAACCGCCTTGTGCTGCCGTTTGACCAGACGGATTTGTAATCGAATACAGAGACATCGGGCAGTGCGCATGGTGCGTTCACTGCCCGATGTTTTTGTTTACGGATAATTGCGGATTGTCCTTGCCTTTTCCATCGCATCCTCCTGCGCGGAAAGCGGCGACAGGATGTAGGCGTAGTCGTAATCCCGCGTCAGCGGCGTCAGGTACGGCTCATGCACGATGATGCGATACCATGAATTATCGCCGCCCAGCCCAATCTGCACGGCGTTCAGGCGCAGAATGACGTTCTCCGTCGCCGTCAGCTGGTACGGGTGCTTTGCCTGCGTGAGCGCTTCTGGTGTGTAGTGCAGCGCACTCGCTTCCATCGGCGCACTATCCGCCGCAGCCAGCAGGCCCTCGCCCGTCTCGTCCGTCAGCGCAATCCAGCGCACGCCCGTCCGATTCCCCGTTTCTGATGGTTCCATGTACGGGAAGAAATTGCCCGTTACAGTCGTTTCATAGCATCCGACTTTCGTGCCGCTGTGCCGGTCGGTGTAGTTTTCTTCTGGTCCGCAGCCGAAATACGTCATCCGCTCATACGCCTTGGGAAGCGTCATCTTCATCCCGACGACGGGGATGTAAATCAGCTGCTGATGCTCCGGCGCGGACAGGTGCATCTGCACGCGAATGCTGCCGTCGCCATAGAAACGGTATTCCAGCGAAACCAGCATGTTTTCCAGCGCCGGATAGCAGCCGTCGAATGTCACGCGAACCGGGTTTTCGCCCGCATACAGCGCCCTGTTCGTGACGACATACATTCCCGGCTCTTTCCATGCCGCATTCATGTGCCCCAATCCGGATCCAAACGCACGGTCATTATCCGTCGCGGCACGGTAGAAACTCCCCTTCGGTCCTTCCCCCGGTACAATCAGCGCATGGAACGTGCCGTCCGCACCCAAGGCTTCATAGCGCGTCAGCTGCGCCGTTTCCAGATTCAGCGCCGTGTGGAACTGCTCGCCGCTGATGGACAGCACATTGCCATCCTGCATCACAGTCATGGCAGTGTCCGGCAGCATCGACGTTAGTTCATTGTCATTGCGCATGGCAAACTGCTCGTAAGCCACCACATGCCCCGCATTCAGCAAGCCGTCCTGCGCTTTCAGCGCAACCGTCAGATTCAGGAAGTACTCTTTGCCTGCCTCTTTCGCGATGGTCGGCAGATTCAGTGTGACTACACGCTCGCCCGGCTGATTCGTCCGCGCATCAAGATTCGCCACGCGCACTGCGTCCGCTGGAAGCACTCCTTCCGCCGCAACATCCCCATCTGCCGTGATGTTCCACCTGAATTCGTACTTTTCCGCCACATCAGTGAATAAGAAGTAGTTCTTCATTTGCACCGTCGCGCGGTCTTCGTCAAACGCATCGAATTTCAGTTGGCTGTACTGATAGCGAACTTCCGCCATTTCCGGCTGAAGCGTGCGTTCAGGCAGCAGAAGCCCGTTCGCACAGAAATTGTCGTCATGCACGCGTTCGCCGAAGTCGCCGCCGTAGCCGAAATAGCGCGTTCCATCCTCGGCGGTCTGGTAAATCGACTGGTCGATGAAGTCCCAGATGAACCCGCCCTGCAAGCTGCGGTAGGTATCAAACGCCGCCTGATATTCGTCCATGTTGCCCATTGCGTTACCCATCGCGTGTTCATATTCGCACTCGATGTAGGGCGTGTCGTGCCCCGCCTCGGCGTAGGCAATCATCTGCTCGACCGTTTCGTACATGCCGGAATAGACGTCGATGCCCGTCGAAAAATTGTCGCGCGCCTGCTCGTAGTGCCACGGGCGCGTCGGGTCGTAGGCGTGGAGAATATGCGTCTCGCCCATCTGATTGACATACGGCTGCACCAGAATCGTCCGCAGAATCTCCGGGTTCTTGCACTCGTTGCCCAGCGACCACATGATGACGCTCGCATGATTGCGGTCGCGATTCACCATGTTGTACTCGCGGTCAATAACCGCGTTCGACATATACTCTGTGATGCGCGCGTTTTCATAAATCATGTTGGAATGGACTTCGAGATTCGCCTCATCGACAACGTAAATGCCGTATTGATCGCACAGATAATACCAGTACGGACTGTTCGGGTAATGCGACGTGCGCACGGCGTTGATGTTGTTCTCCTTCATGATGCGGATGTCTGTCTCCATGACCTCGCGCGTCACGGCGTACCCGTATTCGGGGTGCGTCTCGTGGCGGTTGACGCCGCGCAGGGAAATCGGCTGCCCGTTGATGCGGATGAGGTCGGCGTCGCCCGTGCTGCCCTCAAACCAGCCGCTTGCATTCGTCTTGTAGGTCATTTTGCGAAAACCTACCTGACAGCTCTCGTAGACCGTTTCCTCGCCGCTCGTCTCCGCCAGCACCAGCGTGTAGAGATACGGGTCTTCGGCGCTCCACTTGCGCGGGGTTTTGACAACGCCGCTCATGGTGACGCTCTGCGCTTCGCCTGCGGAAAGTATCGCGTGCGCTGCATCCGCCGTCCATGCGACCGGCTGCCCGTCCGCATCGTAAAGCTGCGCCGAGACGGAAATTTCGCCGTCTGCATCGCCGCGGTTTTCCAGCATCAGCGTTACAGAGAACGTGCTGTCCGCGAAATCCGCGTCAAAATCAGTCACAAGGCTGTAATCACGCACGAACGTCTGCGGCGTTGCGTAAAGGTACACATCGCGGAAAATGCCGCTCAAATCGAAATAATCCTGATCTTCCAGCCATGAGCCGTCGCACCAGCGGTAGACCTTGACCGCCAGCGTGTTTTCTTCGCCATAACGGATGTAATCAGTCACGTCGAACGTATCCGCCGTGAAGGAATCCTCCGCATAGCCGACCTGCGTACCATTCACCCAGAGGTAGAAAGCCGCATCGACGCCCTCGAACGTCAAGAAAATGCGTTCGCCTGACCAGCTCTCCGGCAGCGTGAACGTTCGGCGGTACAGCCCGATGGGGTTGTACGTTGTTGGCGCCATCGGCAAATCCGCCGGATAACCGATTTTGTTGCCGAAATTGCGCGCGAACTTCTGCGTTGTGTTGGTGTAAATCGGATGGTCGTAACCCTGCGTCTGCCATACGCTCGGCACAAAGATATTCGCCCAGTCCGAAGCATCGAAATCCGGTTGATAGAAGTTCACGCAGCCGCCACGGTCAAATTCTGACGGAGAGTCGAAGAGCCGGAACGTCCAGTTCGTCTGGCTGAGCAGCAGATAGCGCCCGCTGTTCTCCTTGCGATAGTTGACTGCGCCGTCTATCGCCTGTTCGGGCGTGTCATAGGGAACGGAATCCGTGCGCGGCGCTTCCCGCCCAATCTGCACGATGTCGCAATTGCGATTCGGCGCGTCGCCATCCGTGCTGCCATTCCATTCCTTTCCTGTCCAGAAAACACCCGGTGTACTCCATGCGCAGTCGGTGAAAGTCGGCAGCGTATGGGAAGCTGCCTTGAGCATATCCGCCCGACTGCCCGTAAAGGTACACTGCGTCACAAGCATATCTGTCTGCGTCCCTTCGACTTCCAGATGTGCCTTCGTTTCGCCGGAGAAGCGGCAGTTCCGAATCGTCGCGCCGCGCCCATTGCCAAGGTACATGTTCGCGCTGGCGTTGTCCGAAAAATCGCAGTTCTCGATGGTCGTGTCGTGCGAATCGTAGTAGATGACACCTGTCCAGCCGTCCGCCACCGTCGTATCGGTGCAGACGCAGCTGGATTTGAGAATTCGCAGGCCCGTCACACGCGACTGCCGCACGTCACAGCCGACAATTGTCGCGTTCGGCTCGTTTTGCAGATAGATGCCGTCGGCGTTATCAGAGAAAGTGCAGTTCTCGATGCGGTTGCCGTTCCCGACCGCGCCAAAATAGCCAAAACCGCAGCCTTGCACATGCGAATCCTGCAAAGTGCAGTCCGTGCAGTGGGTAAAAAACACGCCTTGGTCGCAGTTCAGCGCAAGACTGTCCGTGACGACGACGTTCTGACTGCCGCGGATGTCAATGCCGTGGTTCGTCTGCTCAACGTGAACATTGCGCAGCGCCGCGCCCTGCACGAAAACGAGGTATGTACCGAAAATGCCGCAGCGGTCAGCCGAAACGTTCTCCAGCGTCACATTTCTGCTCCGCGCGATTTCCAGCCCCATGCTGCTGTCAGAGACGTCGATGTCCCGCACCGTCAGATTATCGCATTCCACGGCAATCAAACCGCCCGCATCCGTCGGAACAGTCAGGTTGTCCTGTCCGACGAAGTAGTAATACGGTTTGCCGTTGATGGTGCAGTCCGCAATCTCGTGCGTCGAGAAGTATTCGGGATCTTCCCCGGCTTCGCACATGCCCGTCAGCACCGTTTTGCCCGCGCTCTTGTCGCTCAGCGGGTCACCCGCGATGCAGATGCCGACCTGACGGAACGTGCAGCGGCGAATTGCGCATTCCTTCATGCCGCGCAGCCAAATTGCCGTAGAGGACGTGCGGCATTCCTCGTCGCCCAGCACAAATTCACAGTCCTCAACCGTCATCGCCCGGCTCACATCCGCAACGATGCCCCACTTGCGCACCTGAAAGCGGATGTTCCGCAGCGTCACGCCGTCCGCCGTCACGCTGACCATCGTCTTGAAACGCGGCGAATCCAGCACAGCGCCGTCCTCGCCCTCGATAGTAACTGCATGGTCAAGGGCAATCGGGAACGTCTCCTGCTCGCCGTACACGCCCGCGCGCAAAAGAATCGTGTCGCCCGTGGAGGACGCTGCAACTGCTTCCGTGAGCGTCTGGAAGTCCCCCGTGCCGTCTACGGCAACGACGTATGTTTCCGCCTGCGCAAAGCCCACGCAGAGTCCGAGAATCATCAGCAGTCCGATGAGCCATTTTCGCACGATGGAATCCCCCTTATGGCGATAGAAAGCAATTGGTTGCTTACGGAGTGAAAAAAGGCGGGACGCAGTGTGCGCCCCGTCTGTACCTCATGATGAGGCTTTTTGTTCTGCTTACTCGAACACCAGATTGCCCCACAGGCTGGGATTGGTGTTGATTTCAAGCGTACCCGTCCAAGCCATCTGCGGGATGTACTCCGTGCCGGGGCAGGGATAGGAAATGTCGGTGACCGCCACGTTGAACTTCACCACGTCGCCGGACTGCGGCTGATAGACCGCAATCTTGTTGTTCGCGAAATTCGCCCACGCAATCTTGACTTCAAAGATGAAGCCCGTGGAGGTTGCCTGCGTCGCGCGCTCGTAGCCTTCGGTCAGCACGTCTTCGCCGCCGTCAATACCCTTGCTGATGAAGCGCTGACGATATTCCTTGGCGACCATCGTGCGGTCAAACGCGGTATCGAAGTAGTTGTTGTCGCAGATGAGGAACAGCAGGAAGTCGTTGGTGTGGTATTCCGTGCGGTTCGGGTCATCCGTGGGATCGGTGGAGATGAAGACTTTCAGGTTGTCTTCGCCGTCCAGCGGAAGCATCTCGATAGCGCCGTAGGGCGTATCTTCGGTCACGTCGAAGGCAAGATACAGGTTCTCTTCGTCATACGCGGCGTAGACCTTCGCGGACAGGTCATTCGGCCCCTGCCAGAAGCTGAGGTCGCGGATAATCTGGGACGCATCTTCCAGCACCGCCGGAGAGGACAAGTCCCAATCGCTCAAGTCGCCGTCAATCGTGATGGCGTTCGCCTTGTGCGCTGTAATGGTGGGCGTCTCTTCTTCCGCCATCGCCGCGGAGGACATCGTCACCAGTGCCATCATCATGGCCAGGAAAGCAGCTAACTTCTTCTTCACGTTCACACAACTCCTTTGTCGGTTTGGTTGACACCTGTTGCAAGCCTGTTTCAGCTTTCAATGGTATTGTACAACGATTTTTCTGCCTGTGCAATGGAATTTTCAGCATTTGAATTTGGAATATCCAGCACAAACCTATTTCACTGAACGAAAAAGTGGAGGCGAGCCGAAGCCCGCCCCCAGAGGAGGAATGAGGATGGATTACTCAGCAATGGTGATGGTACCAGACTGCGTGCCAACGGTGATGGTGTGTTCACCGGGCGTCGCGATGGTCACGGGGATTTCAACCACGCGCCAAGAACCGCCGCAGACCGTGTAGAGCTTTTCAGCCACCACTTCGTCGCCGTCCTTGACCTGAACGTAGGTCAGATCGTCCGCGCCATTGTTGCGCAGCAGGCAGTAGACCATGAATTCTTCGCCGGCCTTGGCAGAAACAGTACCCACAACGCTCTTGACGGTCTGACCGCGGCTGTTGGTGCTTTCCTGCTCTTCGTACACGGACGGGAGAATCAGGCAGGAGTACTGGAAGTCGCCCTTCTGGCCATAGCGCATGGAGTAGTTGTAGACCACCAGCGGATCACCGAAGTTGTTCGGGGAAGCGTGGTTCGGGTCGTCTTCCATCAGCGCCTGAACCAGCAGACGGACGTAGTTGGAAGCGCCCTGATCGCCTGCAAGATCCTTCCACTGAGCCGCGTCGCTCCAGCTGTCGCGAGCCTGTTCCTTCTGGATGATGCCTTCAGGCTGACGTTCGCCGAAGATCAGGTCAGCGTAAATCCAAGGCTCGGTGCCGTAGATGAAGCCCGCTTCGCCGGAGCCATGGTCAGGCTTCTGGCTGTACGGAATGTACATCACAGCGTTCGCATTCTTGAGTTCGTATTCCGTCACCTTGTTGACCATGGTCAGGATGATGGGCTTGCCAGCGTCCTGCGCGTCTTCCACGAACAGTTCGGTCGCGTCGTCAACAGAGTTGAAGTAGCCAATCGCAACATCCGCATCTTCGAGGTTTTCCACGACGGTGCCGAAGTTGTTCAGGTAGGTCTTGTAGTGGTCAAGGGTATCCGCGGAGGAAGATTCGATATAAACCTTGGTGCCCTTCGCCAGCGGCAGCAGGCCGTTGTCGTTCTTCACCAGTACAGCGGACTTCGCCTGCAGCTTTTCAGCCAGCTCGACTTCTTCCGCAGTACGCGCAGCGCGCAGGTCTTCGTTGGTGTGGATTGCAGTGCGGTTCGCGATCCATTCGGGGCTCGCGACGACAGCCAGCGCCTCGTCCATCACGCGGTAGGGATTCTCGAACAGACCCTTTTCAAACTTGAACTTCAGGATGCGCGCGGCAGAGCGGTCAACCCACTGCTTCTCCACGTCGCCTTCCTTCAGGCCATTCACGATGCAGTCCGGCCAGTTCCACATGGTGTTTTCGCTGATTTCTTCGCCATGCTTGATGCCGCCAGCGCCGAACATGTCGGTACCGTTCTTCAGGGCTTCGTTGTACAGCCAACGGCCCGTCTGCTCGGACAGTTCAACGCCCTCGTTGGTGACGCCGGAAACCTGCTGACGCATGCCCAGCGCCCACCAGTCGGTCACGACGATGCCGTCGAAGCCGAGGGTGTCACGCAGGTAGCTCATGGTCACGGAGTCCCACTTGACGTCGGTGGTATTGGTGATGCCCGTGCCGCCGCAGTTGGTCATGACCCATTCGTTGCCGCCAGCCAGCGCAGCCTTCCAGCCGACCATCCAGTTGTCGAAGTTCTGCGCCACAGAGCGGGCATTGCCGAAGTTGGAGTCGCCGCCGCGGCCGATCCAGTGCTTGACGCAAGACGCGAATCCGGCGTCTTCCATGCCCTTAACTTCCTGATAAACGATGTTCGCGATGTGTTCGGGATTCTCGCCGTACTGCGCGCCGATTTCGTTCGCGTAGGGCTCGAAAGTGACGTGGATGCCGACCGCAACCATCGCCTTGCCGTAGATGTTGGAGAGCTTGTACGCCAGTTCGGGGTCATTGGCGGTGCCGTAAGCGATGTGCGCCTTGTCGATGTAGCCGCCCCAAGCGTTGAACTCACGGTCAGAGGTGAAAATCATCGGGACGCCCAGGCGTTCCTTTTCCGCCGCAGCCTGCAGGTTGTTCAGCGTGCTGACGACGTTGTCCGGCGTGCCGTTCAGGTTGAACAGCATACAGGTCAGGTTGAAATCCGGAATCAGGGAGCGTGCCGTTTCGAGATTCGCGCTGACGCAGAACAGCAGACCCGCTTCTTCTTCGGGGGTCATCTGGCTGATCAGGTCATTCACGCGGGTTTCGGTGTCCAGACGCCAGTCCTCGTAGGGATCAAGCTTTCCGTTCTTGTTCATGTCCTTGAACTTGTAGCCGTCCACTTCCAGAATCGGGGTGACACCCTCGATGTAAGTCAAGCGGGGCTGTTCGCCATTGGCTTCAATCAGGGAGAACTCGCACGGCTTCGCCAGCAGTTCCGCTTCTGTCGGGCCTTGCTTCGCTTCTTCTGCCAAGCCAGCCATTGAACCCAGCATCATCGTCAATGCGACCAACAGGGATAACTTTTTCTTCATGAAAATACTCCTTTCCTTTTCAAGAAACCTTTTACGCTCTGTCGGCAAGATCCCTGCTTCCTGATTGCTACCCTCCCTCTCTTTGTCAGGGTTCCTTGCGCCGACCTCTTGATTATCATTATAATCAGAACCACAAAAAGGGTAAAGGGAAAATCCAGTCCGTTCATTTGGAATATTCAGCACAGACACGTTTCTCTCCATTTTCTACGGATTTGGCAGTTTTTCTTCCGTATTATCAATGCAGAGAAAAAGCAATTATCCTATTTGGTTATTCGCAGAATCGTCGTCCGTTTCCCCGGCAAGCGGGGCGGATGCAAGTCAAGCAGGAAATCCAGTCTTTTTTCCTGCAATATTCCGCATACGTCAACCCTGTTCGGTCATCCGCTTCCGCAGCGTCTGGCGATCGATTTTCATGTTCGCCGTATGCGGCAGCTCCGGCAGCAGGACGATTTTGTCCGGCAGCATATAGCGCGCCAACTTCGTTTTCAGCGCATCCATGAGCGCCTTTTCCGTCAAATCGCCCACAGCAAACGCCCACAGCACATCCTGTTCCTTATCCAGCAGGCAGCATGCTTCCAGACAGCCGGGGATGCTCCGCAGCGCCGCTTCGACTTCTCCCAACTCCATGCGGTAGCCATGATGCTTGACCATGCTATCCTTGCGTCCCAGCACATTCAGCCGTCCCTGCGCGTCGAGGAAACCGTAGTCGCCCGAACGGAACCAGACACCCGGCTCCTGCCCCAGCGGGTCAGCAACATAGACCGCGCGGCTCCGCTCTTCGTCGCGATAATACGCCTGCGACACCATCGGCGACGAGACGTACATCTCCCCTGCTTCGCCCGGTGCGGCAACTTGCCCATCGTCGGTCATGAAGCGGATTTTCACCGTCGGGAACGGCTTTCCGACCGGAATCAGCTGTCCCGCCTCGTAATTGCCCTCGACCTTCCCGACGGACACACTGAACATCTCCGTGCTGCCGTAGAAATTCCACGCATGACCCTTCGGCGCGGCGTTCATCCAGACGGCTAACTGCGCCCACGGCATCACTTCGCCGGACATAATCATGTATTCCAGCTCTGGCAGGCAGTTTTCCGTCAGCACGCCGCTGTTTGCCACCTGCACGAAGCTCGATGGCGTCATCGTCAACTCCGTGACGCCCTTCTGCCGCAGGTAATTCACCAGCGTTTTCGGGAACGACAGCGCCGTCGCGGGAATCATGCACGCCTTGGCGCCAAGCAGCGCGGGAGGGAAAATGTCGATAATCGAATTGGCGTAGAAGAATGGCGACTGATTGCCGAAAACAGTGTTCTCGGTGAATTGATAGCGTTCAATCGTCTCTTCGGTGTACGCCATGAGCGACCCCTGCGTATGCGCGACGCCCTTCGGAATGCCCGTCGAGCCGCTGGTGTAAAGAATCGCGGCAAGGTGGTCCGGCGTCACGGTCTGCCGGATTTGTGCCAGCTTATCCGCGTCCACGGGCGACTGCGCCGCGTCCGACCACAGCACGCATTCGCACCCGTCCGGGCAGACAGTTTCCGCTTTCGCACGGCTTTCTTCATCATAGATAATCGCCGTTGGCTGCAAATTCTGCATGATGAGCTTCAGGCGCTCCGGCGGCAGCATCGGGTCAAGCGGCGCATAGAAGCATCCCGCCGCCCACACGCCGAAGAATACCTTCACGCATTCGGCGCTGCGCGGGTTCATCAGCACTGCAACCGGCGTATTCCGCGCGCACCGGCTGCTCAGCGAAGATGCAATCCGCTGCGCTGCGTCCCACCACTGCCCGAACGTGAACGGTGCCGAGGCATCCCATGCCAAACGCTCCGGGCAGCGCTTTGCGGTGTTCTCCAAATAGTCAAGAACGCTTCGTTTCATCGTTATTTTTCCTCCGTTTCATTGCGAATCATGTTTGCCATCTCCGGATACGCCGCTTGCCATTCCTCCAGACAGCGCTGCCAAGAATCGTACTTCGGATCGCCGCGGTGGTCTGTCAAGTCGTAATTTTCTTCCAGATATTCGCCGATTCGCAGCGACAGCTTGATGCTGCCCTTCACATTGAGGTGCTGCCAATCCGCAAAATCGCTGCTGTACCGAATGCCGAACCGCCCCTTCGGATTGTTGAAATTCAGCAGCGGAATGCCGCGTTCCTCCGCCATCTTCCGCAGCGTACAGATATACATATGATCATTTTCGTAATCCGGGCTTGGATACGAAATCAGGATGATTTGAATGCCCTGCGCTTCGCAGAGATCGCAGATGCGCTCGAAGTATTCTGCCTCACGCCCGTTAATTTTCTTGCCCGTCTCCGTCCAGAAGAACGTTGGCTTCGTGTGATGCTCCATCTTGTCGCATTCGATGAAGCCTTTCCAGTCGACACTGCGTCCGCCCGTCCAGCCGGGAAACGCGAAATTCTCCGCCGTCAGCGACTTCCAATTCTCATGCACCTGTGGATAGCCCAGCAGGAAGTCCCGCGGCTGCTGACCGCCTGCGTCAATCGCATTTGCGCGGCGAATCGGGTTCAAAATGCCGGATGTGGAGAGAATCGTGCGCCCGCGCCGGGTCGTATCGTCGGGGTACGTTGCTGCTTTTGCATCCAGCAGAAGGATTTTCGGGTGCTGTGTTGTCAGCGCCTGCTCCAAGTAGTAGTAGGTATGCCAATACTGCTGTTCCGCGCTCGCAAGATCATACACGCTGAAGCCCCAGTTCGCCCACAGTACGTTCGTATTCACTGCAGCATACGTCGTGCTTGTGCCGACCGCCAGCACGTCGATGGTGTTGCGCGGCTGAAGGGGCAGATTCATCATGCTGCCCGGCCCGTAGTCGTATTTCGGCGTCAGCACATACAGCACAGCGCACGAAATCAGCGTGAAAATCAGCCCAAACGCCAGTATTCGGAGGAAAAATGCTGTATTCTCGCGTCGGCGGCTGACCGCTTCATCTGTCATTGTCTTCCCCTCCTTTTCAGAATCCTGCGTACAGGAATGCCGCGCGGTCAAATCCAGCGCCGTAACAGCCGAAGATAAGCGTCAGGAACATCAGCCCCATCAGCAGCGTCCAGCGCACATACAGCGGCGAAGCTGCCAGCTTCTTGCGCAAATCCGGCTGTTTTTCACAGAGGATGTCCACCAGGAGCATCAGCAGCACCGCGATAATTGCCGCAGCGCCATCCTGCATTCCAAGCGGGAAATTACGCGTCATACCCGCGCCGAAATCGGTGAAGATGCGCCCCATCATGCCAAACGCCATGCCTGGCGACGTCGTGCAGGCAAAAAACTGCGCCAGCAGAACCGCTGCCATCGTCCGCAGCCAGCCGAACGCCTTCATAAGCGCCGCACCGCCCCAATGTGCCGTCACGCACTTGCGAATCTTCCGAAACTGCGGGTCAAGCAGCATTCCCGCCGCCGTCAGCAGTCCGAACCACAAGCCGTACAGCACTGCGTTCCAATAGAATCCGTGCCAGACGCCGATGAGCAGAAAAACCACCATCGACGCCGCCGCGCCCGGCATCGCGCGCCCTGCCTTTGCGCCGAACAGCCGCTTGCCGACCTTCGCCAGCCCGATTCCAGCGCGGCTCGCCACCAGCGGGTACAGCAAATAGGTGCGGAACCATACGCCGAGGCTGATGTGCCAGCGCCGCCAGTAATCCGCAATGCTTGCAGCAAAGAATGGTCGGCGGAAGTTCTCCGGCAGGTCGATGCCCAGCAGCTCCGCCGCGCCGCGAATGATGTCGATGCCGCCGGAGAAGTCCGCATACAGCACGATGGCGTACATCGCCGCTGTCGCCAGCACAAGCCAGCCGGGCAGCTCCTGCGCCGTCGCCACGAGCACACTCACTGCCGGCATCAGACGGTCAGCGATGACAAGTTTCTTGAAAAAGCCCCACGCCATCAGGAACACACCGGACACAAAGCCATTCGGTGAAAGGCGGTGCGGGCTGTCCAGCTGCGGCATCAGCTGCTTCCACGTCGTAATCGGCCCCTGCGTCATCTGCGGGAAAAAGCCCGCAAACAGCAGGACTTTCGCATAGTTCTTTTCCGGCGTAACCTTCCCGCGATAAACGTCGACGAGGTAGCCTACGCTCTGGAACGTGAAGTACGACAAGCCGATGGGGACAAGCAGCCCGTCCGGCAGGGCTTGCAGCTGCGATAGCGCCTTCATCAGCACCATTGCGCCGAAAACCGTGACCATTCCGCCGACAAGCAGTGCGCGGCAAACGCCCCTGCGCTCCGAAAACCGCCCCATCAGGCGTGCGCAGCCCCAAATCAGCAGCGTTTCCGCCGTGAGGTATGCAGCGCCCTGCCAGCCGCAGAGCAGCCAGAACGCCGCACTGCCCGCCAGCAGCGCCCACTTGCGCACGCGCATCGGCAGGACGTAGTACACCACGGCCAGCGCAGCAAGAAACCCCAGAAATTCAAAGGATACGACGCTCACAATCCCAGCTCCTGTCTGAGCCGCACGCGGTCGATTTTTCCGTTCATCGTCTGCGGAAACTGCGGCAGATGGTAATACACATCCGGCAGCATGTATTTCGGCAGCCGCCGCCTGAGTTCGCCCCGAAGCGCCTTTTCGTCGTCCTCGCCGGAATAGCAGCAGACGATTTGCTGTGTCGCAGCCTGATAGAAGCAGCAGCCCTGCGTCACCGCCTGACACGCCTTGATTGCGCACTCGATTTCGCCCAGTTCAATTCGATAACCCTGCTTTTTAATTTGGCTGTCCTTGCGCCCCAGAAACATCAGTTCGCCGCGCTCGTTGTATGCGCCGAGGTCGCCCGTTTTGTACATCCGCTCCGGAATCCCCCGCGCGTCCGGATGCTGGACAAACGCTGCCGCCGTTTTTTCCGGCGCATTGTAGTATCCGGCGGACAAACACGTCCCGGAGACGCAGATTTCGCCCTCCACCAGCGTAATGCGCGTATTTTCGCACGGAAAGCCAATCGGCAGCGGCTCGCCATCCTCAAAAGCGCGGTCAACACGATACCACGAGCAGACATCCGTGATTTCCGTCGGACCATACATATTTACAAAATCCGCATCCGGCAGGGAGCGCCGCCAGATATTCAGCTGACGGTTCGGCATCACCTCTCCGCAGAAGAACACCCGCTTGATCCCGCGCGGGCGCCCGTCCTTCACCACGCCGAGATTCGCCGGGTGCATCAGCGCCGATGGAACCCAGAACAGCGTGTTAATCTGCCGCTGCTCCAATTCGTCCATCATCCGTGCCGGGAACAGGAAGTCCTTCTGGGGCAGGAAGTAGACGTATGCGCCGCTTTTGAGCGTGCAGAAAATATCCAGCACCGAGTTGTCAAAATACAGCGGCGCCTGATTGCCGAAACGTACGGTTTCATCGAGCCGCAGCGCAGGGACTGCCCATTCCACGAAATCCAGCACCGAGCGATGGCGAATCGCAACGCCCTTGGGACGCCCGGTCGAACCGCTGGTGAACAGCACATACTGCAAATCGGTATCAATGATGTCCCGCTGACGCGCCGCCAGCAGCGATTCGTCAATATCGCAGGACACCGCCGCTTCCGTGGAGACGCATGGCAGTTTTCCCGCCGTATCCGCCCATATCGGCGCTTTGCCCGCATCAGTCAGCAGAAGCGCCGGATGCAGCGCATCCAGAATCAGCTGGACACGCTGCTGCGGCATCTGCACATCAATGATGGTATAGAAGCACCCAGATTCCAGCACACCAAGCATTGCCGCGACAGTCACCGGGCTTTTGTCCATGCACAGCGCAACGGGAACGCGCGGCGGGAGCTGCCGCGCCAGATAAGTACCGATGCGTTTCGCCGTATCGTGCAGCTGCCGCCACGTCAGGCACGTTTTTTCGCCCTCAAACGCCGCTGCATCCGGCTTTTTTGCCGCCCAACTATCCAGCCATGGCAGCACACAGCGCATCATGCCTGCTTCCGGCAGCTGTTCACCAGCGCCAGAATCGCCTCCGCGCTGTTGAAGTTCTCCGGCTCCACCTCTCCTGCGTCAATTCGCACGTCATAGGCTTCTTCTAGCGCCACGATGATTTTCATCAGCTCCAGCGAGTCAATCAGCCCGTCATCGACCATATGCCGCTCATGCGCAAAGTCGATTTCGTCGTTCACATCCTGCAAAATCGTCAGCAGACGCTCCATTTTCTCGTTCATCCTCCATCGTCCTCCTATCTTTCCGCGAAATTGTATATTTGTCTTATTTTTAAACTAATAGCACCAGAATATACATGTATGTTTGTTATTCGACAAGCACCAGACGAATTCCTTCTCCGACCTCTGCGCTTGCAAAGAATTTCGATTCTCCCGCAAATCTGAAAATAGTAGAAAAAAACTGCCGCGCAAAATCAGAACTGCGCGGCAGCATGGAATGGATTTACGGATTCAGCCGTTCTTCCGTCTGGCTGTCGAAAATGTGGAATTTCCCCTTTTCAATGTTCAGCGAAATCGTCTTGCCGATGACAGTGCTGCCGCCCGCAATCTTTGCCACCAGCATCTGACCCGCCGCTTTCAGATATACGATGAAGCCATCGCCCAACGGCTCAACGCTGTCCACCGTACCCTCGATTTCGCCTTGACCTTCCGGCGCGAGCGTCAGTTCCGACGGGCGCAGACCGACGATAACCTCCTTGCCTTTGTACTGCTGCATCAGCGCGGTCAGGTCATCCGGCACGGACAGCAGCAGTTCGCCGCACTGGAACGCCAGCGAACCGCCCTTTTCCACAACCTTGCACGTCAGCTTGTTAATCTGCGGCGTGCCGACAAAGCTCGCAACGAACAGGCTGTTTGGATGCGCATAGAGGTCGTTCGGCGTCCCCTGCTGCATGATGTGACCATCCTTCATCAGCACGATGTGATCCGCCATCGTCATGGCTTCAGTCTGGTCATGCGTGACGTAGATGGTGGTAACGCCCAGCTGCGTCTGAATCTTCTTCAGCTCATAGCGCACCTGATCGCGGAGTTTCGCGTCAAGGTTGCCAAGCGGTTCGTCCAGCAGGAACACCTGCGGATCGCGCACAAGCGCACGTCCCAGTGCCACACGCTGACGCTGACCGCCGGAGAGCTGCGCCGGCTTGCGGTCAAGCAGTTCATCCAGACCCAACATCGCGGACATCGAGTTCACGCGCTTCTCGATTTCTTCCTTCGGCGCTTTCTTCGTTTCCAGCGCAAACGACATGTTCTTGCGCACAGTCATGTTCGGATACAGCGCATATTCCTGAAACACCATCGCGATGTTGCGCTCCTGCGGCGGCACGAATTTCTTTTCCTTGCCGCGCTCGTCGAGCTGGTTCATCGCTTCATTCCCGAAACAGATTTCGCCGTGAACCGGATGGAGCAGACCTGCAATGCAGTACATTGCGGTAGACTTGCCGCAGCCGGACGGCCCAAGGAAGACGCAGAATTCGCCGTCCTTGATTTCCAGATTCATGTCCTTGATGACATAGGACTTGCCCTTGTTGTAGGTCACGTCCATGTTCTTAATCGTAATCGCTGCCATGGCGGACTTCCTTTCTTTCCCTCAGTGCTTATTGACCGAATGCGGCCACTTCAATGCCGAAACCGTAATCATACAGCGGATTTTCGATGTCCTTGGGCAGGTCTTCGCGCTGGAGCATCACCTGATCCATCGTCGCAGGAATCTGCCACGGCAGTTTGCCGGAAATCGCGCAGTCACCGAAGAGCGCGTGCGCCACCGCTTCCGCGCCCGCCGTCACGCCGGGACGGTAGACAATCATCACCGCGTCGGACGCGGCATCCACCGGCGTCATGACATACGCGCGATTCATCAGCACGACGGATACAACGTTCACGCCGGACGCATCGAGTTTTTTCAACAAGCTCTGCTGTTCCGCGGGGAATTCCAGCGTCGCCGTGCCCCACGCGGGTTCGTGCGTGCCGCTCGCTTCACCGACGACGACAATCGCGGTTGTGCCTGCCGGGTACGAATCGGCAATCAGCGTTTCGTCATCGCCGATGTAGGTCACGTTGTCCGCACCCGCCCGCTTGCAGATGGCGTCGTAGATGGACTTGCCCTCGGTCTTCAAGCCTGTCTCGGAGGAAATCTTCCAGCCGCTCGACAGCGCATCAACGTTCTTTGCCAGCGCGCCAACGACCAGAATCTGCTGACCTTCCAGCGGCTGCTGGTTCTCGTACTTCACCAGCGTGACCGCCTTTTCCGCTGCTTCCATTGCCTTCTGATAATGTTCTTCGCTGCCGACAACCTGCGCGATTTCGTCCGCGTCGGTGTAGGGGTTCTCGAACACGCCCAGCCGGAACTTCGCCAGCAGCAGACGGCGGCAGCGATCCGTCAGCAGCGACGGGTCAACCTGATCCACCATGCGGGTGACGTCGCGCTGACCCATGCCGCCCATGACGTCCGCGCCCGCCTGCATCGCGACGATGTGGTTCAGCCCCCAGTCGGTCTGGATAATGCCGTCGTAGCCCAGACGCTTGCGCAGAACATCGTTCATGACCACAGAGGATTCATGCGCGTAATTTTCCACCGCGTCGCCGCCCAGATACGGGACGGTCGAATAGCCGTAAGGCATGATGGACGCGGGATGCACCGTCAGCGCCGCCTCAAAAATGCTCAGGTGCAGCGCGAACGTTTCGTCATCGAACACCAGCGGAGAACCGTCCACGCCGCCCGTCTGCGGGCCAGAGCCGGGGAAATGCTTCACGCAGGACATGACGGAATCAACACCAATGCCATCCGTGCCGTTCTGCAAGCCCGTAATCGCCGCGACAACCATCGCCTTGGCGGTATCCGCGTCCTCGCCGTAAGTTTCCTGATTGCGCCCCCAGCGCGGGTCAGTCGCCAAGTCCGCGTTCGGGGAGAGGCTCATGCGGACACCGAGCGCCTTCATTTCCTGACGCTGAATGTCTGCCAGTTCCTGCACGAGTTCCGCGTCGCCCGTCGCGCCCAGCGTGATGGCGTCCGGCAGAATCGTCGTGTCGTTAATCCAGCTTGCACCAATGACCGAGTCCATGGAGAAAACGACCGGAATACCCAGTTCGCTTTCTTCGCACAGGGACTGGACGTAGTTCATCTTTTCGCCCGCCGACTCCTTGCTTTCCGCAAAGTAGGTGTACGTCAGCGCAAAGCCGATGTCCAGATCACTGAACCAGCTTTCTTTGAGCGTGACCAGCGTCATGTGCGCCATCTGCGCCGCCTTGTTCTTGTCGCTCATGCGGCTCAGCAGGTCTTCCGTGCGCTCTTCAGGCGTCAGACGCCAGTCTTCATACGGGTCAAGCTCGCCATTTTTGTTCAAGTCCTTGAACTTGTAGCCGTCCTGCTCCAGAATATCCAGTCCGGCAGTTTTCAGCACAATCTGCTTTCCTTCATATTCCTGCACGACCGTCGTCAATTCGACGACATTGCTTTCTTCCTCGTCCTCTTCCGCCAGCACACCGGGCGAAAGCAGCATCATCGCGGAAAGGGAGAGCGCCGCGACGCTTTTGAGCAGTTTTTTCATGAACCTTTCCTCCTTGTTGATTGCGCCGCGCATTACGACGCTGTGACCGCGCCTGACATCTGACCGCTGATGAGGTACTTGCCCATGAAGATGTACAGCACCAGCACCGGCAGCGCCAGAATCAGCGAACCAGCCATCTGCACGTTGAATTCCGCCGCCATCGTACCCGCCAGCTCGTTCAGGGCAATGGTCGCGGGTTTGGAATCATAGCCGCCGAGCACCAGCGCGAACAGCATCTCATTCCAAATGGACGTACACTGGAAGACAAAGACCGTAATCGTCGCGATTTTCGTGTTCGGCAGGACGATTTTGCGGTAAATCTGCCATACGCCGTTGCCGTCAATCATCGCCTGACGAATCAGCGCGTCCGGCACGTCGGCGTAATACCCGCGCATCATGACCGTACACATCGGCATACCGAATACGGCGTGAACCAGCACAAGACCCCAGAGGTTATCGTAGAGGTCAAGGGCGTTGATGGTCTGCAAAAGCGGAATCAGAATCGCCTGGAAGGGCAAGTATGTTGCCGCGACCAGCGCGATAAAGAACACGTTGTTGAACCGGAACTTCCATTTGCTCAGTGCGTAGGCGCAGATCGAGCCGAGGAATACCGATCCCGCCGCACCGAAGAGCGTCACCAGCAGGCTGGTCATCAGCGGTTGCGCAAGCTCCTCCATCGCACTCTCGTAACCCTCCATTGTCCACTCTGACGGCGGTGTGATGGGCGTGGTCGTCATCACTTCGCTGTTGGACTTGAAGGACGTCATCACCGTTCCCCAGAACGGCAGCATGTAAAAGACCAGAAACGCAATCATGATGAGGTAGTACACCACATGCAGCACCGTCATGTGCCACTTGGGTTTTATTTTCGTCGTCTGTGCCGATTGTTCCTGCTTGCTGCGCTCAATACTCAAATTATTTTGCATTTCAGGCTCACTTCCTTCTGTTCGTCCAGTAGGTCAGCGGCAGAATCAGCACCAGCACCAGCGCAAGCAGGAAGCAGCTGATTGCCGCGGAATACGCGAAGTTGTTGTTCTGGAACGCTTCATTGTACATCCAAATCGGCAGCGTCCACGCGGCGGAGGTGGTGTAACCCACCAGCGACACGATGAAGTCAAACGAGCGCAGGGCGTACATCGCCAGAATCGTGATGCAGGAACCCATCGCGCCCTTGAGCTGCGGAATGATGAGCTTGAAGTAGATGCGCGGCATATATGCGCCGTCCAGCTTCGCGGCGTTGATGACGTTGACTGGCACGTTCTTGATGGCGGCGAGGAAGATGACCGCAACGTAACCGGAGAACTGCCAGACCATCGCAATGATGATGGACAGCATGATGGTGGAGTTGCTCGACGCCCACATCAGGTGCCCAGCTTTCATCGCGGCAGAAACGTCAACGCCAAGAATCGAAAGGAAGGAATTCAGCACGCCGCCCGTTGGACGATACATGTACGCCCAGACCGTGCCGGTCACGACGAAGGACAGCGCGAACGGCAGCAGAATCAGCGTGCGGAACAGCGCCGTGCCGCGAAGCCCCTGATCCATGATGAGCGCCAGCCCCAGACCCAGCAGGAGGCACAGCGGAATCAGGCAGAACAGCAGCAGCGTATTGCGCAGCGACGGCCAGAAGTCGGGGCTGGAGAACATCTTCGCGTAGTTGCCGAAGCCGCCCCAGCCGTAGCTTGCTTCCAGCTGCCCCGACTCCCAGTCGGACACGGAAACCCACAGGTTCCAGCCCAGCGAGACATACACGAAGTAAATCAGCAGCGCCGCCGGGATGCAGATCCAAATCAGCGGATGCCGCTGGAGAAAGTGGTGTACCGGGCCGACTGTTTTAGGCGCAAAGCGCAGCAGCAGCTGGTACACGAGAATCACCGCGACGATGATGGCGCAGAGAACCCAGAACCTGTCATGGGAAAAGGTCATGAACGCCAGATTCTCAAAAAATTCAGAAAATTGTTCCATGGGCAAATCCCCTTCTGTTGCATTCTGTTCGAGGTTTTGCTATCAGCTTTGAAGAAAGCCCGTACAGGCTTGGGCAATTCCGCTGCGCCTGTACGGGCTGATACATCATTCGCCGTAGCTCAGACCCCAGCCGTAGTCATACAGCGGGTTTTCAAGGTCGAAGGACACATCGCCTTCCTGATTGCGGACAGAATCCATATCCCGCGGGAACTGCAAGGGCGTCTTGCCCGTGGGGTTGTTCAGCCCGAAGAGCGTTTCCGCAATCGCGATGCCGCCCTGCGAGCCCGGATAGTACGCTTCCAGAATCGCGTTCGTATTCTCGTCGCACCACGTCAGGATGTAGGGACGTCCGCCCGTGACGACCGTCACCATCGGCTTGCCGCTGGCTTTCGCCGCTTCGAGGATTTCCTGCTGACTGCCGGTGATTTCCAGCGTGTCGTAGCCCCACGGCGGATCGTGCTGGTAGCTCGGTTCGCCGACGGACACGATGATGATGTCCGCATCCTTCGCCAGCTCTGCAATGCGCTCAACGTTGTCGGATTCATAGATGACCGTTGCGTTTTCGCCTGCGTAAGCCGCCACTGCGTCCGCAATGGTCAAGCCTTCCTGGGCGGAAGACCAGCCGCCGACCAGCGAGTCCATGTCGCCGGCGCGCGGGCCGCAGACCAGAATCGTCTGCTTCTCGTTCTGTTTAAGGGGCAGGATGCCGTCGTTTTTGAGCAGCGTCATCGCCTTGCGCGCCGCCTCAAGGTTCACCGCCTGATGTTCCTCGTTGCCGACGAACTGCACGGCGTACTCCACATCGCAGTAGGGATTCTCGAACACGCCCAGTTCAAACTTCGCCTTGACGATGCGCGTCGCCGCCGCCGTCAGGATGTCTTCGTCAATCTTGCCCGCGTTCGTCAGCTCTTCCATCTGGTCAATCAGGCGGATGGATTCGCCGCCGATGCCGTCCACACGGCTCTCGGTGATGCCAATCAGGATGGCTTCTTCGTCGGACACTTCTTCACCCATCATCGTGCCGCGGCCTTCCTGAATCGCCCAAATCATGCCCCAGTCGGTCTGGATGATGCCCTCAAAGCCCATTTCGTCGCGCAGCAGGTCTTGCAGCGTCGCCTTCGAGCCGATGGCGGAGTTCTCCATGTCCAGCTCCAGCGGGACAGAGTAGTACGGCATGATGGAAGCGATGTTTACTTCCAGCGCCGCATAATACGGCTTCAGGTGAATTTGCAATGTTTCCGCGCTGGAAATGATGGGCGAGGTGTCCTTGCCCTCCATCTGCGGCCCTGCGCCGGGGAAATGCTTCATGCAAGCCACGATTGCGCCGGTGTTCAGCCCGTCGCGCCCATTCTGGAACGCAACGACCTGCGCCGTGACCATCTTCGTCACAAGGTCAGGGTCTTCGCCGAACGTCTCCATGACGCGCCCCCAGCGGGGTTCGGAGGCAATGTCGGCTTCGGGAGACAGCGTCATGCGAACGCCGATGGCGATATGCTCATTGCGGGCAATTTCCGCCAGACGGGTGACAAGGTCTTCGTCACGGGTTGCCGCCAGCGCCAGATTATGCCCGGTAACGGTCGCGCCGGAGACGTAAGACAGGCCATGCACGGAGTCCATCGACACCAGCACCGGCACGCCCAGACGAGACCCCTCAGCATACTCCTGAATCGTGTTCATGGACACCGCAGCCGCTTCCACGCTGTTCAGTTCGCGAATCAGCAGCATGCCGATGCCTTCCTTATTGCACCACTTGTTCAGGTAGGATGGAATCTTGCCATCGGCGCGCGGCAGGTACGTCGGATGCTGCATCTGCGCAATTTTCTCGCGCACCGTCATCTGCCCGACCAAGTCCGCCGTGCGGGTGTCAGCATCCAGTCGCCAGTCCTCGTAGGGGTCAAGCGTGCCGTTGCTGTTCAGGTCGATAAACTGGTAGCCGTCAACTTCGATGATGCTCTTCACATGGGGATTGAGCGTCGGCTGGGTGTAGGTTTTTTCCTCCGCCATTGCGGGAGCAGCCCACAGTCCGGCTGTAAGCGTCAGCGCGCCCAGCATCGCCAGCGAGCGCCGCATCCATTTCTTAGTCAACAAGGTTCCATTCTCCTTTCACGCCAGCTTCCTTGAGGATGTTGACGATCTTATTCGCGAAATATTCCGCGTCGTGGTCACTGGACGTAGCGAACTCCTGCACCTGCGTCTGAAGGCTCATAGACGCGCTCCAAGGCAGCGCCGTGCCGTGAGTGAAGCTCGGATAGCTGCGGATCGTGTCGCTGATCAGCTCATTCTTGAACTTAAGGGTCAGTTCGTTGTAGCAGTCATCCGGGGTATCGGTGTAGGGCGAAATGGATTCCTTCAAAGCGGAGAACCGCTGCTGAACCGGCGTGCTGGACACGTTGTACGCCCAGCGCAGACCCGCCTCGACATCCGCTGAGTCATTGCTGACGACGAAACCGTCGATGTTCATGCCAAACCAGCCGTCCGTGCCGGGGAACGTGAAGATGCCGTAGTCCTTGCCGTATTCCTGACCCATGCTGGTCATCAGCGGCTGCATCCAAGTGCCCATAATCTGCATGGCATACGTCCCGGCGACAACCTGACCGCTCGCTTCGTACCAGTCGCGGCTGGAATGGTCGGGCGCGACGTAATCCATCAGCTTGGCGTAAGTCGTCAGCACCTTCGTCACGTCCTCGACGTTATAGATGCCGTTGATGAAGTCCTGATAGATTTTAGGGTCAGTGCCCATCATGATGTCCTCGAACACCTGACACGCCGGCCAGCCCTTGCGGTCGCCGAGGTCGATCGGGTACTCGCCGTCGGGCATTTTCGCCGCCAGCTGGTCGCAGATGTCCCAGAACTCGTCCCATGTGATGTTCTCGTGATCCGGAATCGCAATCCCGTACTTCTCGAACACATGGATGTTGTAGAAGATAACATTCGTCTTGTGGATGCCAATCGGCACGACGTAGTTTTTGCCGTCGGGCGCGGTCAGCAAGTCCTTGATGCCCGGCAGGATGCGCTCGTTGAGCTTCGCGTAGTCCCACAGCTTGGACAAATCCAGCAGCATGTTCGCATCGAGGTACGGCTGAATTTCCTGACCGGGATGCGCCTGGAATGTTTCAGGGCTCTTGCCTGCCTGCTGAAGCACCTTGACCTTCATGACCATGGCGCCGCCGGCGCCGCCCGGAATGGCGTTCGACTTCGTTTTCACCTTGCCGTACGCGCCTTTGAATTCGTCGATGACGGATTCAATCGCATCCTTCTCGCCGCCAGCCGTCCACCAGTGGTAGACGTTGACCGTGCCTTTCGCAGAAACATCCTCCAGCACGGCGGCGAAATCAATGTCATCGGCGCTGCGCTTCTCGCGCTTGGCGGCAAAAGCACTGGTCGTCAGCGACGTAATCGCCAGCACACCCGTCAGCAGCAGCGCACCGAATTTTTTCAGCTTCATTGCTTGTTCCTCCTCTGAGAATACAGGGAATCTGTTACTCTTCCACGAACGTCATCGTCGCCCACAGGCTGGGGTTCTCGTCCACGTTGTGCATTGTGGGCTTGCGGTCGCGGCCATCCAGCTGCGCGGAGTACTGCATCCGCAGGCTGTGAATGCCGGGGCACGGCAGGTCAACGTCAAGGATGGAGAAGTCAAAGCCAACGGTCGTGCCCGCAGCGGGAACCAGCTGCGCGATCTTATCATTGGAGAGGTTGTGCAGCGGGATCTTGCTTTCAAGGATGTAGCCGCCCATTTCCTTGTCGCGGACGGTCACGGCTTCGTAGTCGTCGAATACCAGCTCGTCGCCGTATTCACCCTGCGTCTCCCAGCCGAGATTGTCAGCGATCATGTCGCGGTCAATATAGTTGAAGAAGTCATATTCGTCCGTGGACTGCACGATGCGCCAGTCGGTCGCTTCGTACGCTGTACGGTTCGGGTCGGCGTTGGGGTTGGTGCTGAAGAAGAGGATGACGGCATCCAGTTCATCCAGCGGGAAACCTTCGCGGTAGACAAACGGCGTGTCATCCCACACCTTCGCGGCGATGTAGAGGTTCTCTTCATCCCACATGGCGTAGATTTCCATCGAGCAGTCCGCTTCGCCGTCCCAGTGCTCAATCTGATCGACAATCTGCTTCTCGCTGTCAATGCGCAGGCAGCGGCTCGTGTCCCACTCGCTCAGGTCGCCGTCAATGACGACGTTCTTAGCGCGCGGGGCTTCCAGATTCGCGTCGGAATACGCCAGTGCAGCGGGGGCCGCAGCAAACATAGCCAGTGCCAGCACGGATGCGGCTGCCTTGCGAAGCCATCCAAAGTGTTTCATGTCTCGTTCCTCCCTTTCAACATCGGAAACAAACTCAATTCGCACCATAGCGGTGCTTTCGTGATTCAGTATAATCCCAGCGCCTGTTTTGAACAAGGGAAAATCCAGCACTGCTATTGGGAAAATACAAAACACAACCAAACTTCTTTATGCGGTATTCGGTTTTTGTGCGCTTCAGTCAACACGGGGTACTTTTCTTTTGCATTTTCTCTGCGTATGTGCTATACTGCTTCCATCAGCACAATGCGAAATAGAAAGGACGGCATGTATGCGAAAACTGACGTGTATGCGAATAAGCGCGAAAATGACCATCCTGTTTTCTGTGATTGCCGCCTGCATGATAGCCGTCAACTCTGTTCTGGCGACGCTCTCCGAGATACAGAACATCCTGCTGTACGAGGAAGACAACCTGAACGCGATGGCAAGCAAAATTGTCGCGGCGTTCGAGCAGAACATCACCGTCATGGGCTATGCGCTGGACGGCTTGAAGCAGGATAACGACTTCATGGCTGCGCTCAATACCATCTACACATTAGGCGAAGACATGGAGACGACGTCCGAATACCATCAGGCACAGAACACGCTTTCCGCCGCGCTTTTCCACGAGCCGCTGAACGACTACTTCTACCGTATCAACGTGCTGACAATGGACGGTTTCTACCTGTCCAGCCGCTACGAGACGATTGGTCTGCTGGAAAACTACTCGGATGAGCTGCGCACCGTCATGCTCCGCCTGCCCTACCTGAACGAGCGCAACCGGGGGCTGAGCCAGAAGACGCTTGTCCGCCCGCACATTGACCCGTGGTTCGTCGCGCGCCCGATTTCTATCTATACGCTGATGTCCCCTGCCGTTTATCACGGCAAACAGATCGGCTTTGTGGAGGTCAATGCGCTTTCAACCGACCTGTTCGACATTTTTTCCTCCAACGACATGGCAGGATTCCGCGCCACCGCCTACGACGCGGACGGCCGCCTGTTCCACCGCAGTTTCGATGACACCATCGACTACTCCGCCGCCGAATACGGCAGCATGACCGAGTGCAGCGACAAAAACGGCGACACCTACTACGTCGTCAAGGAGCATTGCAGCTGGCTGGGCTTCGACATTTATGCCGCCCAGCGTACCGCGGTTTTCGAGTCGTCCATCCACTCCGTCATCCTCCACCATGTGCTGGTCAGTCTGCTGGTGCTGTTCATCGCAGAAGTGTTCATCATCCTCTCGTCGCATCAGCTCAGCCGCTCGATTCTGCGCCTGACGCGCAAGGTTTCCCAGCTGTCCGACCCGGCGGCAATAGCCGAGCGTCCCCTGCTGCCCGAAGAAATGCCGAAGGTCACGAACCCGCGCGACGTGGAGATGCGCGAACTGGAGGACGTGTTTGACAAGCAGGTAATGGAGCTGAAAACTGCCATGCGCAACGATGCAGAACTGCGCGAGAGCAATCTCCGTTCACGGCTGAACGCGCTGCAGGCGCAGATTAACCCGCACTTCATTTACAACACGCTCAACATCATCTCCGCAAAGTCGATGGAAGCCGGGAACGAGGAGGTCATCGACATCTGCGGGAAATTCGCCCAGATGCTGCGCTACTCCACCGACCTGCGCAGCAAAACCGCGACGCTCCAGGAGGAAATCGCCCACGTTCGCAATTATCTGGCACTCGCGAAAGCTCGTTTGGAGGATCGGCTGGAATACACCATCGACATACCGGACGCTTTCTCGCATCTGACACTGCCGAAGCTCTCCCTTCAGCCCATCGCGGAAAACGCCATTTCCCACGGCTATCAGGGGTCAAGCGGCACAATTCACATCACCATTTCCGGCACGGTCGATGAGGACGGCTGCCTGCACCTGCTGATTTGCGACGACGGCTGCGGCTTCGGGGAGGAAATCCTGTCGCACCTGCGGGAAGAATTCAGCCGCATTGAAGCGGGTGAACTTACCGAGCCGGAAAACACGTCCGCCCACATCGGGCTTGTCAACACCTATCGCCGTCTGTTCTATTTCAGCCGCGGCGCAATTCGGATGCGCGTCCGCAATGACGGCGGCGCAGTAGTCGAACTGATTGAAACGCGCACCAGTGAGGAGGAAGACGATGTACACCATTCTGATCGTAGATGATGAGCGTCCCGCGCAGACGTTCCTCAAAGCCATCTGCCAGAAATACTGCCCTGCGTTTGACACCATTCTGCTCTCCGGCAGCGCCGACGATGCCCTCCGGCTGATGGCGCAGCAGCACGTCCATGTGCTGGTAACGGACATCAGTATGCCGGGCATCAACGGCATTGAATTGGCGCAGCGCGTCCGGCAGCTGTATCCGCGGACGCATACAGTGATCGTCTCCGGCTACGCGGAATTTGAGTTCGCGCGCGGGGCAATTCAGGCGGGCGTGGATGATTATCTGCTCAAGCCCGTGGAAATCCAGAGTTTCCGGCAAATTCTCGACCGAATCCGCGAAACGCTCGATGCAGAAGCAAACAACCTGATGGAGGAAACGCTGACTCGCCTGCTCTGCGGTGAAGCAGTCGATGAGCCGCTGCTCTGCTCTCTGTTTTCCAGCCGTATGATGCGCTTTGCGCTTGTCCGACAGGGCAATTTGTTCACCGTACGCTTCGCAAAATTCCGCACCGCGCAGCTTCGGCAGGTGCATCAGGCGGGCTGGATTGCGTTTTATGGGCGCGATGAGCAGGAAACCATTCTCCTGCGCAGCAGTGCTGACCGGCAGAAGCGTTTCCCCGACGAGCTGTCCGACCTGCTTAAAGCCGATTTCCCGGATTTGCCCTGTACGGCGATTTACGCGCCGGAAGATGCCGACATTCTCACCTTGCCGCAGTTTTTGAGCCGCGCTGCAGGGCGCATGGTGAATACCGTCGTCATCGGCAAGGGGCAGCTTGTTCCGCTGAACGCACCGCAAAGTGCCTTACAGCCGTCCGTCCTGTCCGCTGCGACAAAAAAGCGCCTTGCGTCATTCGTCGAAACAGGCAATACACGGATGCTGAAAGAGCTGTTTGTGTCCCTTGCAATCGAATGGAATCAGAACAGCCTGCCGCAGATTCAGGCGGAAGACTTATGCTATCAGCTGATTCTGTACACGGCGGACTTGGGCGTTCCCGGCCCCAAAAGGAAGCGCGAGCAGATTCTGCGCGAGGCAAACGAACTATACGGCAGCGCCTCCTCCTACGGCGACCTGCTGGCGAGCCTGTACTCCCTGATTTTTGAGGAAGGGTTCATCCGCGACAAGAACGTCAGCGCGAACGAGCTGTGCGAATACACACTGAACTACATTCGCGAAAACTACGCCCAGCCGCTGAGCATCCCGCGTATCTGCACCGATGTTGGCATCAGCCAGACGTACCTGTCGCGCCTGCTGCGCAAGTATGCCGGAACGACGTTCAACACCTTCCTGACGCAGTGCCGCATGGACGCCGCGAAGCAGATGCTGCGCGACCATCCGGATATTCTGCTGCATGAAGTGGCGGCGTGCGTCGGTTATGACGACCAGTCGTATTTCAGCAAGATTTTCCGCAATGAAACAGGCATGACGCCATCGCAGTATGCTGCGACGTTTGCGGCAGATGCGCCAACTCAGCCACCGAAAGCGTGATTTTTCCTTTTTGCCGCCAATCAACTGGCGGCTTTTTGCTTCTCATCCGTTTTTCATTGCGGAAAAAAGCGTCACTTTTGCCCGTTCCCCTTGCAAATCAAGCAAAAATCGGCTATGATAAGATTGTGGTATTTTGAGCCTGTGATAAGGCTTTTGACGGAGGGATTTCAGCGTGTCCGATAGATTATCGAAGATTCGCAATTTCTGCATTATCGCCCATATTGACCATGGCAAGTCTACGCTGGCTGACCGCATTCTGGAAACGACGGGCGTTTTCCAGAAGCGCGAGATGGTGGAGCAGATTCTGGACAGCATGGAGCTGGAACGCGAGCGCGGCATCACCATCAAGTCCAAGGCGGTGCATATGCACTATACCGCCAAGGACGGCAAAACCTACACGCTCAACCTGATTGACACGCCCGGCCATGTGGACTTCACCTACGAAGTCAGCCGTGCGCTGGCGGCGTGCGAAGGCGCGCTGCTGGTGGTGGACGCGACGCAGGGCATTGAGGCGCAGACGCTGGCGAACTGCTATATGGCGCTCGACCATGACCTCGAAATCATCCCGGTCATCAACAAAATTGACCTGCCCAGCGCACAGCCGGAAGAAGTCCGGCAGGAAATTGAGGACGTCATCGGGCTGGATGCGTCCTACGCGCCGTGCGTGAGCGCGAAAACCGGTCTGAACATCGATCAAGTGCTGGAAGCAGTTGTGAATTACGTTCCCGCGCCGCAGGGCGACGAGAACGCACCGCTGCAAGCGCTGATTTTCGATGCGTTCTACGACAACTACCGCGGTGCAATCTGCTTCATCCGCGTCAAGCAGGGCACAATCCGCACAGGAATGCGGATGCGCATGATGGCGACGGGCGGCGAGTTCGACATTGTGGAAGTCGGCACGTTCGCGCCGGGTTATCAGCCGTGCGACGAATTGAAAGCGGGCGACGTAGGCTATGTCGCAGCCTCCATCAAGGATGTGCGCGAAACCCGCGTCGGCGACACAATTACCGACGCCATGAATCCGGCGGATTGCCCCCTGCCCGGCTATCGGCAGGTGACGCCGATGGTCTACTGCGGCGTGTATCCGGCGGACGGTGCGGACTATCCGGCGCTCAAAGATGCGCTGGAGAAGCTGCGCATGAACGACGCTTCCCTTTCTTTTGACCCGGAAACGTCCGTCGCACTGGGCTACGGCTTCCGCTGCGGCTTCTTGGGGCTGCTGCACATGGACATCATCACCGAGCGGCTGGAGCGCGAATGGGACTTGAACCTTGTCACCACCGCGCCGAGCGTCATCTACCGCATCACAAAAACCGATGGCACGGTGCTGATGTGCGACAATCCGATGGCGCTGCCGCCCATTGGCGAAATTGCCATGATGGAGGAGCCGTTCGTCCACGCGGAAATCTTCACGCCGCAGGACAGCGTCGGCACGATTATGGACTTGTGCCAAGATCGGCGCGGCATCTTCCTTGACATGCAGTACGAGGGCACGCGCGTCAAGCTGAATTACGACATTCCGCTCAACGAAATCATCTTCGACTTTTTTGACCAGATTAAGAGCCGCAGCCGCGGATACGCCTCGTTCGACTACGAATTCAAGGACTACCGCGAGAGCCAATTGGTCAAGCTGGATATTCTGCTCAACGGCGAAATCTGCGACGCGTTCTCCATCATCGTCCACCGCGACAAGGCGTACGGGCGCGGGCGTTCCATCTGCGAGAAGCTCAAAGACGTCATCCCGCGGCAGATGTTCGAGATTCCGATTCAAGCGGCCATCGGCGGCAAGGTCATCGCGCGTGAAACCGTCAAGGCGATGCGCAAGGACGTGCTGGCAAAGTGCTACGGCGGCGACATCAGCCGAAAGAAAAAGCTGCTGGAAAAGCAGAAAGAGGGCAAGAAGCGAATGCGGCAGTTCGGCACGGTGCAAGTGCCCAGCGAGGCATTCCTTGCCGTGCTGAAGATGGACAGCAACTGACGCTGTCAGGAGGAAAAAACATGCTGTACCGCAAGGCTCAGGTCAGCGACCGCTGGCTTCGGGCGCCGCTCCAAGCGCCCACTGCGCTGCATCAGCCGCTTTCCTACATTTCCCGCAGCCATATTGCCGACGTGTTTGCGTCGCAGGAGAACGGGCGAAAGGACATTTCCGTCTGCTTCACGGGGCATCGGGCGATTCCGCCGCAGGAGCTTCCTGCGCTGACAGAGCGGCTTGACCGGGTGCTGGAAGCACTGTATCAGCACGGGTTTCGGGATTTTATCTGCGGCGGCGCGCTGGGATTTGACACGCTGGCAGCGCAGCGCATTCTGCTGATGCGGACGCGCCATGCGGATGTTCGGCTTCGGCTGGCGATTCCGTGCAGCACGCAGTCCGCGCGATGGAAAGCGTCGGATTGCCTGATTTACGAGCAGCTGCTGTATGCCGCCGACGAGACAGTTGTCCTCTCCAGCCACTACTATGAGGGCTGCATGTACATGCGGAATCGGTACATGGTGGACAACAGTGCATTTTGCGTCTGCTACCTGAATCGGCAGAAGGGCGGCACGATGTACACCGCGCTCTACGCCATGCAGGAGGGGCTTCCGCTGCTGAATTTGGCAATCGCCAGCGACTGCGAGCGCCTGATTCAGAAAACAAAGGTATGAAAAAAGCAGGGGGAATGCTTGTTTCCCCTGCTTTTTATCACTGTTTTGATGTCTCTGCCGTTTTTTCGGCTTCCTCCATCGCTTGGAGCTTGAGCAGGCGCTCGTCATGCTCTTCTTCCACCTTGATTTCCCAGTGCAGCAGCAGCGTCAGCACACCGCGCAGCGCAATGACCGCACCCAGAATCAGCAGTTCCGTCCATTCGCGGACGATGACCGTGCGCAGCACTTCGCCGCCGAGCTTGAATTCCAACGCAAGCGCAATGCCCTGCGCCAATTCAAGCCGGAGATGCTCATCGTGCTTGAAGTAGCTGACGACTCCCTTCATCGCCGTGATAATCAGAATAGCGATGCCCGCCAGCTCCGCCAGCACAATGCCCAATTCTGCTGAATAATGCACCAGTTTTTCCAGAAAACTGATGATGGTATCCATTTTCGTACACCTCCTTTGCCACTTTTTCTATTGTAGCGGATTTTTCCGCATTTGAACAGTCCTTTACAGGTGATTTGAATGGAAATTTACTTGCACGTTCCCTATTGTCGCCAAAAATGCCGCTACTGCGACTTCGCTTCCTTCCCCCATGCGGAATCTACACAGCGTGCCTATGTGGATGCGGTGCTGACCGAAGCCGCGTCGCAGGCGGCGAAAATCCCGCATGGCGCGATGGAAACCGCGTATTTAGGCGGAGGCACGCCGTCGATTCTGCCGCCGGAACTGCTGACACGGCTATTGGAGGGCGTTACAGCGCATTTTCCCCTTGCGCCCGGTGCGGAATTTACGTCCGAGGCGAACCCCGGCACGCTGACCCATGCGTGGCTTGATGCGGCGCTGAACTGCGGTATCAATCGCCTGTCAATGGGGATGCAGGCAGCCCAGCCAGCACTGCTGAAGATGCTGGGGCGCATCCACGACTTTACGCAGGTGCAGCAGAGCGTCGAACTCGCGCGGCACGCTGGATTCCAGCACATCAGCCTTGACCTCATGTTCGGGCTGCCCGGTCAGACAGTCAGCATGTGGCGTGAGACGCTGGAGAAGGCGCTGTCGCTGAATCCGGAACATTTGTCCTGCTACGGGTTGATTCCCGAAGAAGGTACGCCGCTGTACCGCGACTTGCAGACCGGGCAGCTGACCCTGCCGGACGAGGACGACGAGCGCCGCATGTACGACTTGACACTTGACCTGCTGGCGCAAGCAGGCTTTCGGCAGTACGAAATCAGCAATTTCGCGCGCCCCGGCTGCGAATGCCGCCACAACATCGGTTATTGGCAGCAGGTGCCGTATATCGGGCTGGGCGTGTCGGCGGCGTCGTATCTGCCCGCGAAGAACGGGATGATTCGCCTGACAAACCCACGCACGCTGCCCGCGTATCTACGGATGGTGCAGTCGCAGGACGATTCGCTGCGGGAGCGGGAGTTCGTCTCAAAAACCGACGGTCGGTTTGAAACGCTGATGCTGGGGCTGCGAATGACCTGCGGCGTCAGCGAATCGGAATTTCAGGGGCGGCACGGTGTTTCGCTGGATGCGCTGTACGGCGAGAAGCTGCGGAAATTCGAGCATGAAGGGCTGCTTCAGCACAAAACCGACCGATGGTCGCTGACGCGTCGCGGGATGGACGTGCAGAACGCAATTCTGGTGGAACTGATGGATGACTGACCGACGACCTCCGGCAGGGTGCTTTCCCGACCGGAGGTCTTTTTGTTTGCCGATTTTATCGAAGAAAACCGACGGTCGGTTTTTTTCTTATTGCTCTTTGATGCCCTTTGCCATGCGGTAGGCTTCGTCATACAGCACGTTCTGGCTCGCCAGCGGCGTTTGCGTGCCGGGATAGCGGCGGGTATAACTGCCGTCGGGCTGCTGGTCGCGTGCCTGTACGTTGTCATGCCACATGACGTCGAAGATGTGGTCAATGCGGCGCTTCACGTCGTCCTGCAAAATCGGGGTTGCCACCTCGACGCGGCGCAGAGTGTTGCGGGTCATCCAGTCCGCCGAAGCAATGTAGTAGCGCGCTGCATCGCCGTCGCCGAAAATATAAATACGGCTGTGTTCGAGGAATCGCCCGACGATGCTGATGATGTGCACATTGTCGGTCAAGCCGGGTACGCCTCCGCGCAGGCAGCAGATGCCGCGCACAATCATTTCGACCTGCACGCCCGCCTGACTCGCCTCGACGAGCTTGTCAATCAGCATCTTGTCCGTCAGGCTGTTCATCTTCAGGCGGATCAGTCCCTTCTGCCCCGCCTTCGCTTTGCTGATTTCGCCGTCAATCATGTCAATCAGCTTGTCCTGCAGGCAGTGCGGCGCGACCAGCAGCACGGACATGTGGTCTACCGTCTCGCCCAGCATCAGCGCTTGGAAAACCTGCAATGCCTCTTCGCCGATTTCGTCGCGCGCGGTGATGTAGCTCAGGTCGGTATACAAGCGGCTGGTCTTCTCGTTGTAGTTGCCCGTGCCAATCTGCGTGATGTACTGAATGCCTTCATCCGTTTTGCGCGTAATCAGGCAAAGTTTGGAATGAACCTTCAGTTTATCCACACCGTAGATAACGTGGCAGCCTGCGCGCTCCAAACGGCGGCTCCACTCGATGTTGTTCTCCTCGTCAAAGCGGGCTTTCAGCTCCACCAGCACGTCCACCTGCTTGCCGTTTTCGGCGGCTTCCACCAGCGCTTCCACAACCTTCGAGTCGCGCGCGAGGCGATAGAGCGTCATGCGGATAGAGACGACCTGCGGGTCATTCGCCGCTTCGGACAGCATCCGCAGGAACGGACGGATGCTCTGGTAGGGATAGTGCAGCAGCACATCCTTTTCCAGAATCTGCTCCATCACCGGGCGATTGTCCACGATATCCGGCGTTGCCTGCGGATGGCGCGGCGCATAGAACAGTTCCGCATGGCTGCGCAGTTTGTCCTGAATATTAAACAGGAAGCTAATATCCAGCGGCGTATCGTACTCGTAGACGCGCGCGGTGTCCAGTTTCAGCTGGTCGCACAGCTTCTCAATGATGTCGTGCCCAATCTTGCGGCTCAACTCCAAGCGCACCGGGCAGAGTTTCTGGCGCAGGCGCACGACTTCCGCCATGTGGTCGCGGTAGTTGAGGTCTTCGTCGTATACGCTGTCCGCATCAATGTCGGCGCTGCGGGTAATGCGCGCAAGCGTCTTGCTTGCGATGCGGTAGCTGCCAAAAAGCAGCGGCAGATAGTGCAGAATCAGCTCCTCCGAGAGGATATAGCAGCCCGTGCGCTCCGGTACTTCAATCAGGCGCGGGAACATGTTCTCCCCGCATGGCACGATGCCGATTTTTTCCTTCTCGCTGCCCGTGCGCAGGACGGCGACGGCATAAATCTCCTTGTTTTTGAGGAACGGGAACGTCTGCTTTTTGCCCACGACATAGGTCGAAAGCAATGGCAGATAGTCTTCACGGAAGATTTTCGCCAGATACTGCTCGCTTTCCGGGCTGATTTGGCGGAAGTTGACGATGCTGATGCCCTCGTCCTCCAGTTTCTTCAGCACATCGGCATACGTCCGGTCACGGCGGTCGCACAGCGTGCGGATGCGGCTGACGGCAGCGTCAATCTGCTCGCCGGGGGTCATGTTCGTCTTGTTCTCGCGTGCCTCCTTATCCAGCAGCATCTGGTCATGCAGGCTGCCGATGCGCACCATGAAAAACTCGTCCAGATTGCTCTGGAAAATCGAGAGGAACGACAGACGTTCGCACAGCGGTACGCGCTCATCCTCCGCCTCTTCCAGCACTCGCTCGTTGAACCGCAGCCACGAAAGTTCTCGGTTTTCCGTGCAAGTCAGCATGTTGTCCATCCTGTTTTGCCCCTTTCCATCAGTTCATTGCAATATCTGCCAATTTATCACGATAATTGCGCAGCGCTTCCGCTTCCACTTGCTGACGCTCCGCCGTCAATTTTGGGTCTTCCCGCAGGCGCTTCATGCACTTCGCAGCTTCATCCAGCAGCCTTACGTCACCGTCAAGCAGGAAATCCGCCATCATTTCGCCAGATTGCCGCGTACCCATCAGGTCGCCCGGCCCGCGAAGCTCCAAGTCTTTCTGCGCGACGATGAAGCCGTCATTCGTCTGCGTCAGGATGCGCAATCGCTCATTTTCCGCTGCCAGCAGGAAGCACCAGCTTTCCGCTGATCCGCGCCCGACGCGCCCGCGCAGCTGATGCAATTGGCTGAGCCCGAAGCGCTCGGCATTCTCAATCACCATGACGCTCGCGTTCGGCACGTTCACGCCGACTTCGATGACCGTCGTGGACACGAGGACATCGAGATTCCCGGCGGAAAACTCGCTGAGCACCTGCGCTTTTTCGTCCGCGGGCTGTGCGCCCCACGTCAATCCGACACGAAGCCCCGACAATTCGCCGTTTTTCAGCGCGTCGAACGTCGCCTGTGCGCTGCGAACGTCCTCCATCATCTCGCTGTCCTCAACCAGCGGACAGACCACATACGCCTGATGCCCTTTCAGCACCTCCTGCCGCAGGAAGCCGTACATCCCGGCGCGCTTCTCTTCCGGCACAACTCGCGTCTTGACCGGCGTGCGCCCCGGCGGCAGCTCATCGACGATGGACACATCAAGGTCGCCATAGAGAATCAGCGCAAGCGTGCGCGGAATCGGCGTTGCGGACATGACGAGCACATGCGGCGCTTTCGTGCCGTCCGCGCCCTTCTGCTGCAAGGTCGAGCGCTGCATCACACCGAAACGGTGCTGCTCATCCGTCACAACCAGTCCGAGCTTTTGATACGCCACCTTTTCGCTGATCAGCGCGTGCGTCCCGAACACTGCCTGATATTCCCCGTTTGCGCAAGCCTCCTGTGCCTCCCGCTTCGCCTTCGGGCGCATCGAGCCAATCAGCAGACCGCAGTGGATGCCCAGCGGTTCCAGCATTGCCTTGGCGGATTCGTAGTGCTGACGCGCGAGAATTTCCGTCGGCGCCATCATCGCCGCCTGGTATCCGCAGGCGCAGGTCATGGCAATCGCCCCGAACGCCAGCGCGGTTTTGCCGCAGCCGACATCGCCCTGCACGAGGCGGCTCATCGCCCGGTCACACCGCAAATCCGCCGCGATTTCCTCCAAGACGCGCTTCTGCGCCCCGGTCGGCGGGAACGGCAGCGTCTGCCAGAATTTGTCCGGCGCATCTGGCGGAATCGGCAGTGCCGTGCCATCCGCCTTGTGTCCGCGCAGCAACCCCAGCGCCGCCTGATACATCAGCATCTGCTCAAACGCCAGCCGCCGCCGCGCCAGCCGCAGGTTTTCTACATTCAGCGGGAAATGCGCCTGCCGGATGGCGAAATTCAGCTCACACAGCTGATGGCGGATGCGCAGGTCGTTCGGCAGCGTCTCCGGACAGCAGTCATCGACCTGCTCCAGCGCCTGCTGCATCATTTCGCGGAAGGACTTCGCCGGAATCCCCTTCACAGCGCGGTACACCGGCAGGATGCACGGTTCCGTCACCCGCTGCGCATTTTGGAGCACGGGTTTCCCCCGGCTCTGCCCCATACGCCCGAAGAGCATGATGGTCTGCCCGACCGGCAGGTTCTGCATCATCCACGGCTGATTATACCACACCAGCGGCAGTTTTCCGCTGTCATCCCAGAGGTACGCCGTCACTCGCGTCAAACCGTTGAAGCGGCTGAGTTTCGGTGCGTCCTGCACAACACCCATCACCAGCACCTCGCCGCCGTTTGCGTCCGCGCAGGGAATCGGGTGTGTTCTGTCCTCGTAGCGCTGCGGAAGAAAATACAACAAATCGCGCAATGAGCAGACGCCCACTGCGCGAAGGGATTCCAGCCGGGTTGGGCCAATGCCCTTGATGGCGGAAAGCTCCATTTGCTTTTTACTCCACAGAAATCAGATAGTAATACAGCGGCTGACCGCCCAGCAGGCAGTCCACATCGCAGTTCGGATACTGCTCGGCGATTTCCGCCGCCACCTGCTCCGCGTCTTCCTTCGTCGTATCCGCGCCGTAGTAGACGGTAATCAGCTCCGCGTCGTCGGTCACAACGGCTTTCATCATGTCCAGCACAACGTCATGCACGGAATTGCCGCAATACTCAATCTTGCCGTTGTGCATCCCGATGATGTCACCCTTGTGAATCTGCACGCCGTTGTACTCGCTGTCGCGCACCGCATACGTTACCGTACCGGTCTTGACGTGCTCCGCCGCTTCCGCCATGCGCTTGGCGTTCTCCTCGCCGGACACGTCGTCTTGGAACGCGACCGCCGCGGCAATGCCCATCGCCACGTTCTTCGTGGGGATGACGTGCACTTCCTTCTCCGCCAGTTCCGCCGCCTGATTCGCCGCGAAAATGACGTTGCCGTTGTTCGGGAACACGAACACACACTTGGCGTTGACCTGATTGATGGCGTTTAGAATGTCATCCACCGACGGGTTCATCGTCTGACCGCCCTCGACCACCACATCCACCGTCAAATCACGGAAGATGCTGGAGAAACCGTCGCCCAGCGACACTGCCACCATGCCAAATTCCTTCGCGGGTTCGGCAGGGGGTTCCACCGCTGCGGGCGCTTTCTCCGCCTCCAGCGCACGCTTGCGCGCCAGCATGTTGTCCACCTTCACATTCACCAGTTCGCCCAGCTCAATGCCGTACTGGATGGCGTTGCCGGGGTCGTTGGTGTGCACATGCACCTTCGTCTCGGTCAGGTCGCCCGTCACCTTGACGCAGTTGCCAATGCGGTTCAGGCGGCGGCGGAAGGAATCCACGTCGCCCTCGGTGCAGTCCTCGCGGAAGTTCACGATGTCGTACTCCGTGCAGTAGGCATAAGGCAGATCGCCGGACAGGTCGTGAATATCCTCCTCCACCTGACTATCGCCCGCCAGCAGCGCCGCCGGGTCAGCGATTTCCTCGCCGCGCATGACCGCCGCATAGCCGGTGTAAATCAGCATGAGACCGCGTCCGCCGGAGTCGACCACGCCCGCCGCTTTCAGGGGCGGCAGCATGTCGGGCGTGCGCTTCAAAATCGCCTCGCCGCTGGTCAGAATGACGTTCATCAGCCCATCGTAGTCATCGGGATTGCTCTCGGTGTATTTGATGGCGTCCTCCGCAATGACGCGCGCGACGGTCAGAATCGTGCCCTCCTTGGGCTTCATGACTGCCTTGTACGCCTTGTCAGAACCCGCCTTCAATGCCTGCGCAAACTGCACGGGGGTAATCTTCTCCACGCCCTTCAAGGACGTCGCGAAGCCGCGCAGCAGCTGGGACGTGATAACGCCGGAGTTGCCGCGCGCGCCCTTGAGCGCACCCTTCGAGATGGCAGCCGCCGCCTCATCCGCGCGCAGGTACTCCTGCGCATTGACCTCACGGGTCGCGCTCTGCATGGTCAGGGACATATTCGTACCCGTATCGCCGTCCGGGACAGGGAAAACGTTCAGCGCGTCCACCGCTTCCCGGTTCTTTTCGAGCAGTGCCGCACCCGCGACGACCATGTCGCGCAGCAGCAGCCCGTCAATGGTTTTATGCTGTATCAAAGGTAAATTCCTCCTACCTGCTTTCGGCGCCAGCTCCTTGGAACTGCTGCCGTGTGGCTTTCCTGCATTACACGCGGATACCTTCCACGGAGATGTTGACCTTGCGAACCTTTACGCCTGTCATGCTTTCCAGCTTGTAGCGCACGGTATCGACAATGGTCTTGCACACCTCGGCAATGGAGATGCCGTATTCCACGATGATGAACAGATCGACGTCCAGCATATCGCCAACACTGCGAATCTGCACGCCCTTGGAGAGGTTTTCCCTTCCCAGCCATTCGACGATGCCATCCTTGGCACGCTTGGAGGACATGGCGACGATGCCGTAGCATTCCAGCGCCGCGTATCCCACGACCTTGAGCAGGACATCCTCCGTAATATAGATTGTTCCGATGTCGTTCTTGATTTTGCAATCCATAGTAGTCGACCTCCTTCATCCAGGGGCTTCCCAGCTTTTGTCCTCGCGGACACGATAAATGCACCCATAGCTGGGTCAGAGTATAGTATACAGGATTTTAGCGGAAATGGCAAGACTTTTTCGGCCCGTTTCACAAAAATGCCGCCAGAAATTCCAGAAAAAGCGCCGACATGTGTCGATTTCGTGAACATTTCTTGCAGATTGTGTGATTTTCCCGCCTTTGCGATACCGCCTGACCAAAAATTTTCCCCTTGACAAGCGGGAAAAACCGTGCTATCATGCACCCATTAGGGCAATGAGGAGACGGGTCATCCGCTTCTGCGGCGCAGGCAGAGAGCTTCCGGGCGGTGTGAGGAAGCAGGCGGCGCATAGGGTGACGTACAGCTCCGAGCCATCCGCTGAAACCGCGTCTGCGCGGTGGGTAGGCGGCATCCGGTGCGCCGGTTACAGCGTGCGAGGAATGACTGTTCCTCCTTGAGGGCTGTTCGCAGCCAGACGGAAGTGGTACCGTGGCATTTTGTCACCTTCCCCGGATTTTGTCCGGAGAAGGTGTTTTTTATTCTTATTCTCTGAAAGTAAGGAGTGATTGGATTATGGCGCTTGATTCCCTGCGTTTCGCGCACCGCTTCGACCAGATCAGCGGCAGCGCCATTCGCGAAATCTTCAAGATGATTGCCAAGCCCGGCATGATTTCCTTCGCGGGCGGCAATCCGGCGGCATCAGCGCTGCCCGATGCGGAATGCGCCGAAATCGCCCGCGACGTGCTGCAAAAGGACGGCAAGCGCATCCTGCAATATGGCGCGACAGAGGGGTATCCGCCGCTGCTGGAAAGCCTGCACGCCTATGTGGAACAGCAGCTTGGGTGCGCCGTGCCTGCGGTGCTGCCCGTCACCGGCTCAACACAGGCAATGGATTTGCTCTGCAAAGCGCTGATTGACCCCGGCGACGTGATTCTGGTGGAGAACCCGTCATTTCTGGGCAACATGCAGTGTATGCGGCTGTATCAGGCGACGCTGATTCCGGTAGAGAGCGATGAGAACGGAATCATCCCGGAAAAGCTGGAAGAAGCCCTGCGCCAGTATCACCCGAAGCTGCTCTACACCATCCCGACGTTCCAGAATCCGACGGGCATCACGCTGTCCGCCGACCGCCGCAAGCCCATTGCGGAACTCGCCGCGAAGTACCACGTCGTCGTGGCGGAGGACGACCCGTACCGCGACCTGCGATATGCCGGAGAAGCGTGCCCCTCCATCAAATCCTTCGACAAGGATGGCTGGGTCGTTTTCCTCGGCTCATTCAGCAAGATTATCAGCCCTGGTCTGCGTGTCGGATTCATGGCGGGCGATGCGGGCATCCTGCGCAAATGCACCGTCGGCAAGCAGTCCACCGACGTCCACACGGCAAACCTTACACAGGCGATTGTGGATCAGTACCTGCGGCGCGGTCTGCTGCCCGACCACATCAAGCGCATCTGCCGCAGCTACAAGGCGCAGCTGGATGCTATGCTGAGTGAACTTTCGACCTTTCCCAAAGGCACGACGTACACGCGCCCGGACGGCGGTCTGTTCATCTTCGTGACGCTGCCGGAGGGCATCGACGCAAAGGAGCTGCTGGAGCAAGCGGTAGAGCGCCACGTCGCCTACGTCCCCGGCACGCACTTCTTCTGCGACGGCGGACACGAGAACACGCTGCGCCTGAACTTCTCCAACTCCAACATCGCGCAAATTCACGAGGGCATGAGCACCCTGCGGGAGATTTTCGCGCAGGCGCTGGCGAAATAACACTGTTTCCCCTACTACTTAATATATAGGAGGTTCCCCATGCACATTCTTGACGTTTTGAAAGAGCGCGGCTTCATCGCCCAGACCACCTTTGAGGACGAACTGTACAAGCAGCTCGAAGAACCGACCACCTTCTACGTCGGCTTCGATCCGACCGCTGATTCCCTCCACATCGGGCATTACATCCCGATTATGGCGATGGCGCATATGCAGCGCGCGGGGCATCGCCCGATTGCGCTGATGGGCGGCGGCACGGCGATGATCGGCGACCCGTCCGGCAAGACCGACATGCGCAAGATGATGACCGTCGAGACGATTGACCACAACGTCGAGTGCATCAAGCAGCAGATGAGCCGTTTCCTTGATTTCTCCGACGACAAGGCGATTATCGTCAACAACGCGGACTGGCTGCGCAACCTGAACTTCATCGAATTCATGCGCGACATCGGCGCGATGTTCTCCGTCAACAAGATGCTGACCGCTGACTGCTACAAGACGCGCATGGCGACCGACAACGGTCTGTCCTTCCTCGAATTCACCTACATGCTCATGCAGTCCTACGACTTCTTGGAGCTGTTCCACCGCTACGGCTGCCGGCTGGAAATGGGCGGCAATGACCAGTGGAGCAACATGCTTGGCGGCGCAGACCTGGTTCGCCGCAAGGACAGTGAAAAGGCGTTCGCCTGCACGTTCCAGCTGCTGCTGACCCACGACGGCAAGAAGATGGGCAAGACCGAGAAGGGCGCGCTGTGGCTTGACCCGAACAAGACCTCCCCGTTCGACTTCTACCAGTACTGGCGCAACGTTGATGACGCGGACGTGGAAAAGTGCCTTGGCTTGCTGACCTTCCTGCCGATGGACGAAGTGCGCCGTCTGGGCGCGCTGCAAGGCAGCGAAATCAACGAGGCGAAGAAGGTGCTGGCATTCGAGGTGACGAAGCTGGTGCACGGCGAAGAAGAGGCGCAGAAGGCGGCCGATGCCGCTGCCGCACTGTTTGCGGGCGGTGCGTCTGCCGCAAATGTCCCCACCTTCACGCTGACGAAGGCCGAATTCGCCGCCGACAGCCGCGTGACGACCATGCTGGTCAAGTCCGGGCTGTGCAAGAGCCAGAGCGACGCGCGCAATCAGGTGAAAGCTGGCGCGGTGCTGGTGGCGGACAAGAAGGTGGATGACCTGAACGCCGCGCTGACGGAGAGCGACGTCCCTGCGGATGGTCTGCTGATTCAGAAGGGCAAGAAGAACTTCCGCCGCCTGTTCCTCGCATGAGTGCCATGAACCCCTATCGGACGCTCCGGCAGTTCGCCAGCGACGAGTTCATCATCAACAAAAGCCGCTTCATCGGCTATGCCGCGCCGTGCGAAACGGAGGCGGAGGCGCTTGCGTTTCTGCAATCCATCCGCACAAAGCACAAGGACGCCACGCACAACTGTTATGCCTACATCATCGGGCAGAACGCGGGCATCATGCGCTATTCCGACGACGGCGAGCCGGGCGGCACGGCGGGGCTGCCGATGATGGAGGTATTGAAGCATCAGGGCGTAGTCAACTGCTGCTGCGTGGTGACGCGCTATTTCGGCGGCGTGCTGCTGGGCGCGGGCGGGCTGGTGCGCGCGTACACGCAGGGGGCAGTCGTCGCGCTCAAGGCGGCGCAAGTCGTCGAGATGCTCCCCTCCTGCCAATACCTGTGCGAAGTCGCCTATCCGCTGTGGGACAAGGTGCAGTACGCGCTGAAAAGCCTGCCCGTGCAATTGCTGAGCAGCGAATTCACGACCGCCGTCGGCTTCACGCTGCTGATTCGCCAGACGGACGCGCAATCTGTCCTGGACACGCTGACCCGCGTCACCGACGGTCGCATTGAGACGCTGCTGGAGGAAGAATCCTACCGTGCGTGGGACAGCGAAAGCAGATAACCGATTTTACCCGGAAATTGTTCCAATTCAGAACAGTTTTCGGGTTTTTGCTTGACCTTTATCAGCTTTCCTGCTATGATGCTTTCATAAATACCGGGACAAGGAGAAAGGCATATGACAAGGAAACATCCAGCACAGGAGCTTGAGGAAGATGTGCTGGTTCGCACAAGCAACATGGGGCAAGGGCGCTCGGATTATGAAGCGTTTCACACGCTGTCGCCCGCCATCCACCTGCGCGAAATCCATACGCATGATTTCTTTGAGCTGTATATTCACCTAAACGGCTTTCCCCGCCTGTATGTGGACAACAAAATCGTCACGCCTCAGCGCGGCAGCCTGATGATTTTCCCGCCATTCGTCATGCACGGCATAATCTCGCAGGACACCATCCGCAACTACGAGCGAGTGGTGCTGTTCATCTCCTCCGGGATGCTGCACCAGCTGGGGCAGGGACTTCTGCCGCTGGAGCAGCGCCTTTTGGACTGCACGCGCCGCACCGGGTATCATTATCAGCTGGATGAAGCGGCGCTTTCGCTGTGTACAACGTGCATTGACCGTGTGGCGCAGAACACAGGCGATGAGCGTCCCGAATCGCGCTTGGCGGATTATGCCGCGATGACCGAGTTTCTGCTGCAAATCCTCCGCGTGACGCAGGAAGCGCCAATGCTGCAGAGTGCCCAGCCCTCGCCAGACACCATCCAGCGCGTGATGGCGTACATCAACGAGCATTACGCCCAGCCGCTGACGCTGGAGGAAATTGCGGACGCGTTCTTCATCAGCAAATCGTACCTGTCACACGAGTTTGTCCGTTACACGAACACGTCGGTGTACGAGTACATCCAGTTCCGGCGCATCTGCGGCGCGAAGCTGCTGATTGCCTCCGGCGTATCGCTGACGGATGCTGCATTCCAGAGCGGGTTCAATTCGTACTCCTCCTTTCTGCGCACTTTTCGCAAAACAGTAGGCATTTCGCCGACGGATTTCCAGCGAAATCTTGGCAAATAGCTTTTGCATTGTCGAATACGGATAATTTCTTCCCAGATATATCTGCACGATTTGCATAGTAGCGTGGACAATTTGCATAGACGCGCCGCCCTTTCTCCGCTATAATGAGGGTAGCTTCCGGATGAGGTAATGCAGCCGTCGCCTCCCGGACAATGTATAAAGGTTCGGCTGCAAGAGAAAAGGAGGATTCCTATGAAACGGTTTTTCCTGCTGCTGCTCGCTGCCATCATCGGACTGCTGCCGCTGATGAGCGCCTGCGCTGAAGCGCCGCTGGACGGGTATCCCGGCATTGATGAGCTGCCCGCCATCGACACAATCAACAATCCGTTTGAGTTTTTCGACGTGAAGAATGACCCGAACGGCGACGGCATTGTGACCGACATCACCGAATGGGAAGCGCGCCGCACCGAAATCCGCGATTTGATCCAGCACTACTGGCTGGGCTACCGCTGGGAAACCGCGGCGGAGGACGTGTCTGGCAAGTACGAGATTGTCTACGAGGACAACACCGCGTCCTACGGCGGCTTCTATGGAATTTGGGGCGCTTGCGTCTTCAACCTCGGCGACGAGTTCCGCAAGTTGTCCGCTGCGCTGCTGGAAGGTCAAGTGACGGTGGGCGACAAGACGTTCGGCCCTGCATCCACCAAGGCGGAAGCCAAGCAGCTTGCCATCGAAGCGTGGAACGCGGGCTACTCCGTCCACTACATTGGCGAACCGCCGTGGGGCACGGAAGGCGACGCGGTATTCGTGAACACCACCGGCGCGATTACCGAGGAAACCATCCCCGCCCGTGTGCGCCCCGTGTATCAGGCGGTCATTACCATCACGAATCCGGAAACGGGCGCAAAGGCGAGCTTCGCCGCGAAGCTGAATGTGCCCACGGATGCGCAGATTCTGGCGGCTTGGGGCGAAGAGAAGGATCAAGTACCGTTCGTGATTGATATCGGCGGTACCTCCGCATTCTCTGCTGCGAACTTGAACGGACAGGGCTACGGTCTGGTGACGTTTAAAGCCACTACCATTTACCCCGATGACTCCAATGCGGATGACGGCATTGACCGTGCTGGCGTGTACACCACGCTCTACCCCTACGACGCGAACGACTACAAGCACGCATCCGGCGCGCTGATGGCGTGGAGCTGGGCAGCCAGTCAGATTGTGACCGCCTTGGAAAACACGGCAGAGGGCACGAGCCTGACGCTGGGCGAGCTGGTTCGCCTTGACCCGGCTAAGACCGTCATCACGGGCCATTCCCGCTACGGCAAGGCCGCCATGTTCACCGCGGCGTTTGACGACCGCATCAGCATCTGCGTGCCGAGCGAATGCGGCGGTTCGGGCATCCAGAGCTACCGCTACAAGGTGGAAGGCAAGATTTTTAACTTCAACACCTCCGCCTACGCCAAGGCTGACCGTGTCTACGGCAAGACCGAAGTGCCGACCGTGTCCTACGGCAAGGGCAACAGCTGGTTCCCGGAGACGGCTGCTATGTTCGTCGCCCGCGACAACCAGATTCCGTTTGACCCGGTGGAAATCATCGCGCTGGTTGCGCCGCGCCCCTTCTTCACCGTGTCAGGCATTGACACCCACTGGCTGGGCAATGAAGGCGCTGTCGCCAGCATGGTTGCAGCAGAAGAGGTTTACGATTTCGTCGGCACGACGGAAATCGAGAAAAACAACATTGCTGTTCGTGCCCGCCAGAGTGACCACGTCTTCTACCCGCGTGACTTCTGCTTTGCGCTGGCGATTATGGATCGCGAATTCAAGCAGACGGACGACAAGCTGCTGCATGTGAAGGATCTGTTCCCGGAAGGCACTGGCATTTCCGGCATGTCCTACCCGGCGGCGGATTACGCAACCATCAGCGAACTGAACGACTACCCGTTTGACATCAATTCTTCCTACATCCCGTGGTCTGCCGAAAGCAAGTACACGCTGTGGACGGCGCAGGAAACCTTCCTGACGAATCACAATGTTACCATTACCGCGCATTCCGACGCGCCCGACGTGGTGCTGGTGCTGCCGGACGGCAGGGAAGTCGCCGCCGCTTCGCACGAGGGTGACGTGTTCACCTTCACCTTGACTGCCGAACAGTCCGTCTACGGGCGCTACGAACTGCGCACCGTCGGCACGGACAAGGCGGCGCACAGCGTCTACTTCTCCGCCGTTTCGCTGGCGGATGCGCTCCGTCACGGCACGACGAAGGGCGACGAGGGCGAAGAGAACCGCGTGCTGGGCTTCGCGTCCCGTCTGGCGAACACGAAGGAGAATCCCCCGCTGGTCTACATCGGCAGCGAAACCGAACCCGCTTCCATGATTTTCACACCCGAACGTGTGGTGCCGGAAGACACGAGCCTGCTGGAATACGGCATTTTGTTCCACGACGCGCTGTTTATCCGCATTGCAAACGCTGGCTGGGATGCCTCGCAGACCTTCAAGGTGAAGAACCTGAAGTTTGTCTCCATGCCGGAATACACCTTTGAGTTCTCGATGGCGGACATTGCCGCTTCCGCTGAAAACAACGGCAAGCAGGATGCTGCGCTGTTCACCAAGCCGATTTCTTGGAACGCTGAGCGCTACAACAACGGTTTCTCGCAGGTGTGGCCCGCGATTCCGGATACGCTGGAAGAGCGGCAGGCGCTTGAACGCGGCGAGACCATCACCCGCCCCGAAGCGCCCGAAAAGACCGTGACCGCCTTTGACGCGACCGTCTCCGGCAAAGCGGCACTGTCGGACACCGCGCTGACCATCACGCTGACCTTCTCCGAAGCGCTGCGCACGGGTGAATACGCTATCGGCATGGACATTGCCGAAGCGTGGGAAACCGCGTGGAATGCGGACGGCACGCAGATGACGCTGACCGTCCCCGCGGACGCGCTGAATGGACAGCACACCGTGAACCTCATCATCTTCCGCCTGATGGATACCGATGGCAACCTCATCGGCGGTCCGGTGGAATTGCATTTGGACTTCTAATCCTCGAATCCCCTGCCCGTGGCGACGTAAAATCGTCACGGGCTTTTTTTGTTCCCGGCAAACTTCATTTTCGCTTCCTCGTAACTTCACATTGGATTCATCCAATTGTGGCATAATTTCTTCCGGAACATTCATGAGATGGAAGGAGTCAAAGGAACTATGAAGAAGACCGGGAAAATCATTGCCATCATCGTCGTGCTTGCGCTCGTTACGGGCGGCGTTTCCCTCTTTGCGGGCGGACGGAAAAATGCGGCTTACCGCGAGGAAATCGCCCGCACGCAGGACATCAGCACCTATTACACCTTTTCCGGCAACCTGTCGACAAAGGACAGCCAAATCGTCACCTCCACCGCGAAAACAACCGTCAAAGAGTGCCTGTTCTCCGAGGGCGACGCGGTGAAGAAGAACGACATTATCCTCAAATTTTCAAGTGGCGGCACAGCACGCGCGCCGATGGACGGAACGCTCTCGAACCTCTACGTCGAGGAAGGCGACGAGGTGACCATGGGGCAGCAGCTGCTGCGTGTCGCAGATTACAGCAATCCGCAGATTGTGTTCAACGTGGATGAATACGACCGTCCGGCGCTCTCCGTCGGGCAGGCGGCGGATGTGACCGTGCTGTCCACCGGCAAGGCGCTCACCGGCACCATCACCCGCATTGCGCAGGAAGCGACCGTATCCGGCGACTTGGCGTACTACGAGGTGACGATGACCGTGCCGCAGGACGGAACGCTCGCCATGGGCTTGAGCTGCGAAATCCGCGTGCTGTACCAGAGCGTGAAAAACGTCACGACTGTGTCGATTGACGCGATTCAGTACGATTCGGACGGCAAGCCGTTCGTCTACTGCTACGACCGCAAGGACGATATTGTACAGCAGCGCGTGACACTGGGCATCAACAACGGCTCGATTGTCGAAATCGTCGACGGCATCCGCACGGGCGAAGCGGTGCTGATTCCCGTGAAAAACACAATGGAAATGCCCATGATGCATTATTGACGGAAAGGGGCATTCACCATGGCGGAAAATATTCTGACGATGGAGAACATCGTCAAAACATACAAAATGGGCGATGAACAGCAGACGGTTTTGAAGGGCATTGACCTGCAGGTGGACAAGGGCGAATTTGTCGCCATTCTTGGCCCCAGCGGGTCGGGCAAATCAACGCTGATGAACATCATTGGCTGTCTGGACACGGCAACATCCGGCACATACCACTTGCATGGGCGGGACGTATCCGCGCTGAGCGAATCGGAGCTGGCGCGCGTACGGTCGAAGGAAATCGGGTTCATCTTCCAGTCGTTCCAGCTGCTTCAGCGTCAGGACGCGCTGCAAAACGTGGAGCTTCCGCTGATTTACGCGGGCATGAGCGGCCACGAGCGTGCTGCGCGGGCGCAGCAAATGCTGGAGCGCGTCGGTTTGAAGGACAAGATGCACCACTTCCCGAACCAGCTTTCCGGCGGACAGCAGCAGCGCGTCGCGATTGCCCGCGCGCTGGCGAACAACCCGACCATCCTGCTGGCAGACGAGCCGACGGGTGCGCTTGACCGGGCGACGGGACGGCAGGTGATGAGCCTCTTCCATGACCTGAACGACGAGGGGCGCACGATTATCATGATTACGCACGACATTGAGATTGCCCGCCACGCGCGGCGCATTGTGCGCATCCTTGATGGCGAAATCAGCGAAGGAGTGGTGGAAGATGCTTAATGAGAGCATTCGCATGTCGTGGCAGAACATCCGCGGCAACAAAATGCGCACCTTCCTGACAATGCTGGGCATCATCATCGGCGTGACAGCGATTATCGCGTTGATTACGACGGTCGGCAGCGCAACGGGCAAAATCACGAGCCAATTCTCTGCCTTGGGCGCAGGCAAAGTGAGCGTAAACATCAGCGGCACAGCCATCAAGCATGGGCTGAACGAAAGCGACCTCGCGCACATTGCTGCGCTGGACAATGTGGCGGGTGTTGACCCGAATGTCTCCCTGCGCACCTATGCCGCGCAGGACGGTCAGCTTGTGGAGGATGTAACGCTGGAGGGGCGCAGCAGCGACTATTTTTCCGCGCAGGATGACCTGATTGGGCGCGGTCGGGCGCTGAAGGCGATTGACATGGATCGTTCGAGCCATGTTTGCATCATCGACCAGACCTTGGCATCCGCTGCCTTCCCGAACGAAGACCCGCTGGGGCAGTCGCTGATTCTGCACGGGCAGCAGTTCACCGTCGTCGGCGTGCTGAGCGAGGACAGCGGAAACGACCTGATGGCCGCCATGTCTGCCAGCAGCGACGGCGGCAAGGCGATTATCCCCTATCCGGCGGCGATGCGGCTGAGCGGCTCAAGCACCGTGCATTCGCTGACGCTGTACTTGAAGGACTCGTCGTTATCCTCCGAAACCGTCGACAATGTGAAGCAGCTGCTGGACAGCGCGTTCAACTACCGCGACAGCGCGTACTCCATCATCAATCTGGACAGCCTGCTGGATACGATGAATAGCATCACCGGCATGATGACGACGATGCTGGCGGGCATTGCGTCCATCGCCCTGCTGGTCGGCGGCATCGGCATTATGAACATGATGCTCGTCTCCGTCAGCGAGCGGACGACGGAAATCGGCCTGCGCAAGGCGCTCGGCGCGCGTCCGGGGCTGATTCAAATGCAGTTCCTGATGGAATCGGTCATGCTGTCGCTCATGGGCGGGTTCATCGGCATACTGGTAGGCAATCTCGTCTCGTGGATGATTGCAATGGCGCTGGATATTACCTTCCAGCTCAACGCGGGCGCAATCACGCTGGCGTTCGTGTTTTCCGCCTCGGTCGGCATTCTGTTCGGCTGGGCGCCCGCGCGCAAGGCTTCACGGCTGAATCCTATTGATGCTTTGCGGTCGATGTGATATAATAGAAGCATCAGCACAAGGAGGTTTCCGCCATGTTTACGATTCTGGTGGTTGAGGATGACGCGCCGCTGCAGCGGATGATGAGCGCGTTTCTGGGGTTGAACGGCTTTTCAGTCGTCGGGGCTGCCAACGGCGAGGAAGCGCTGAACGCCATCGACAGGGTGATGCCCGATCTGGTCATTGCCGACGTGATGATGCCGGTGATGGACGGCTGGGAGCTGACGCGTGAACTGCGCCGCTGCTATCCGCGCCTGCCCATCATGCTGGTGACGGCGCGCGACACCATTGAGGACAAGCGGACGGGCTTCACCTCCGGCGCGGATGACTACCTGACCAAGCCGGTCGATTTGGACGAGTTGCTGCTGCATGTGCAAGCGCTGCTGCGGCGGTCGCAGGCAATGACGAGCCATCAATTGACCATCGGGCAGACGCACTTGGATTACGATTCGCTGACCGTGCAGCGCGGTGACACGCTGCTGACGCTGCCGAAGAAAGAGTTTTTCCTGCTCTTTAAGCTCCTGTCCAGCCCGATGCAGATTTTCACGCGCCGTCAGCTGATGGACGAAATCTGGGGCATGGATGCGCAGAGCGACGAACGCACGGTGGACGTACACATCAAGCGTCTGCGCGAAAAGTGCGAGATTTTCCCCGATTTCAGCATCGTAACAGTTCGCGGCTTGGGCTACAAGGCGGTCAAGAATGGATAAGCGCCGCATCATCCGCAAACCATACTCCTTCCGCGGGCGCATGATTGCGGCGCTGATGATTGGCTCGCTGCTGGCAACCGTCATCAGCCTGTTTCTCGCCTTCTGCGTGACGCACATCAACCTTTTGCAGGAACTGAAAGTGCGTGAGCGCGCCGTCGCCATCTACCTGATGGAACTGGAACAGCGCACGGAGCTGAGAACAGACGAATTAGCCCGCTTGGTGGAGCAGAACGGCATCGAAGTCGCTGTGCTGTCGGACGAGGATGTCGCTGCCCTGTCTGCGGGCACGCAGCGGGAGCTGAAACGCGTGGGCATTGCCTACGAAGCGACGACGTGGAAATCGCAGCGAAATCCGGTAACGTATGTGCAGATGCGCACAGGCGTCCTTGCAATTACCGCTGGCGGCGACGGCAGCAGCTACGGCATCGCGTTTGCGCGCATCATCTTCGGCTCAACCAGCTTTCTGGCAGTCTTTGCGCTGATGGTGACGCTGGCATCCTCCTGGATTTCCAAGCCCGTTCATGAAATCACGAATGCGACTCGCAAGGTCAAAGAGGGCGACTTCACCGTCAAACTGGATGCCGCCCACGCACCGGGCGAAATAGGGGAACTCATGCGTTCCTTTAACGCCATGACCGACGCGCTCAGCCGAACGTCCTACCTGCAGAAAGACTTCATCAGCTCCATCAGCCACGAATTCAAAACGCCGATTGCGTCCATCCGAGGCTTTGCGCGGCTGCTGCAAATGCCCGGCTTGACCGAGGCACAGCGGCAGGAATATGTGGACTTAATTGCGCAGGAAAGCGACCGCTTGTCGCGCCTGTCGCAGACGCTGCTGCGCCTGTCCGCGCTGGAGCAGCAGTCCGCGCCCGCATCGCTGACGGAGTTTTCGCTGGATGAGCAGCTTCGTCAGGTCATCCTGCGCTTAGAACCGACATGGAGCGCGCGCGGCATCAGCTGGCAGCTGGATTTGAACAGCGTTACCGTCGTGTCGGACGAAGAGCTGCTCAGCCACGTCTGGATGAACATCATCCAAAACGCCATCAAGTTTTCGCCGGAGAATGCAGTTATCGAGGTGCGCGTGTTCGCCACAGATACGGCGACCGTTGAGATTACCGACCACGGCATCGGCATGGACGACGCGACCGTGAAGCGCATTTTCGACCGCTTCTATCAGGCAGACCGTTCCCGCAAGCAGGAGGGTGTCGGCTTAGGGCTATGCCTCGTCAAGCGGATTTTGGATATGCTTGGCGGCACAGTATCGGTTGACTCGCGCCCCGGCGAAGGGTCCACCTTCCGCGTCCACGTCCCCTTCCGGCCCAAATATGATGAGTCCGCACACACTGACGAAAGAGAGGGTAAAAGCCCATGAACACCGATTCGCAGCATCTTCAGCAGGTCAGCGAGGAATTTCAGCACATGGTGGAGGAATTTTTTCTGGTGCAGTCGCGCTACTCCGCCGCAATCAAGGAGATTCAGACGAAGCTGGAAATCCTTGATGACGAGTTCCAGATGCGTCATCGCCGCAATCCCATCCACCACATGCAGAGCCGACTGAAAACCATCCAGTCGATGCTGGAGAAGCTAAAGCGCAAGAACTACGAAGTCAGCATCAACAGCGCGGTCAAAAACTTGCAGGATATTGCCGGCATCCGCGTTATCTGCTCGTATGTGCAGGACGTGTACACCATTGCGAACCTGCTGGTCAGCCAAGACGACGTGCATTTGGTTCGCATGGCGGATTACATCCGCGAGCCGAAACCGAACGGCTACCGCAGCCTGCATTTAATTGTTGAAATTCCTGTTTTTCTCTCTGAAGGGCGGATTCTTGTACCCGTCGAGGTGCAGATTCGCACGATTGCCATGGACTTCTGGGCTTCGCTGGAGCATTCGCTCCGCTACAAGGCGCAGGAGTACATTCCGCAGCACATTTCCGACGAATTGCAGCGCGTCGCGACGGACATTGCATCCCTCGACCAGCGGATGCAGGCGATTCACGATCAGGTGGACGAGCTGAGCGACGCGCGCAGTGACAACGCCACATAATATGATTTCCAGAGGTGAAGGCATGGAACAGTACCCGAAGAAACTGCCACCGCAGGTGGACAGCCGTCTGCGGCACAGTATCCTTGAAATGCCCGTAGAAATCCGCAAGGCAAGCGGCATCGTGATTTACGGGCGCCGCATCAAGAGCCTTGTTTTTACGACCGATTTAGCGATTATCAAGAACTGCGACGCGGACGCGGTGTTCGCCGTCTATCCATTTACGCCGCAGCAGTCTATCAGCGATGCGATTATCAAAGCGTCCTATATTCCCGTTTTCTGCGGCGTGGGCGGCGGAACGACGCAGGGGCTTCGCACCGTTTCGCTCGCGAAGGATGCCGAAGCGCAAGGGGCAATGGGCGTTGTGCTGAATGCGCCCGTATCGAACCTGAATCTGCTCGCGGTGTCGAAGGCGGTGGACATTCCCGTCATCATCACCGTGATTGACGAAGCGACCGACATTGGACAGCGGATTGCATCCGGCGCGTCGATTCTCAACGTCGCGGGCGGGGCGAATACCCCGGCGATTGTGCGAAAAATTCGCACAGAGTACCCGGATTTTCCGATTATCGCCACCGGCGGCAATAAGCCAGATACCATCGCCGCAACGGTTGCGGCAGGCGCAAACGCGATTACGTTTACGCCGCCATCCGCACAGGAACTCTTCAAAGCGATGATGACCCGTTATCGGGAAGAGTAAAAAGTGCATAAAAGCCCGGCAATCAGCCATACTATCCGTATCAACAGGAGGTGTCGTTTGATGCTGGGCTTTCTTTCTGCAATTCTGGCAGGCGCGGCGATGAGCGTGCAGGGCGTAATGAACACGCGGCTTGGCGAAAAGGTGGGGACGCTGGAGACGAACGCATTCGTGCAGCTGATCGGTTTTTTGCTGGCGCTGCTCATCGCGGTTTTCTTCGGCAAAGGCAACATCCGACTATTGCCGCAAGCGCCGTGGTATGCGTGGCTGGGCGGTGTACTCGCGCCGGTCATCACGCTGACGGTGATGTGGGCGATTGGCAGCCTGACACCAACGGTCGCGATTTCCGCAATTTTGCTCTCACAATTGACCGTTGCCGCGCTGATTGACGTATTCGGCTGGCTGGGTGCGGAGAAGATGCCGTTCTCGTGGGAGAAGTGGGTCGGCGTAGCGCTGATGGTGGGCGGTGTCATCCTGATGAAAATCAAGACGTGATACGGCAAACGCGCGGAAATCAGCAGGATTCCGGGCGATTTTCCGCGAACGCTTTTGACCGCTGCGACAAACACAGCCATTTTTCCTCGCAGGAGACAGGCAATCAAATGGCGAAACCTCCTGCGCAGAAAAACAGGAGGTACTTTTTATGCTGCAATCCATCCGCGATGGCGATCGGCTGATTGTGCGCATCGACGGCGAACTCGACCACTTCTGCGCACAGAGCGTTCGCCGCGACTTAGACGCGCTGCTGCTTGACCGCTCCGTCCGCACGCTGATTCTGGACTTCTCGTCGCTGACGTTCATGGACTCCTCCGGCATCGGGGTTGTCCTGGGGCGCTATCGGCTGCTGCGCGACCGGGGCGGGCACGTCGCGATTGTGGGCATGAACCCGCACATCGCTCGGCTATTCCACATGTCCGGGCTTGACCGGATTATCCGCCAGCTGGACAAGCATCAGGAGGCGCAAGCATGAGCCATCACAACGAAATGGAAATCCGATTTCTCTCCCTGCCCGAAAACGAAGCCTTCGCGCGCGTCGTGATTGCCGCCTTTGCCGTCCAGCTCTCCCCAACCGTCAGCGAAATTGCCGACATCAAGACCGCCGTCTCCGAAGCTGTCACGAACGCCATCGTCCACGGTTACGAGGGCACGCGCGGCACGGTTATCCTGCGCGCAAGCATTGACGGCACGCTGCTGACCATTGAAATCACCGATAAGGGACGCGGCATCGCCGACATTCCGCAGGCGATGGAACCGTTTTTTACCACGCACCCTGAACAGGAACGCAGCGGCATGGGTTTTGCCGTCATGCAGACGTTCATGGACGACCTGCGCGTCACGTCCACGCCCGGTCAGGGCACTACCGTGCGGATGAAGAAGCGGATTCTGACGGCGCCGATTATGTAAAAGAAATGGACTGCTCCGCATTTGAGAGCAGTCCATTTTCTTATGCTTTTTTCTGCTTTCGGATATCAAGCACCGCGTCGAGGATGTCCTCAGCGAGCTGCTTTTTCGTCCGCAGCGGGTACTCGGTCTGGCTGTCCGGCGTGATGAGCGTGGCAATGTTCGTATCAACATTGAATCCCGCGCCGGGCTGGCTGACGTCGTTCAAGACAATCAGGTCAAGATGCTTGCTTTCCAGCTTCCGGCGCGCGTTTTGGAGCAGGTTCTCCGTTTCCGCCGCGAAGCCGACAAGCACCTGCCCCGGCTTTTTCGCCGCACCGACCGCCGCGGCAATGTCCGGGTTCTCCACCAGTTCGACAACGAACGGCTGTCCGTCGTGCGCCTTCTTGTGCTTCTGCGGATACGTCACAGCAAAGCGGTAATCCGCCGGAGCCGCTGCTTGAATCACAACGTCCATGTCGGGCGCAGTCGTCGTAACCGCGTCGAACAAATCCTGCGTGCTTTCCACACGGCGGATGTCAATGCCGTCCGGCACGGGCGCTGTTGTGCTGCCCGCAATCACCGTCACCTGCGCGCCGCGGTTTCTCGCCGCCTCGGCAAGGGCAAAGCCCATTTTGCCGGAGGAATCATTGGTCATGTAGCGCACAGGGTCAAGGCGTTCGCGCGTCGCCCCTGCTGTCACCAGCACACGCAGACCCGCGAAATCGCGCTTCGGGCAGAGCAGGGAGACAATCGCGCGCACAATGGCTTCCGGCTCACTCATGCGGCCCGCACCCGTATCGCCGCACGCCAAAAAGCCCGCTTCCGGCCCTGCAAAATGCACGCCGCGGGCTTTCAAGGTCTGCACGTTCTGCTGCGTCACCGCTGCCGTCCACATGCCAGTATTCATGGCAGGGGCAAGCAGAATCGGCGCTTTCGTTGCCAAGATGGTGGTGGACAGCATATCGTCCGCAATGCCGCACGCCATCTTCGCCATGATATTCGCCGTCGCGGGCGCAATGGCAAAAACATCCGCGCGTTTCGCCAGCGCGATATGCTCCACCTCCCACGTCTCCGGGCGCGCGAACGTGTCCGTGACGACGGGATGGTTGCTCAGCGTTTCAAACGTCAGCGGCTGCACAAACTGCGCCGCGTTTTTCGTCATGATGACGTGCGTCTCCACGCCGAGCTTGCGCAGACGGGAGACAATTTCGCAGCTCTTGTAAACCGCAATGCCGCCCGTTACGCCCAGCACCACATGCCGTCCGCGCACGTCGGGAATTTCACAGCACATCGACGTCCTGATCCTCGTTTTCGTCGTTCGGTTCGTCGTAGGTAATCAGACCGCGGTTGATTTCCTCCACCGCCGTCTTGAGCGGCTTCATGCCTTCATTGTCCAGCAGGGGCTTGCTGCCGCCGATAATCTGACGGCCGCGCTTGCTCGCCTCCACCACGAGGGTATAGCGGGAATCAGCGTGCTTGAGCAGCTCCAGAACGCAGGGTTCGACAATCGACATAAGGGTGTTCCTCCTTTTATATTCAGCCGCAATTGCGGCAGGAAACGCTTTTATCTTACTCCGGGATTTCGACAGTGTAGCGCGCCGTGTTGTAGCGCTCCGCCTCGATGATGCCGGCAATCCGCGCGGCACAGGCGGCTACGTCATCGTTGATGACATTGTAGCGGTAGTGATTTTTGAGGGCGATTTCGCGCACAGCAATTTTCTGCCGCATGGCGATCTGCTCCGGCGATTCCGTGCCGCGCCCTTCCAGACGGCGGTGCAGCTCCGACATGCTCGGCGGCAGGATGAAGATGCTCACGCAGTCCTTCTCGCGCGCAATCACCTGCTCCGCGCCCTGCACGTCAATATCCAGTACGACATTCTGTCCCTGCGCCAAGCGGCGGCTGACCTCGCTGCGGAGCGTGCCGTAGTGGTGGGCGAACACCGGCGCATACTCGATGAACTCATCGTTTTCGACGCGGCGCGCAAATTCCTCTTCGCTGATGAAGTAGTATTCACGCCCGTTTTCCTCGCCCGGACGGGGCGAACGGGTCGTTGCGCTGACGGAAAAAACCAGCGAATCGTCATGCGCCATCAATTCCTTGATGACGGTGCCTTTCCCGGTGCCGGACGCGCCGGAAATGACCAGCAGCATACCCTTTCGTGCTTCACTCATGTTGCCATTCCCCTTCATGCTGGTATCACACCGCATTTTGAATCTGTTCGCGCATCTTTTCAATCTCGCTCTTGAGATTGACGACGTTCTGCGCCATTTGCGCATCAGAGCATTTGCTGCCGATGGTGTTGGCTTCGCGGTTCATTTCCTGAATCAGGAAATCCATCTTCTTGCCCGTTTCACCGGATACGTCCAGATACAGATGCATCTGCGCGATGTGGCTTTCAAGGCGCGACAGTTCCTCGTCGATGGCGCATTTGTCCGCCATCAGCGCAACCTCCTGTGCCAGCCGCGCCGGATCAACGGGTTCAATCGGCAGACGCGCCAGCCGTTCGGTCAGGCGCAGCCGGTATTCCTCCACCACCTGCGGGGCACGCGACGCAATCTGCTCCCGCAGCGCCGCCGCCGCATCCAGATGCACCTGCAAATCATCCCGCAAGTGCGCCCCTTCGCGGATGCGCATGTCCGTAAGGTGCTGCATCGCCAGCGCCGTCACTTCACGGCACTGCGCGGTGAGTGCTTCTTCATCCAGCGCACGTTCCGTCACAGTCGTCACGCCATCGAGCTGCATCAGGCGGCTGACGGTCAGGTCATTCGCCGCGCCCGTCGCCGCTTGCAGCGTATTTGCCGCCTGCATGTACGCCGCGGCAAGCGTCGCATCCACCGTCACATCGCTGTCCGAACCGCTGATGCGCCGGAGTGTCAGCTGCACGTCCACATGCCCGCGGCAAAGCGGCGCAAGCGTCTTGCGAATTGTTTCCTCCAGGAAGGTCAGACCGCGGCCGAGCCGCATGGACAAGTCCAGAAAGCGATGGTTCACCGCCCGAAGCTCCACGGTCATCTCCCAGTCGCCCTGGCGAGATGTCTCCTTGCCATATCCGGTCATGCTCTGCATCCGGCAATCCCTCCCCTTCAGAAAATTTATTATACCACGTCCCGCCGCACTTTGCAAGTAGTTTCCCGCATTTGCACGACTTCAGCTTTTTCGCATTGCAATCTTGACACGCAGTCGGCACGGTGTTATACTTTGGAACATCCGCGCATGTTTTTTCTTTGTTTTTCGCCAATTTGTCATGCGCAGGGAGGATGCAGCCCATGAAACTCGACCGGAAGAAAATGCTGCTCATCAGCTTCATGCTCTTTTCACTCTTTTTCGGCGCGGGAAATTTGATTTTCCCGCCTTTTTTAGGGCAGAACGCGGGCAGCAGCACCGTCAGTGCCATGCTGGGTTTCCTCGCGACGGCGGTGATTCTGCCAGTGCTGGGCGTCATCGTTGTGGCGCGGTTCGACGGGCTGGAGCAGCTCGCACAGCACGCGGGGAAGAAGTTCTCCCTGATTTTCACCGTCCTCATCTACCTGTCGATTGGGCCGGGGCTGGGCATTCCGCGCGCGGCATCCGTGCCGTTTGAGATGGCGGTCGCGCCGTATCTGCCGCAGGGCGCGAACATCCGCGTGTGGATGGCGGTATACTCGCTGCTATTCTTCCTGATTGCACTGTGGCTGTGCATGACACCGGGCAAGCTCGTCAGCCGCATTGGAAATTTTCTCACGCCGTCGCTGCTGATTCTGCTCGTGTTTCTCTTCATCAGCTTTTTGTTCCGCGGGCAGGTCAACATTGCAGCGCCGCAGACGGAATACAGCGCCGCCCCGTTCCTCAAGGGCTTTTCCGAAGGCTACCAGACGATGGACACGATTGCCGCGCTGAATTTCGGCTTAGTGATTGCCACGACGCTGGGCAGCTTTGGGCTGACGCAGCGCAAAGATGTACTGCACCACACGGTCAAGGCTGGGCTTTTCGCCGGATTGATTCTCTCCGCCGTCTACATGATGCTCAGCTACATGGGCATGTGCTCCTCCGGCGTGTACGACATTCAGGAGAACGGCGCGTGGACGCTGCGGTGCATCGTTTTCCAGCTCTTCGGCGAACCCGGCGCGTATCTGCTCGCCGCCATCTTCACGCTCGCCTGCCTGACGACGTGTGTCGGGCTGATTAACTCCATCTCGCAGTATTTCTCGCACCTTTTCTCCCGCATCAGCTACCGCAAGTGGGTCTTTCTCATTATTGGCTTTTCCTTCCTGATTTGCAATCTGGGTCTGACGGTCATTTTGAGCATTTCCATCCCGATTTTGAACGCCATCTATCCGATTGCGATTGTGCTGATTCTGCTGGGCATAACGCACCGCGTGTGGGCGAAAAACCGCTATGTCTACCCGATTGTTGTCGCCGGGACGGGCGTCGTCAGCGTGCTGTACGCGCTGGACACACTGCACCTGCCGCTGGGCATCCTCAGTACCCTCTGTCACGCGCTGCCGCTGTATGAGCACGGCTTCGGCTGGGTGAGCGTCGCGCTGGCGATGCTGCTGATTGCCCTGCTGATGCCGCGAATTTTCGCGAAACAGAAGCGCGCTTGACAATTTCGGCGACTTCCTATACAATACAATAGAAGCGTATGATATAAGGAAGCGAGTGACCCATGAATACTCTCAACAAGACTTTTCTGCCCGTGACGCTGGACGAATGCCACGCGCGCGGCTGGGATGCGCCCGACTTTGTGTATGTCTGCGGCGACGCGTATGTAGATCACCCGTCGTTCGGGCTGGCAATTATCAGCCGCATTCTGGAGAAGGCGGGCTATCGCGTGGCAATGCTCTGTCTGCCGCCGTGGCAGGATGTTTCCGCGTTCAAGCAGTTCGGCAAGCCCCGGCTTGGCTTTCTGGTGTCCGCGGGCGTGATTGACAGCATGGTCAACCACTATACCGTCGCGAAAAAGCGCCGCCACGACGATGCCTACGCCCCCGGCGGCAAAGGCTACATGCGCCCCGACCGCGCGACCATCGTCTACTGCAACCGAATCCGGCAGGCGTACCGCGATGTGCCGATTCTCATCGGCGGCGTGGAAGCGAGCCTCCGCCGTTTCTCCCACTATGACTACTGGGACGACAAGGTGCGCCACAGCATTCTGGTGGACTCCGGTGCAACGCTGCTGATGTACGGCATGGGCGAAACGAGCATCATCGAATGCGCAAACTGGGTGGCGGACGGCATGAATCCGGCAGAACTGCCGAAAATGCGCGGTATCTGCTACATGAGCAAGACGCCCGACCCGACGTGCGTTCAGCTGCCAAGCCATCAGGAGGTCAGTACCGACAAGCGCAAGTACGCCGAGGCGTTCGTCATCCAGTACGACGAGCAGGACCCGATTCGCGGCAAGCGCATGTGTCAGCAGCAGGACACAGATCGGTATCTGATACAGAATCAGCCGTGCCTGCCGCTGAGCCGTGAAGCCCTCGACGCAGTGTACGACCTGCCCTACACGCGCACTTATCACCCGATGTACAAGGCGGAAGGCGGCATCCCAGCGCTGCAGGAGGTCGAATTCTCGATTGCCTCCACGCGTGGATGCTTCGGCTCGTGCAATTTCTGCGCCATCACGTTCCATCAAGGGCGCATCATCCAGAGCCGCAGCCCCGAAAGCATCCTCCGCGAAGGAAAGCTGCTGACCCAGCTGCCGAATTTCAAGGGCTACATTCACGATGTCGGCGGCCCGACGGCGAATTTCCGCAAGCCTGCGTGTCCAAATCAGCTGAAAGTCGGCGCGTGCAAGCATCGGCAGTGTCTGTTCCCGCAGCCGTGCAAGAACTTGCAGGTTGATCACGAGGAATTTCTGTCCATCCTCAAGCAGCTCCGCGAACTGCCGAAGGTGAAGAAGGTGTTCGTCCGCAGCGGTCTGCGCTACGACTACATCATGTCCGACAAGAACCCGACGCATTTCCTGCGCGAGTTCTGCAAATACAACGTGTCGGGGCAGTTGAAGGTTGCGCCGGAACACGTCTGCCCGTATGTGCTTGACCGCATGGGTAAGCCGCGCCGCGAGCTGTACGACGCATTCGTCGCGCGGTATCAGCAGGTGAACGAGCAGCTGGGCTTAAAGCAGTACTTAATCCCCTACCTGATGAGCAGCCACCCTGGCAGCGACCTGAACGCCGCGATTGAGCTGGCGTGCTACCTGCGCGACACGGGGTTCTACCCGGAGCAGGTGCAGGACTTCTACCCGACGCCCGGCACGCTTTCGACGTGCATGTTCTATACCGGGCTTGACCCGCGCACCATGCAGCCCGTTTTCGTCGCGCGGTCGCCGGAGGAAAAGGCGATGCAGCGCGCGCTGATGCAGTACAAGAATCCGCAAAATCAGCCGCTGGTGCGCAAGGCGCTTCGGCTTGCGGGGCGCGAAGACCTGATTGGCTACGGCCAGCAATGCCTTGTGCCGCCGGAGCGCGACATGCGGGACGACCGCCGTCCGATGCGTCCGGGCGACAATCCGGCACACGCGCGCAAGGCGATTCGCCACCCCGACAAGCGGCAGCAGAGCAGCGATAAGCCGCAGAACCGCCGTCAACGGAGAGGATACTAATTGCATAAGGAACGCCCTCGGAAGCAGTCGATTTTGACTGTCCGAGGGCGGTTTTTTCAATTATTGCAACAGCCGCTGCGCCATGCTTTCTACGTCTTCCAGCGTCAGGAGCGTGACCGAGCCGAACGGCGCGTTGAGCAGCACTTCAACCGCACGGCGGTAGCGTGTCAGCAAATCCACCAAAGCGGGCAAATCGCACGGCTGCTTGTCGTTTTTCGCCTGCATGAGCTGCGCCGCCAAATCGAAAAAGCAGTCACCCAGCAGGTGCAGGACGATGCCCGCCACGCCGCGAATCTCCGTGAACAGTGTGCCGCTCTGGACACCCTGCGCAATCGTTTGTTCCAGCAGCGGGTGGAAGCGGTCAGCCAATGCGTCCAAGTACGTCAGCGCCATCGCGCGCCCTTCCGGTGACGTAGCCATCGGCAGGAGCATCGCCGTGAACGCCGCGTCCTCATCGCGCATCGGCAGACACGCCGACAGCAGCAGATTCAGCCGCGCAAGGTCATCCGGCGCATCCGCCAATTGGGCTTCGGCACGTTCCGCCGATTCCTGCGCGTGCTGGTGACTGAGCAGCGTCATGATTTCTTCCTTGCTGGCGAAATGGTGGTAGATGCCGCCCTTGCTGACGCCCGCCGCACGGACGATTTCCTGCATACTGGCGGCTTCGTAGCCCTTTTGGCAGAAAAGCTGCTCTGCCGCCCGCAGAATCTCCCGTTTCGTTTCGTCACCCTTGCGCATGTGATGTTTCCTCCCGTTACTCCGCGTTTTCGCGGTGCATGGAGCGCTCCGACGAAAAGCCGTTCGGATAGCGCCCATGCAGTTTGTTAAGATTCCCCTGCAAAATTTCGCTCAGCGGCACATTCAGCCCCTGCGCCGCCTCCGCCAAGTACCACGCGACGTCGCCAAGCTCCTTTTTCAGCTTCTCCTTATCCAGCGGATGCCCCTGAAAACGGTGCTTTTTGAGCAAATCAATCGCTTCGCCGCTCTCGCCGCAAAGCCCCATCAGCGCGTTTTCCAGCACGTCCTGCGGATTCAGCGCTGGATTAAGCAGGGACATGGCCTCCTGCTGATAATCATCGACATTCATTGCGCCTGCTCCTTCCGCTGCATGAGTTCCAGCCCCATTTTGCCCGTGATTTGCTCCGGCGGCAGCACCATCAGGCACAGGCGGCTGGCAAACTGCGTATATTCCACTTCGGCGGCGGATTCATCCGGATAGAAGCGCTTCGCCAGCGCGATGCACAGGTCATGCTTCTGCTTTTCGTCCGTCACGATGGCGATTCGCCCCTTGACGATGACGCTGCGGTACGCGGTCGTGTACTTTTCCGGAATCACGTCGTCCGCGTCAATCACGCAGAAGGATGCGCGGCTGTCGCGGCGGATGCAGTCGATTTTCTGCCCTTCGAGCGCGCCGTGAAAGACAATCACGCCATCCACCAGCGCATAGGACAGCGGCACGCCGTACGGGAAGCCATCAAGGGAAATCAGCGACAAAACACCGCTGGTCGCCCGGCGAAGCACCTGTTCGCATTCTTCTTGGCACAATGCCTGTTTGTTCCTGCGCATGGTTATGCCTCTTCCACTGCCTTTTTCAGCGGCGTGAGGTCGATGCCTTCCGCGTCATTGAGCACCTTCAGCAGGCTCTCCAGCATCTGCCGCACGCCGCCGGGCACGTCGCTTTCCACATTCAGCGGCAGCACGGGGTCATGCACGGACAGGCGGAGCAGGAACCAGCCGTTGTCCATGCCGCCGTCAAGGTCGAAGGAAATGCGCACGCCCTCGCGGTTATCCGGCGCGATATGCCAGTTCTCCGCCGCGTTCGCATAATCCAGCACGCGCTGAATGACTACCTTGCCCGCGTCGCGGAAGTCATCGGCGGTGATGTTCAGGCGGATTTCGCGGCTCTCGACCGGCTCTTTCAGGTCGGCAATCAGGCTGCCGAGCGTCTTGCCCTCCTGCTTGAGCTTCATAGCGCGGACAATCAGCACCGTGACGAGATACATGCCGTCATCAAGGAAGTGATTCTCGCGCAGGGCGGCGTGTCCGCTCGTTTCAATCGCCAGCGGGCAGGAAATGCCCTCTTTGTTCAGGCGGATGGCTTCGTCGATGACGTTGCGGTAGCCGCGCTTGTAGCGGTAATGCTCGCCGCCCCAGTCGTTGATGAACTTCTTGAGCCCAGAGGACGTCACCGAGTCCGTTACAATCGTTTCGCCGGGCTTTTCGTCCAGCAGAATCGCGGAAATCAGGGCAATCAGGCGGTTGCGGTTGATTTCGCGGCCGTCGGCATCCACCACGGCGGCACGGTCGCAGTCGGTATCGAAAATCACGCCAAGATCAGCGCCAACGCGCTTCACCGCCGCGGAAATCGACGCCATCGCCGCTTCATTCTCCGGGTTCGGGATATGGTTGGGGAACATGCCGTCCGGCTCCAAGAACTGGCTGCCTTCAATCCACGCGCCCAGTTCTTCCATCAGCTGCGCATAGAATCCACCTGCGCCGTTGCCCGCGTCCACCACGACGTGCAGCCCCAGCAGCGGCTTTGGCACATCCGTACCCAGTCCGCGGCGGATGCGGTCGGCAAGCTGCTCCTTGTACGTCGGCAGGAACGGCTTCTTGACAATCGTGCCTGCCAGCGGCGTGTCTTCGGGTTCGAGCGTGCTCGCCGTTTTGAGCAGTTCCTCCACCACGTCGCCTTCCACGCCGCCTTCCGCCAAGAAGAACTTCAGGCCATTCTTGTCATACGGGTGATGGCTCGCGGTAATCATAATCGAGCCATCCGGCTGGAAACCGGGCGTGATGATGCACATGTACATTGCCGGGGTCGTGCACATGCCAAAATCCAGCACGGACGCGCCCGCTTTGCTCACACCCTCCGCCGCCGCGTGCAGCAGCGCCGGGCCGGAAATGCGGCTGTCACGCCCAATGGCAATCGTCACCTGCGTCACCGGCTTGCCGACATGCTTCGCCACATAGCGCGCGAACGCCATGCCAAGACACATGGCCACATGCTCCGTCAGCTGGGCATTCTCGCCCACCGCCACGCCGCGTACGTCCGAGCCGCTCTTGAGCTTCATCCAATCCATCTTCTCTTCCTCCTCTGTCCGTTTATCTACGCATTTTCTGAACCATCTTGTCCACTTCTTCCGGCGGAACCGCCTCATACGCGCCGCGCAGCAGGTGATACAGCGGCGACAGGCTCAGGAAATCCTCCTGCACGCGCTTCGTCAGCTGCGGGCTGTGCACATCCACCGAGGCAGTGCTTTCCGGCGAAATGTACACCTCGCGCAGGGCATACCAGCCCTTCATCCGGCACACCCGCCGGCACTTCCAGCCGCTTGAAGGAGCTGCCGCCGACGAGCATGTGATGCTCCGTCAGGTGACACTGCTTGATGACGTTCCGCACCCCGTCCGGGTTGGCGACAATCCTCCGCCGCAAGATGTCCATCATCTGCCGATTTTCACCCCATGTGCCGACACCCCAGTTCATACCCGACGGCGCGAGTTCAAACCAATACATCACGCTGCCCTCGCGCGGTTCACCCGCATGGCGGAACAGTACCCACAGATGGTCGCGGAAGGGGCTTTTGTCCTTCGTGAAACGAACATCACGCCGCAGCCGCGCCATGCAGCGGTATGGGCGGAGTTCCATCTGCGGGTCAATGGAGAGCATTGCGGGCGCGAGTTCCTGAATGAACGCCTCAAACGGCGCTTTCACGTCCCGCTCATAGCGCGCGCGGTTCTCCTCGAAGTAGTCAATGCTGTTATGGAAGCGAATGTCCAGAAAGAACTGAATCGTCGCCTCCGGAAATCCGGTAAACATCATGCAGCCTCCTTGGGAATCTCCCTTCTATTATACCTGCTGAAAAGGGATTTTTCAACCGTTCCGGCAGCGCAAATCGCAAAAAAACAGAGGAATGCCCGCGCATTCCCCTGCTTTTCTATGAATCACTCGAAGCGAATCGTCATCTTGACAGGCGTCTGCCCGGTCAGTTCCGCCGAACGCTCGTCCGGCTGATACAGCCCGCAGTACACGTCGAACACCTTGCCGTCCGCCACGCGCTCGCCCGCATCGTTGACGACGGTGAAAGCGTTCTTATCCAGCGGAACAGCAATCTGCCGCTTCTCGCCTGCCTTCAGCGCCACGCGCGCGAAGCCCGCCAGATGCGGATGCAGCGTCTCCCACTTCGTGTCCACGTCCTGCACATACACCTGCACAACCGTCTCGCCGTCGCGGTCGCCCGTGTTCTCGACCGTTGCTGTCACCCAGCCCATTTCGGCATCCACCGCTTCGTTATCCAGCGCAAAGGTGGTGTAGGACAGCCCGTAGCCGAACGGATAGAGCGGCTTGCCCTCGAAGTAGCGGTAAGTGCGGTTCTTCATCGAATAATCAGTGAATTCCGGCAGTTCAGACAGATCATGATAGAACGTCACCGGCAGACGGCCAGACGGGTTGACCTCGCCGAAGAGGATTTCCGCCAGCGCCGTGCCGCCCGCCTGACCCGGATACCACGCCATAATCTCCGCATTGCCCTGCGGCACATTCAGCGCAGAGCCTGCCGCGACGACCGTGACCAACGGCTTGCCGGTTTTGACCAGCGCATCAAGCAGCTTCTGCTGGCTTTCGGGCAGATTCAGCGAAATCTTATCGCCGGACGCAAACGCATTGCCCGTGTCGCCCTCTTCGCCCTCCAGCGTCGCATCCAGACCTACGCACGCAATCACAGCATCCGCATTTTCCGCAACCAGTTCGGCTTCCGCCAAGCGGTCGTTCGGCTGACCCAGATTCTGCACGCGGTCTTTGAACAGGTGGCAGCCTTCGCTGAACAGCACGCGGATGCCGTGCTCCTCCGCATAAGCGCGGATGCCTTCGAGGAACGTCACATAGCGGCTGGAACGGCCGTTGTAGTTGCCTTCCAAAGCAGGCACGCTGTCCGCGTTTGGCCCAACGACGGCAATCGTGCGGATTTTGCCCGCGTCCAGCGGCAGCACGCCATCGTTGCGCAGCAGCACCATGCACTTTTCCGCTGCTTCCAGCGCCAGCGCGTCATTCTCGTCGGTATCGTTGGCGGTATAGGGGATTTTGTCGTACTCACAGTCGTCCGCGAAGCAGCCCAGCAGATAGCGGGAGGTATACATGCGCTCGCAGGCGGTCGTGATGTCCTCCTCCGTCACCAGGCCCTCCTGATACGCGGTCAACATATGCAGGTAGGTGTTGCCGCAGTTGACGTCGCAGCCGTTTTTGAGCGCCAGCGCCGCCGATTCCGGCGCGGTATCGGTCACATGGTGATGCTCGTGGAAGTCGCGAATTGCCCAGCAGTCGGACGTCACATGCCCCTCAAACTGCCACTTATTGCGCAGAATGTCCACCAGCAGCGTCTTCGATCCGCAGGCAGGTTCGCCGTTGACGCGGTTGTACGCGCCCATGACGCTCTCCACTTTCGCTTCCTTCACCGCCGCCTCGAACGCGGGCAGATACGTCTCGTTCATATCCTTCGGGTTCGCCACGGCGTCGAAGGAATGGCGGATGGCTTCCGGGCCGGAGTGCACCGCGAAATGCTTGGCGCACGCGGCGACCTTGAGGTACTTGCCATTGCCCTGCAATCCCTTGATGAACCGTACGCCCAGCCGGCTGGTAAGATACGGATCTTCACCATATGTCTCATGACCACGGCCCCAGCGCGGGTCACGGAAGATGTTGATGTTCGGGCTCCACATGGACAAGCCCTTGTAAATGTCGCGGTCGCCATGCGCAGACTGCCCGTTGTATTTCGCGCGCGCTTCGGTGCTGATGACGCTTGCCACCATTTCGTGGAAGTCCTCGTCGAAAATCGCCGCCAGGCCAATCGCCTGCGGGAACACCGTCGCCGTGCCCGCGCGCGCCACGCCGTGCAGGGATTCATTCCACCAGTTATACGCCGGAATGCCCAGCCGCGGAATGGCAGGCGAGTCAAAACGGAGCTGGGAGGCCTTCTCCTCCAGCGTCATCTGCGCAACCAGCTCGTGTGCCAGTCGGCGTGCTTCATCACGATTCATCATCGGAACGTTTCTCCTTTCCTTTTCCAAGGGATTCTCATGTACATTTCCACCAAAAAGCAAAAATTCCTGCTGATTTCGCACAAAAATTTTCACGAAATCCGACCTTTTTCTGCAAAACGCTATGGCGCAACCTCGAATTCTTTGCTATAATAGAACGTGAGAGTGATTTCTGCTGTGAGGTGAGAGAGTTGAAGCCGGTCATTCGCGCCATTGCGTTTGATTTGGATGATACGCTGCTGCGGGACGACCGCACGATTTCGGACGAAACGGTATCCGTCCTGCGCCGCGCAAGTGAAGCGGGCATCTTCATCCTGCCCGCCAGCGGACGCACCTATTGCAGCATGGCGGGGTTTGCAAAACGCATCGGGTGCGCGAGCCGGGTCATCTGCGCCAACGGAGCGGTAATCGCCCAGCCGGACGGAACGACGCTGCATGAACTGACGATTCCCGCGGACATCGCACGGCAGGTCGCCCGGTTCGCCAAGGAGCGCGGATGCTACTGCCAGACGTACGCAGGCGATTGCTTCTACTATAATCAGCAGGGGGATTATGCCCGCGCGTATGCGGAAAGCTCGTCCCTGCGCGGCGTGTACGTCGGCGATTTGGAGCAGCATCTATCTGCGCCGACGACGAAGCTGCTGATGATGGCGCCGCCGGAGCAGGTTGTGCAGATGCTGTCGGAGGCACAGGCGCAGTTCGGCGAGTCCGTCGCGCTGACCTGCTCGAAGCCGTACTTTCTGGAGGTCAATCCCCCGCTGGCGACGAAAGGACACGCATTGTCCGTCTGCGCGGAGGAAATGGGCTTCCCACTTTCGCAGTGCATGGCGTTCGGCGACAGCCTGAACGACGTGTCGATGCTGCGCGCCGCCGGATACGGCGTGTGCATGGGCAACGGGCGCGAGGATGTGAAGCGCATGGGCTTTGCCGTCTGCGGGACGAATCAGGAGGACGGCGTGGCGCGGTATATCCAGCGGATTCTTTTTGACTGATTTTGCATAGTACTATAAACGAGCAAATTCCAAAAGGGAACCAAAAGGATAGAGACATTTCCTCTCTATGGTGGTAGAATGAAGATACCAACACCACTCAACGTCCACCACGAAAGGAGATGTCTCATGAGTACATTGTAAAGCAATCGGAAGAAATTTGCAAGTGTTTGAACCAGCTGCGGTTCAGAAAAATTCTGTCCGATGTATACATGGAACACATAATGGCAATCATCCATTCGGTTTTCATGCCCGGCTATCATGGGAA